>Ga0208694_1000295_pt1 | contig 77638 bp, 78 predicted proteins | sample AD_UKC078_MetaG_FD_184442 | JGI IMG/M metagenome (GOLD analysis project Ga0208694, IMG submission 184442) | Active sludge microbial communities of municipal wastewater-treating anaerobic digesters from USA - AD_UKC078_MetaG (SPAdes) (version 2) | ecosystem: Engineered > Bioreactor > Anaerobic >...
ACTGACTTTATACCAATTGGATTCCTTTATGGACGGGGACCTGGACGAAATGATAGATGCGCTTATAACAAGCGCACAGGCGGAAAAGCTTAAAGGCGCGGAGTAAAATGGGGGAGACAGGGGGACGTTTAACTTGTCCCGGAGGGACAAGTTAAACGTCCCCCTGTCTCCCCCCGCGTCTCCCCGCCATGTCTCTGTATCCACAATTGATATATGTACATTATTATGCTATAATAATGTCATAATAATTGGGAGGTGATATATTATGCCGCAAATCAGGCCTATAACTGATTTGAGAAATACTAATGAAATTTCTGAAGCATGCCACAAATACGGCGAACCAATCTTTATAACCAAGAACGGATACGGAGATTTAGTTGTGATGAGTATGGATACATATGAACGCCAACTTGCTCTTGTTGATGTTTATAAAAAGCTTGCCGAGGCAGAAGCGCAAATTGCACAGGGCATTCCAATGCTTGACGGAGAAGAGGTTTTTAATAAGCTGAGGGATAAATATGCCAAAAAGTAGTTTTCATCTGAAGTTCACAGCCGCGGCATATGATGATTTGGAGCAGATATACAGCTATATTTCAAAAAAGCTGCTTGCTGAAACAGCCGCTGACAACCTGCTGGAAAAAATAGAAAGCAGTATAATGAGATTAAAAAAGTTCCCATATTCCGGCAGCCTTGTTTCGGATGAGCCATTAAGAAAGAGAGGTTACCGCAAGTTAATAATAGATAATTACATTGTTTTTTATTTAGTCAACGAGATGGACAAGCAGGCAGTAATAATGCGTATTCTCTATGGTGCACAAAACTATCAAAATATACTCTGATATGAGACAAGTCTCATTTGAGACATGGGGACGTGACTTAAGACTGATATACGTGCTTCCGTTCTACAAATTTATTTTCTGAATATACATTTATGGAAGATATAGAATTGGAGGCTATAGAGTGAGCAGGCTTTTTGCTGTTACCTGCATAGGCTTTTTATGCGGGATGATAGGTACCGGTCTTGGGGGTATATTGACAATATTTCTTGGGAATCCTACAAAAAGGTTCATGGCTGTTCTTCTTGGGTTTACCAGCGGAATTATGATATCTGTTGTGTGCTTCGACCTGCTTCCTGAAGCCTTCGGAATGGGGGGCGTATACCTCAGCCTTTTGGGCATAGTGCTGGGAGTGGGGATGATTCTGGTAATAGAGCAGTTCATACCGGAAAGGGTAAGCCAGAATTTCAGCAGTGATTTTGACTTTGTAAGAAGCGGGATACTGCTTGGCATAGGAATTGCCGTACATAACTTCCCCGAGGGGCTTGCTGTGGGATCCGGCTTTGCTGCCAGTGACTATCTGGGTTTGGGCCTTGCCATTGTAATAGGCCTCCATGACATGCCGGAGGGCGTTGCAATGGCGGCACCGCTTAAAATGGGAGGTATCAACAGGCTGAAGATATTGTTATATACAGTGCTTGCAGGGATACCCATGGGTCTTGGAGCCTTTGTGGGAGAATTGCTGGGAGAAATATCACATACTTTAATATGCATGTGCCTGAGCTTTGCGGGGGGTGCGATGCTGTATATAACCTGCGGGGAGCTGATACCTAAAACTCAGAACATCTACAAAGGAAGGATTTCTACGATTGGCATGATTATCGGCATGATGTGCGGAATAATTATATCAACCAACCTCTGAATATGAATTCTGAAAGTTGTATATGACAATCTGCTGTGCTATTATGTATTTGGACATGAAAGCACATTTTTTTTGGAGGAACCGCTTTGAATACGGAAGTTTTTTTTCTCGATGAAAATAATATTGATCTTGATATAATTGACAGGGCTGCTGAGATAATAAGGAACAACGGCACCGTGGTATTTCCCACAGAAACGGTATACGGCCTGGGAGCCAATGCCCTGTCGGGGGAAGCGGTAAAAAAGATTTTTGCCGCCAAAGGGAGGCCCAGTGACAATCCCCTTATTGCACACGTTTCCTCTATGAATATGCTTCTGTATCTTATCGGAAGCCCGCTGGGGGCCGGAACCGGGCTGCTTATTGACAAATACTGGCCGGGGCCCCTGACATTGATTTTTAAGAAGTCCGGCAAAGTACCCGACGAGGTGACTGCGGGCATGGATACTATTGCAGTAAGGATGCCCGACAACAGGATTGCCTTGGAGCTTATTGAAAGAGCCGGCCTGCCCATCGCAGCACCCAGTGCAAATATTTCAGGAAAGCCGAGCCCTACGACTCCCGAGCATGTAATTGCGGATATGATGGGCAAGGTGGATATGATATTATGCGGGTCTAAATGCAGTGTTGGTGTTGAATCAACAATTCTGGATATGACCGAAGATGTGCCTATAGTTTTGAGGCCCGGAGGCCTGACTCTGGAAGAGCTTGAAAATGTGCTGGGCACTGTAAGGGTCAGCGGGGGACAGGTAGGGGACAAGGAGGTTCCCAGAGCTCCGGGGATGAAGTATACCCACTATGCTCCGGATGCGGATATGATTATAGTAAAAGGGGAATTAGACAAAATAATAAAGAAAATACAGGAGCTGGCGGCGGAATATTCAGCCAGGGGCATGAAGGTCGGAGTATTGGCATCTGATGAGACTGCAGGCTGTTATAAGGATTGCAGGGTGCTTTCACTGGGGAGCAGATCGGACGTAAGTATTATTGCGTCGAATATTTTTGAAAAGCTCAGGGAATTTGATAAAATAGGTGTAGATATAATATTTGCAGAAGCCTATGAGGAAAGCCATATGGGTATCGCTGTGATGAACAGGATGAAAAAAGCGGCAGGCTTTAATATTATTGAGGTGTAGATATGAAAAGGATTTTGTTCGTTTGCACTGGCAATACATGCAGAAGCAGCATGGCTGAAGCACTGTTCAGGCATTCACTCCTTGAGGCGGGACTGGCGGGAGAATATCATGCAAGCTCAGCCGGCACTTCGGCTTTTCCCGGTATGCCGGCATCCCATAATGCAATACAGGCCCTTGAAGCCTTGGGCATTGACTTGTCCCGGCATTCCTCCAGCACTATAGATAATGATATTGTTGACAAGGCAGACCTCATACTTACCATGACTGCCTCTCACAAGAAGAGTTTGCTCCGCTTCAGGCCGGATATTGCCGGAAAGACTTATACCCTGGCGGAATATATCGGGGCAGAGGACAGCGGAGACATTGAAGATCCTTTTGGAGGGGACCTGGAAATATATATGAATTGCCGCGATAAAATCAGCAGATACATAGAAGCGTTGATTAATAAGCTTAAAGAGAAAGGGGAATGCTAATTTGAAGATTGCCGTCGGAAGTGATCATGGAGGTTTTTTGCTAAAGGGCGAGATAATGAAGCATTTGAAGGAGAAAGGTATCGATTTTGTTGATTTTGGCTGTTTCACCACAGAGTCGGTGGATTATCCGGATATTGGACAGGCAGTGGGAGAAGCAGTTGCCCGAGGCGAGTATGACAAGGGGATAATCTGCTGCGGAACGGGGATAGGTATTTCAATATCTGCAAACAAGATCCCCGGCGTAAGGGCCGCACTATGCGGAGACTGCTTTTCCGCAAAAGCATCCAGGGAACATAACGATTCCAATGTACTTGCCCTTGGAGAAAGGGTAATCGGGCCGGGACTGGCCAAGATGATAGTTGATATATGGCTGAGCTCTGAGTTCCAGGGTGGAAGGCACGGCAGAAGAGTCGAGAAAATAGCAAAGATAGAGGAAAAATATAGGAGGAGTTAACGTGGAACAGTACAAAAATGTTACAGTTATGGAACACCCGCTTATACAGCATAAGCTTACATTGCTGAGGGATAAGAACACAGGAGTGAAGGAGTTCAGGGAGCTGGTTGAGGAACTGGCTTTGCTTATGGGTTATGAGGTCACAAGAAATCTTACACTTGAAGAGACAGAGGTTGAGACTCCTATATGCAGGACAAAATCCAAAGTTATTGCAGGCAAGAAGCTTGGGATAGTGCCGATACTAAGAGCGGGCCTGGGTATGGTGGACGGGATGCTGAAGCTGATTCCGGCGGCAAAGGTAGGCCATATAGGACTTTACAGGGATCCCGAAACATTGATGCCTGTTGAGTATTACTGCAAGCTTCCTTCAGACGTGGCGGAAAGGGATCTTATTGTCGTTGATCCGATGCTGGCTACCGGGGGCTCTGCTTCAGCAGCAATAACCTTTCTTAAAGACAGAGGGGCAAAGAGCATAAAGCTTGTGAATCTGATAGCCGCTCCCGAAGGAATAAAAGCTGTTGTGGATGCTCATCCTGATGTGGAGATATATGTGGCTGCGGTGGATGAGAGGCTTAATGACCACGGATACATAGTGCCCGGGCTGGGGGATGCGGGAGACAGGCTTTTCGGCACCAAATAAAAAAGTATGCTGATGCAGTTTAAAGAAATTTGCTGATTGCAATGTAAAGGGGAGGATAGTATGGACAGAAGAGACAAATATAATTACTATCTGGATATTGCAGAGACTGTATTGGAACGGGGAACATGCCTTAGGAGAAATTACGGAGCTATTATAGTAAAGAATGATGAAATAATATCCACAGGCTACAGCGGAGCACCAAGGGCCAGAAAGAACTGCTGTGACCTGGGCTATTGCATAAGGCAGAAGCTGGGTATTCCAAGAGGACAGAATTATGAAAAATGCAGGAGTGTACATGCTGAGGCAAATTGCATAATATCGGCAAGCAGGCGGGATATGATAGGAGCTACATTATACCTGGTGGGAAAGAACATGGAATCCGGTGAATATGTTTTAGATGCAAGCTCCTGTGCCATGTGCAAAAGGCTGATATTAAATGCGGGTATAGAGAGGGTAATCATAAGGGATACCCAGGACAGATACAGGGCAATTGAAGTAAGCAAATGGATAGAGGATGATGATTCATTAAGCGATGAATTAGGATATTAAATATTTTTGCGGATGACGGGAAAAATAAGCTTGGCACTTTGACATTGAATTTGACCTGATGTAAAATATTAGTACGGTGTTCGTCCATAAGTAAACTGGTTATGTTGGGGTGATTAGATGACAAGAAGCATTATTGCGTTCTTGATAGCTTTGTTGGTTTCTTTTGCAGCCACACCGCTGATGATAAGGCTGGCAAAGCGCATAGGTGCTATAGATGTACCAAAAGACGACAGAAGAGTACATAAGGTCCCGACACCAAGACTTGGAGGGCTTGCGATCTTTCTCGGGTTTTTGTCGGCACTATTATACATGTATGAAATAGATTCCAGAATGGTTGGCGTATTGACCGGAGCGGCAATAATTGTTACTCTGGGGTTTTTTGACGATATTAAACCCCTGCCTGCGAAGTTCAAGTTTCTGGTTCAGATTATTGCAGCCATAATTGCTATACGCAGCGGAGTAAGAATTGAGCATGTAAGCAATCCGCTGTATTTCATGTTCCCGGATACCGAATACATAATTTTCGGGAATTGGTCCTACCCTCTGACTTTGTTGTGGATAGTCGGAGTTACAAATGCAATTAATCTTGTAGACGGACTGGATGGCCTGGCAGCAGGGATATCAATTATATCGGCAGTCACGTTGTTTGTGGCTGCACAAACAACGGGGCAGGGTTTTGCGGCATTTCTGGCATCAATACTGGCAGCCTCAACCTTGGGTTTCCTGCCCTACAACTTCAATCCGGCAAAAATATTCATGGGAGATACCGGGGCATTGTTTTTGGGTTACATGCTTTCGGTGATCTCCGTGATGGGTGTCCTGAAAGGAGCCGCCGCACTGTCGATTCTGGTGCCGATTTTTGCAATCGGGCTTCCAATATATGATACGCTTTTTGCAATGATCAGAAGGGCATCCAACGGAAAGTCGATGATGGAGGCCGATAAGGGGCATTTGCACCACAAGCTTCTTGATGCCGGCATGAGTCAGAGACAGGCGGTAATCACACTGTATAGCATAAGTGCGGTGTTGGGCTTCAGCGCTGTAGTTCTGGTGGAGGCTACTTTGAAGGTTGCATTTGTGCTGGTGCTTGCGGTTTTTTTGTTGGCCTCTATGGGGGCAAAATATTTAAGCCAGGTAGAGGTGGATCAGGGAAGCAATAAGGCAGATTTGTAGGGAGCTGAGATTTTGATAAAAGTACTGTCGATATTCGGGACAAGGCCTGAGGCGATAAAGATGGCACCCCTTATTAATGCTATGAAAGCGGACAGCCGGTTTGAACCATATGTCTGCGTAACCGCTCAGCACAGGGATATGCTTGACCAGGTACTGGAGATATTTGATATACAGCCGGATTATGATCTGGATATTATGAAGGACAGGCAGTCTTTGACCGATATAACTGTAAATGCTCTCCTGGGGCTTGAAAAGGTGATTGCCGGGCTGCAGCCGGATATCATACTTGTCCACGGAGATACGACAACAACCTTCATTGGTTCATTGGCGGCCTTTTATAACAAGATTCGGGTAGGCCATGTGGAAGCCGGCCTGCGAACCTTCAATAAATACTTTCCGTATCCGGAGGAAATGAACAGGAAGCTTACCGGAGCAATAGCCGATATTCATTTCTCTCCCACGTCTGTTTCAAAGGCAAACCTTCTGAGGGAAGGAGTGCGGTCAGAAAACATATTCGTAACCGGAAATACCGCTATAGATGCTTTGAAGACTACGGTGAAAAAGGATTTCAGGTTTTATACCGAAGAACTGAAGAAGCTTGATTATGACAAAAAGAGGATAATTATGGTGACAGCCCACAGGCGTGAGAATCTGGGGGAGCCCCTTGAGAATATTTGCAGGGTTCTGAAGAGAATTGCCCATAGCCATGAAGACGTTGAGATCGTATATGCGGTCCATAAGAATCCCGCCGTTAGGGAGACTGTGTACGGCATACTGGGAAGCATTCCGCAGGTGCACTTGCTGGAGCCTTTGGATGTTGATGAGATGCACAACCTTATGGGGAAGTGCTATATGGTGCTGACAGACTCGGGAGGCCTTCAGGAAGAGGCCCCTTCTCTCGGCAAGCCGGTGCTGGTGCTGAGGTGCGAGACTGAAAGGCCGGAGGCCATAGAGTTCGGAACCCTGAAGCTTGCAGGAGTGAAGGAGGAGGATATCTTCAGGCTTGCGGATACTCTGCTGACGGATGAAAAGGAATACCGCAGAATGGCTAATGCCGTCAATCCCTATGGTGACGGCCATGCATCAGAAAGGATAATCGCCGCTCTTCTTTATTATTTTGGGGTGACGGATAAAAGGCCGGAGGATTTCGTGCCGAATAATCGGCAATAGGAAATTCATAAACATATAGTATGCCGAAATATTGGCTATAGGAAGAGTCGCCATATATGGCGACCCTACGTGGGGACACCATACATGGTGTTCTTTTTTATTGGCATACTACTTGCTTATATTAGCTGCAGTACATTAATACTTTGGAGGTGGAGTTGTGGACAAAATCAGGACTATCGATGAGGCAGCAAGCTATATAAAAGACGGCATGACTGTTGCAGTCGGAGGATTTATCGGTGCTGGGACTCCTGAAAAGCTGATTGATGCGGTTATTGCAAAGGGTATAAAGGATCTTACACTGATTTGCAATGATACTGCCTTTCCTGACAAGGGAGTGGGCAAATGGGTGGTAAACAGGGTAGTAAGCAGGATAATAGTATCCCATATAGGGACAAATCCCGAAACCGGCAGGCAGATGAATGCCGGCGAACTGAAGGTTGAACTGGTTCCACAGGGAACCCTCGCAGAGAGAGTAAGAGCAGCCGGAGCGGGACTTGGCGGAATACTTACCCGCACGGGCATCGGTACTGTGGTGGAAGAGGGCAAGGAGAAGATAACCGTAAACGGCATAGAATATCTGCTGGAGCTTCCTTTGAAGGCTGATGTGGCACTGCTTAAAGGCAGCATTGTGGATAAGAAGGGGAACATTTATTATAAGAAGGCTACAAGGAATTTCAATCCTCTCATGGCGACGGCAGCGGATTTGGTCATAGTTGAAGCTGAGAAAATAGTTGAAGTGGGAGAGCTGGATCCGACTGATGTGATGACCCCGTCGATATTTGTGGATGTAATTACACAATAAATATGTAAAGGAGTGAATCAAGTGATCCAGGATAAGGATAGAAAAAGGGAAGTTATTGTCAAGAGAGTTGCGCAGGAACTGAAGGACGGGGACCTGGTCAATCTTGGCATTGGTATGCCTACATTGGTAGCTAATTATATTCCTGAAGGAATTGACATATTGCTTCATTCAGAAAACGGATTCATAGGCCTGGGGCCGAATCCCGAGCCCGGGAAGGAAGATCCCGATATAGTTAACGCAGGGGGGCTTCCGTCAAGTGTGGTTCCCGGAGGTGCATTTTTCGACAGCGCCATGTCCTTTACCATAATAAGGGGAGGGCACCTTGATGTAACTGTACTGGGTGCTCTTCAGGTAGACCAGGAAGGGAATCTTGCCAACTGGATGATCCCCGGTAAAATGGTGCCCGGTATGGGCGGGGCCATGGACCTGGTTGCAGGAGCCAGGAAGGTCATAATATCCATGGAACATACAGCAAAAGGAGCTCCGAAGATATTGAAAAAATGCAATCTTCCTTTGACTGCCGCAGGAGAGGTTGACCTTATAGTCACCGACATGGCAGTTATAGAAGTAACACCCAAGGGGCTGCTTCTTACAGAACTGGCACCCGAGACAACGGTGGAGGAAGTAATAAATGCAACAGAGGCGGAGCTTATTATATCAGAAGACCTTAAGGTTATGAATGTATAAAAACAATTAATAGAGAGCGAAAGAGACGGCAAATATGATATGCTCCTCTTTATGGTTGACAGTTTTTATTATTATACTGTGCACCATAAGGAGGAGCATTTCAATAAATTGCCGCCTTTTTCGTTTTTTAAGCTGAATATAAATCCTCTCATGGGGCAATAATTTAAAAGAATGGGAGGTATCAATATGAGGAAGAAAATTTTACTGTTGATAATCTGTGTTCTATTTTCGGTGGGGAGCTTTGACGCAGCTGAAAAACCATTTGAAGCTCTGACTGAAGAAGAGGCACTTGTTACTTCATTCAGAAGTACCGGAGCAGATGTGCTGGAAAGCACCATAAGCTGCTGGACAAAGCTTAACAACAGGTTTATGGATATAGAGCAGATAGAGGCCGAAATGAACAGGATAGTCTGCCGGATTGAGCCGGACAAGGTCACGGTTGTTAAAAATGATGAAAGCGGCAGAGGTTTGAATAAGATAGTGGTGTCCTGTTTCAAGGGAAACAGGGCCTATAGTATAGCCATAGAGTCAATAAAACAGGAAATGATCGGAGAGACTTATGCTGTCATAGATGTTTCCATAGACAAGAGCTATCAGGAGCTTACAGCCGAGAGGCAGAATATAATTGATGCCATGCAGAGGCCGGAAGGCTCAATGAATTTCAGCAGCTGCATAGTAGGCACTTATAAAGGCAGGCTGGATGAGGAGGATACCGATAAAAAGTCAAGGACAGCACTGCAGTCCATTAATGCCAGGAAAGTGGAAGGAATGGAAAATGAGGAGCTTAAAAGCATATCCGCCTTCAGCAGCAGTGTAGGAAGGCATGTGATGTCGGATGATGCCAGAGTGAATGTACAACTGGCCATGAGGTACAGTTCCTATGACGACAGAACCTACATCTGGATAGGTACGCCGTTGATACCTATGGGATATTAGGGAGGAAAAATTTTGACAAAATTAATAATTGAAGATAAATGCGCACTTAAAGGTGAAGTAAAGGTACACAGTGCAAAAAATGCCATACTCCCTGTAATTGCAGCGTCCCTGCTGACGCCGGATACTTGTGTGCTGGACGAAGTTCCTTACCTGGATGATGTAGATATAATGGAAGAGGTTGTGAGGTCTATCGGGGCTGAGGCGGAGCGGACCAACAGCAGCCTGGCCATTAAAGCTGAAAGCATTAGCAGCTGCGAGGCAACCTATGAGCTGGTCCGCAAGATGAGAGCATCATTTCTTATTATGGGCCCCATGCTGGCAAGGATAGGCAAGGTAAAGATTTCCCTTCCGGGAGGCTGCGCCATTGGCACAAGGCCGATAGACCTGCATCTTAAAGGATTTTCCCTGATGGGGGCAAACATTACATTGGGACACGGCTATATTGAGGCATATGCCGAAAAACTGAAGGGAGAGACAATATATTTGGACTTTCCCAGCGTAGGCGCTACTGAAAACCTGATGATGGCAGCCTGCCTGGCAGATGGTACAACAACCATCGAAAATGCGGCGGAGGAGCCTGAAATAGTGGATCTGGCAAGTTTTTTAAGCAAGATGGGAGCGGTGATAAAAGGGGCCGGCACCGATACGATAAGAATCGAAGGTGTAAAAGAATTGAAGGGTACTGCCCACACGGCAATACCGGACAGGATAGAAGCCGGAACTTATATGGTTGCGGCGGCGGCTACCGGAGGAGATGTGATAGTGGAGGGGGTAGTGCCGGAACATTTGAAACCGGTTACTGCAAAGCTGAAGGAGATGGGTGCTGAAGTACAGGAATATGAAAGGGCTATAAGGGTAAGGGCAGCGGGGCGTTTGAATTCAGTGGATATAAAGACAATGCCCTATCCGGGGTTCCCTACCGACATGCAGTCTCAGATGATGACAGCAATGTGCCTGGCCAAAGGAACAAGCATTGCTACCGAAACGGTATTCGAAAACAGGTTCATGCACATCAATGAACTGAAGCTGATGGGGGCAAATATAAAGGTGGATGGGAGAAGCGCAATAATCGAGGGTTGTGAAAAGTTCAGCGGAGCAAAGGTCAGGGCCACCGACCTGAGAGCGGGGGCCGCATTGGTCATCGCCGGACTCTGTGCGGAGGGAAGGACGGAAATAAATGATGTGTATCATTTGGACAGAGGGTATATAAGGATTGAGGAAAAACTGAAAAAGCTTGGTGCGGATATAAGAAGATCAGAGGAATAATAACTCCCGGTGCAGCAGCACCGGGTTTTATATTGTTAATTTCATCTATCATATAATTGCCTCCTTAAAAATAAATATAGATAGAAGTAAAGACATATACATACAACTATTTTTAAGGGGGGTACGGTTATTGAAGAAGTTGGCCGCAGCCATTGCAATACTAATGATATTGCTGTTTGCCATTCCCTTGCTCCTTGTGAGAGACAAGGGAGAAGAGTCGGGGAAAAAGGAAGTGCCCCGGGAGGATCTGCCCATAGAGGTCTATATGTGTGATACAGATGAGGTTGTGACAATGAATCTGGAGGACTATATATTAGGTGTTGTTGCAGGAGAAATGCCTGCGAGCTTTCATCCTGAAGCCCTTAAAGCCCAGGCACTGGCTGCAAGGACTTATACAATGCTCAGGATGAGGCAGTTTGGAGGCAGCGGCTGCAGCAAGCACCAGGGAGCGGAGATATGCACAGACTCCACTCACTGCCAGGCATACAGGGATCCGGCGTCAGTGAAGAAGGACCTGGATAAGCTGAAGGATGCGGTATATGGGACAGCGGGAGAGGTAATAGTCTATGATAATAAGCTTATCGATGCGGTTTTCCACTCCACCAGCGGGGGGAAAACGGAAAATTCAGAGGATATATGGTCAAACAGGGTTCCTTATTTGCGAAGCGTTGTAAGCCAATACGAGGAACACTCCCCCAAGTATGTGGCCCGGCAGGAGATAAGCATTGATAATTTTGTGCAGTGTATTAAGAAGCTTGACTCAGGGGTGGTAATAAATAAAAAGGATATAAAGAATGAAATAAAGGTGCTGGAGAGGAGCGAGGGAGGAAGAATAACCCGTATAAAGATCGGAAACAAGACCTTTAAGGGTACGGATGTGAGAAATACACTGGGTTTGAACTCCTCAAACTTCAATTTTGATGTGACCGCAAGCACTGTTCTGTTTACTGTGGTAGGAAACGGCCACGGAATAGGCATGAGCCAGTACGGTGCCGACGGCATGGCAAAAAACGGGGCATCATACAGGGATATTGTAACCCATTATTACCAAGGGGTTGCAATAGTGAGTATAAAGGATTTAACAAATTAAAAATTTCGCCGAATGCCTGTATTATTTTTAAAATTATTGGAAATAATACTGGCGGAGGTGTAAATTATGAAATTTAGAAAGGAATTCAATAATAGGCATATATATTTTCTTGTCTTGTTGATAGCTGCATTGCTTACTGCAGGAGGAGTAATGCAGTACAGAAACTACCTTTTGGATAAACAGGCACAATTGGACTTTGAGAAAAGCATGGAGGAATACATTGAGGAGTCTGAACCCAGTTCTACAGCGCAAGTAATCGAGGAAAAGGCGGAAAGCGGCGGAAGTGAAAATGTTGTAGAAACACCGGATGCAACAGAAGTATCAAACAGCAGTTCAGTAAAGATAACCGAAGATAAAAAGGATACCAAAGAGAAAGTCAATGAAGCCAAGCCTATTTCTGCAATAAAAATGGAAGAGCCGGCAATGGAGACAATGGTGGTTCCTGTATTTGGGACTATGTATACGGAATTTTCAGAGGATGTGCTTGTTTACTCAAAAACACTGGATCAGTGGAGTACACATGCAGGAATCGATATAAAGGCGGAAGAGGGAAGCCCTGTAAGAGCAGCGATGGATGGTGTGGTGGATCAGGTTGTAAATGATCCCCAGCTTGGATTAACCATTGTACTGGATCACGGCGGCGAAGTCTACACTAAATACAGCAACCTTTCTACCCTCGATTTGGTAAGCATAAACCAGAGTGTCAAAAAAGGCGATGTGATCAGCGGTGTAGGGAAAACCGCCCTGTATGAAATTGCCGACGATCCCCATCTGCACTTTGAAGTAATCAAGCAAGGCAAGAGTGTTGATCCAAAGAAGTACCTGCCCAAACAAGCACTAAAGAAATAGTGCGGCCGGGCATCAAAAAGCATTAATTAATGAACGATACGTGTGGTTCTAATTACCAAAAAAACCGCATATTAATGTAAAAAGACACCAATAAGGGGGTAGTAGTAATTGAAGGATTATATCGAAGAAAGAGCATTGGAAATAGCGAAATATATAATAAGCAGCAAGACAACGGTTAGAGATGCAGCCAAAATATTCGGGGTAAGTAAAAGCACAGTACATAAAGATGTCACAGAAAGACTTCCGAGAATAAATCCCAGTGTAGCACTTCAAGTTAAGGAGATAATGGACCAGAACAAAGCAGAAAGACATATAAGAGGCGGAAGGGCAACCAAGATGAAATATCAGTCCATAAGTTTGTAGTGATGAAGGTTCAGGCTCCGGCAAGTATTGATGTGCTGATGCTGCTGCATTGCACATTATATTTGCCGGAGCTTGTTATTTGGGGTTATTTGTCTTATAATTGCAGTAGACAAGCCATAAAATAGTCACTACTTTTTTGTTATAATAATGTACTTCGTGAAGGAATTTTGTTTTTTATATAGAAATATAAAAGGATTGATAATGACAAGCGAAATATTATGGAGGTATTAAAATGTGGGGAGGACAAGACATAGGCATCGACATGGGAACAGCCAGCGTGTTGGTATACATTAAAGGAAAGGGCATAGTTCTGAGAGAACCGTCGGTTGTTGCTATAGACAGGAATACAAACAAAATATTGGCTGTAGGTGAAGAGGCAAGGCTTATGCTTGGCAGGACACCCGGTAATATTGTTGCAATCAGGCCGCTCAGGGAGGGCGTTATTTCTGATTATGACATAACTGAGAAAATGCTCAGATATTTCATAGACAAGGCTATCGGCAGGAGAAGGATAATTAAGCCAAGGATGGTTGTTTGTGTGCCCAGCGGTGTTACTGAGGTTGAAAAGAGAGCGGTTATTGATGCTGCCAATAACGCAGGGGCAAGAACCACAAGGCTTATTGAAGAGCCAATCGCATCTGCTATAGGAGCAGGTTTGGATATATCCAAAGCCAGCGGCAATATGGTATTAGATATTGGCGGAGGGACAACAGACATAGCGGTTATATCCCTGGGAGGAATTGTTGTATCAACCTCCATTAAGATTGCAGGGGACAAATTTGACGAAGCCATTGTAAGGTATATGAGAAAGAAGCACAATATTATGATTGGTGAGAGAACTGCCGAAGAGCTGAAGATAAACGCCGGTACAGCGTTCCCGAGAGAAGAGCAGCTTAAGGTTGAAGTCAGGGGCAGAAATCTTATTTCAGGACTTCCAAAGACCATAGAAGTTACTTCTGATGAAATGCTTGAAGCGCTTTCCGAACCGGTTTCCGCCATTGCCGACGCGGTACATTCGGTGCTGGAAAGGACGCCGCCGGAGCTTTCTGCCGATATAAGCGACAGAGGCATTGTTATGGCAGGGGGAGGTTCCCTGTTAAACGGCCTTGACAAGCTGATAAGCAAAAGAACCGGCATACCCGTATATGTGGCGGAAGACGCAATATCCTGCGTAGCTATTGGAACAGGGCAGGCTTTGGAGCATATAGACATGCTTCAGGATTCGGACATAAATGCAAACAGAAAAATTATCACATTGAATTATTAAGTCAGATACAAGAGAAGGGACACGGGGACGTTTCTCCTGTCCCGCTTTTAGCGGGACAGGAGAAACGTCCCCATGTCCCTTCGAAACGTCCCCGTTTTTTTATCTGCTAAAGTCCTTTAAACATTATACCGATAACTTTCATGTAAAGAATAACATTTAATGTAGGTGATAGTGTGATCAGAGGACTTTATATTTCAGCCTCCTCAGCAATTACTGAAGCAAAAAGAGTGGATGTAATAGCCAACAATATTGCAAATGTGAATACTACAGGATATAAGAAGGATGTCATGGTGACACAGAACTTTTCCGAGGTTCTGATTTCCAGAATAAATGACAGGTTTGGCAAGGACTTGAAGGTTTCAAGGCCCTTTAAACCATTGGGGCCTTTAAGCTATGGAATACACAGCAGTGAAATAATGATTGATTTTAAACAGGGGCAGCTGAACTCTACCGGAAACAGCTTTGATTTAGCTTTAAGAGGGAAAGGGTTTTTCTGTATTGATACCCCTGAGGGTGAAAGGTATACAAGAAACGGCAGCTTTGCAAAGGATGCGGAAGGCTGGCTGGTAACCGGGGAAGGATGGAGGGTCTTTGGCGAAGACGGATACATAAGGATAGAAGGCAGCGATATGACAGTAAATGAAAAGGGCGAGGTTTTTTCCGATGCACAGCTGGCAGGCAAGCTCAGGCTTGTGGACTTTGAAGATTATGAGGCGCTGCGCAAGGAAGGAAACGGCCTCATCAGAATAGCAGAAGAAATTGAGGCGGAACCGGTAATAACGGCGGGAACAGTACAGCAGGGTTTTCTTGAGGGTTCCAATGTCAATTCCGTAAAGGAAATGGTTGAAATGCTGACTATGTTGAGAACCTATGAGGCTAATCAAAGGATAATAAAGATACATGATGAACTGATTGGAAAAGCTGTAAATGAAATTGCGAGGGTTTAGGAGGTAATAAACTATGATGAGAGCTCTTTGGACGGCCAGTACGGGGATGTTGGCCCAACAGCTTAATGTTGATACCATATCCAACAACATGGCTAATGTCAATTCAGTTTCATATAAAAAGTCCAGAGTGGAATTCAAGGACCTGCTTTATGAAACATTGGAAAGAGGAATAGTAAGGGACGGACAGGGGAGACCTGTCAATCTGCAGGTGGGGCACGGTGTCATGCCCGCCGCTTCAGTCAAATTCTTCACTACGGGAAACCTGGCTTCCACTGAAAACCCGTACGATGTGGCAATTGAAGGTTTGGGCTTTTTTAAGGTGCTGGGGCCTGAAGGACAGGAGTATTATACCAAGGATGGAGCTTTCAAGATATCGCCGGATGGGGAGAACTTCAACCTGGTAACCTCAGAAGGCTATTATGTTCAAGGAGAGAACGGCAATATAGAATTGGGTTCGGATATCAAGGATATAATAATAGACGCAAGAGGATTGATAACTGTTAAAAGAGAGGATGGCACCATTGAAGAGCTGGGGAGCCTTTCAATATCAACCTTTGTAAATCCTGCAGGGCTTGAGAGTGTGGGGAAGAACCTTTATGTAGCAACAGTAGCCAGCGGAGAAGCCTTCGATACCCAGAACGACGGCACCGGAGGGAATATCCTGCAGGGTTACCTGGAGTACTCAAATGTGCAGATTGTTGAGGAAATGGTAAATCTCATACAGGCCCAGAGGGCATATGAAATGAATTCCAAGTCCATACAGACAGCGGACGAGATGCTGCAGATGGCAAATAACCTTAGGAGATAATTATGATTAATCCTATTAATAATAATGGAATAACAGATTATAATAATGCTAAAAGCAAAGCTCAGGAAGCAAAGCAGGGAGAGTTTGGGAAAGCTCTTGAAAAAGCAATGGAGGAAAAGGACGAGAAGAAGCTTAAGCAAGCTTGCAGCGACCTGGAGGCTATATTTGTCAGCATGGTCTTTAAGCAAATGCGGAGTACGGTGCAGAAAGCCGGTTTAATTGACGGCGGTATGGCAGAGGAAATGTATGAGGAAATGCTGTATGACAAATATGCGGAGGAAGCTTCCAAGGGCGAAGGAATAGGGCTGGCGGATCTGCTTTATCAGCAGCTGTCAAAAAGCCTGAAGCCGGAAAGAGAGAGGGAAGATGTTGAATAATACGGATATTCAAGGAATTTTACCCCACAGGTATCCATTTTTGCTTGTGGATAAAATAACCGAAATAGAATATGGAAAAAAAGCGGTAGGTATCAAAAATGTTACTGTTAATGAACCTTTTTTTCAGGGGCACTTCCCGGGGCTTCCGATAATGCCGGGAGTGCTTATAGTGGAAGCTATGGCACAGGTAGGAGCGGTAGCAATTCTGGGAATGGAAGAGAACAAGAACAAGCTGGCGGTTTTTACGGGGATTGACGGAATGAGGTTCAGGCGCCAGGTTGTTCCCGGAGATACATTAAGAATGGAAGTAGAAATGCTTAATTTTAAAAGGGGCATAGGCAAGGCAAAAGCCCAGGCTTATGTGGGCGATGAGCTTGCAGCTTCCGGAGAACTTATGTTTGCGATAGTCAACAAATAAAACGGTGATGTATTCACCGTTTTTTTATTTGGACAAGTAGGGACGCCATATATGGCGTCCCCTACTGCCGAAAGGCGGCATATATTCCTTTTGTTATAGTTTCTGACATTTTCATTACCAGTCCCAGCCTTACATTGCTTATTTTGAGGTAGTTCTCATATTCACTGTCACCTGATTCCACAGCTTCATCAACTACTCCAATTATAGAAAAGTCTCCCACATGGGAGAGCCTTTTACCGACGCCTTTTCCGGGCTGGATGCTGCCTTCCTTGACATGAACATATCCTACGCTTTTGCCCGCACCCAGGCAAGCGTCTATGGCGATGATTTTATGATCTTTATAGGAGGTTTTTATATGAGACATGACCCTTCTGAGATTAACCGCATGAATAGGATTATCCAAGGTCCCCAGGATTGGGACCGGAAGGCTCAGCTTGCTCAGCAATGTGCCGGTCAGCGGCCCGAGAGAATCTCCTATGAACCTGTCGGTGCCTATACAAAGTATTAAGCATTTATCTAATTTATTTGATTTCAAAAAATCAGAGATTTTCAAATGTGCCCGATTATCCGTATGATGCACACAAATTCCGTCTTTTATGCTGTATTTCTCAATCAAAATATGACCTCCAAACATTTGTTTTTTGCTCTTCGTTGGATCTTGTTATAAATATATTGGAAGTTCAGGTCAATTATTCATATCATAATATTGAGATGAATGAGTTGTGTAAGATGAAAGCCGTGATGTCCCATATTCCTGGATGATTTGTCTATTGATTTTTTAGAATGCTGAAATTATAATTATGAATAATAAGTATCATTCCTCAGCATATTACAAGATGAGGGATATAATCTTGGATTTTAGTTGTTTTCGGTCAAATTTGATAATTGATTGATATTCTTATTTTTTATATAATAGAGAAGTCGCGTCGGGGTGTAGCGCAGATGGTAGCGCACGTGGTTTGGGACCATGAGGCCGCAGGTTCAAGTCCTGTCACCCCGACCATGTGTGCAAGATATGGCCCATTGGTCAAGCGGTCAAGACATCGCCCTTTCACGGCGGTAACGGGGGTTCGATTCCCCCATGGGTCACCAACTTTTTCCGCTTCACGGAAAAAGACCGACATTCCTTAGTGTAATGCGCAGCATTTGCGGAGCAGCTTTAACCAAACTGTTTAGCAAAATTAAAAAGACCGACATTCATTGATTAAAGCCGGAGCATAAGCGGAGGCAAATTATGCTGGTGTAGCTCAATTGGCAGAGCAGCTGATTTGTAATCAGCAGGTTGCGGGTTCGAGTCCCATCACCAGCTCCATAATGGGGAAATTCCCGAGAGGCCAAAGGGGGCAGACTGTAAATCTGTTGTCGCAGACTTCGGTGGTTCGAATCCACCTTTCCCCACCATTTTAAAACAATAGTCCGAAAGGGCTTTTTTCTTTTTTTGCGGGACACGGGGACGTTTCTCCCGGGACACGGGGACGTTTCTCCTGTCCCATTGGTGACAATTTCCTAAAAAATGGTTGCAATACGAACATATGTTTGGTATAATTAGGAAAGAAGGCAGGGGGACGTTTAAGCTGTCTTCCGAATGATGAACTTGGGAGGGTTTGATATGGCAAGACAGGCCAGGAAAAGAAGCGCAACAGGTGTTTATCATGTCATGCTAAGGGGAATTGATAAGAGAGATATTTTTCTGCATGACGAAGATAAGATGATTTTTATGAAAAAACTTCTAAAAGCAAAAGAAAATGCAAAATTTGGCCTATACGGATATTGTTTGATGGATAACCATATACATCTTCTGATACTCGAAAGTGAAGAAATAGGAGTTAGCATCAAGCGTGTATCCGTAGGCTATGCATCGTGGCACAATAATAGATACGGAAGAGTGGGGCATCTGTTTCAAAACAGGTATTTAAGCGAACCGGTCGAATCTGAAGGCTATTTGGTCCATGTACTGAGGTACATACATCAGAATCCATTGAAAGCTAATATGGTAAAAAAACCTGAAGATTATCCGTGGAGCAGCTATAATGATTATATTTCCGCATATCAAGGGAATGGCGTAAATATTGATGCTGATATGATTATGGCATATTTCAAAGATCAGAATGATTTTGAGGAATTCACAAACACACAAAATGATGATATATTTGTAGATTTTGAACCGGAAGAAAAATTTACAGATGAGGCACTGGGAGATATAATTAAGAAAAAAATAGGTTCTGTTTTTTTGTACGGGAAATCAATAGGAGATCGAAATAGACTGATTAAGGATATATATAATAGTACAGGAGCAAGCATCAGGCAGTTAGAACGCGTATTTGGAGTAAATAAAAACATTATAGCGAAAGCTGTAAAATAGGACAGGAGAAACGTCCCCGTGTACCACCCATGTACCAAAAGAGAGGGTTATAATATGGAATTTATACCTGCGAAAACAATTATCTCCGGCTATACGGAAAACAACCCGTGGTTTGGTAATAATTACAGCATGAATATCTACAAGGGCTGCTGCCATGGCTGCATATATTGCGACAGCCGCAGCGAAGATTTGTTAAATTCTATTAAAAGGCATTCTCCGGTGCTCGTTAAGCATACGGTTACAACTGCTGATGATTCGCTTTGCAGTAAGATTGAGCCTAATGCTCCCGCGGCTTCCAGGAGGTTTGAGGCTGTCAGGGATCTTTCGATGAACGGAATTTTCACGGGTATACTGCTTATGCCGGTACTTCCGTTTCTGGAGGATAATGAGGATAATATAAGCAATATTATAGATCTCGCATATGAGAAGGGGGCAAAATTCATATATCCTGCCTTCGGAGTTACCCTGCGGCAAAATCAGAGAGAATGGTTCTACAGCAAAATTGATGAACATTTTCCGTCCATCAGGCAAAAATATGTCAAACAATACGGAAATTCCTATAAATGCATATCTCCCAGAGCAAAGGAGCTGTGGAAATTTTTCAGGGCCCGGTGTGACAGGCTTGGTATTTTGTATAAAATGGCGGATATAATTAATGAATATCAGCAAAACTATTTATATGAGCAGATTTCAATGTTTTAGTCCAGGGCGGGACAAGAGAAACGTCCCCGTGTCTCCCCCGTGTCTTACTATTGACAGTTGAATTTTGCTATGATAGTATAATGCTGTTAACTTTATAACTGAAGACTCATCAAGAGAGGTGGAGGGAAGGGCCCTATGAAACCCGGCAACCGGCAGATGTACGGTGCCAATTCCTGCAGGATTGTCATTATCAATCCTGAAAGATGAGGGAGTAAATAATAAATGTCATGCTCCTTCGTCAGAAGGAGTTTTCTTTTTATACCTATTAAAGAACGAATGCTTAAGGAGGTTTATTATGTTAAAAAAATTGTTTACATCCGAATCTGTTACCGAAGGGCATCCTGATAAAATATGCGATCAGATATCCGATGCAGTGCTGGATGCGATACTTGAACAGGATTCCATGGGAAGAGTGGCCTGTGAGGTATCGGTCACAACAGGCCTTGTGCTGGTAATGGGGGAGATATCTACCGAATGTTATGTTGATATTCCCAAAATAGTCAGAAAGACCATTGAGGATATAGGCTATACAAGGGCAAAATACGGTTTTGACTGCGACACCTGCGGGGTTATCACCTCAATAGACGAGCAATCCTCAGACATTGCTCTTGGCGTTGACAAGGCTCTTGAAGCAAAAAAGGGGGAGATGACTGAGCAGGATATAGCTGCTACCGGAGCGGGAGACCAGGGCATGATGTTCGGTTTTGCCTGCGATGAAACTCCTGAACTGATGCCGATGCCTATTTCCCTTGCACACAAACTTGCTTTGAGGCTTTCACAGGTCAGAAAGGAAGGCATCCTTGACTACCTTAGGCCTGACGGAAAAACCCAGGTTACTGTGGAATACGATGACGGAAGGCCTGTAAGGGTAGATACAATAGTTGTTTCCACACAGCATAGCCCGGAGGTGGACCATGACACTATTGAGAGAGACATTATCGACAATGTTATAAAACCCGTTATCCCGGAGGGAATGTTAGACAAGGATACAAAGTTCTATATAAATCCTACGGGAAGGTTTGTAATAGGAGGGCCTCAGGGGGATTCCGGCCTTACAGGGAGAAAAATCATTGTTGATACCTATGGAGGATATGCAAGGCACGGCGGAGGAGCTTTCTCGGGAAAAGACCCGACCAAAGTTGACAGATCTGCTTCCTATGCCGCAAGGTATGTGGCAAAGAATGTGGTTGCTGCAGGCCTCGCATCCAAATGTGAGGTACAGGTGGCTTATGCAATAGGTATGGCAAAACCGGTGTCGGTAATGGTGGAAACCTTCGGAACCGGCAAGCTGACGGATGATGAGATAGCAAAAATAATAATGAAGGTATTTGATCTCAGGCCGGCGGCCATAATAAAGGATCTGGACCTGAGAAGGCCGATATACAGGCAGTTGGCAGCATACGGGCATATGGGAAGAACAGATATAGATGTGCCCTGGGAGAAGACCGATAAAGTCGAAGAGCTGAAAAAATTAGCAGGGATATGATACAATGGATGAAGTTCAAGGAACCATATGCGAAATCATATTCAGAAATGAATATAACGGATATACAGTGCTGGATTTGGAGTGCAATAATGAACTGCATACGCTGATAGGATATTTTTCCTTCCTGAATATTGGTGAAATCATAAAGGCATACGGTTCATGGGTGCAGCATCCCAGTTACGGCAGTCAGTTCAAGGTGGAGACCTACACTACTGTTACTCCGGCAACAATTAACGGAATAGAAAAGTATCTGTCCTCCGGCATGATACCGGGCATAGGCCCCCATACGGCCAAGAAGCTGGTTGAGAAGTTCGGCCTTGATACTCTTGATATCATGCAGTACAATCCCGACCGCCTGACGGAGGTGGAGGGGATAGGAGATAAAAAGGCGGCGAAGATATCCGAAGCCTTTCAGGAGCAGAAAGAGCTGAAGGATATCATGATGTTCCTTGAACAGTACGGCATAGGGCCCGCTTATGCCGTAAGGATATATAGGACTTATGGAGCAAACACAATAAAAGAAATAAAGGAAAACCCCTACAAGCTTGCGGATGACATATTCGGCATAGGCTTCAAAATGGCGGACAGGATAGCAATATCCATGGGGGTGTCCAAGTTCTCGGAATACCGGACTGCATCAGGTACAAGATATGTGCTCAATCAATATCATGGAAACGGACATACCTTTGTGCCCCAGGAAGAGCTGGTGAGATCGTCGGCAGCACTGCTGGACGTTGATGAAGCCCATATAGAAGATACAATAGTAAGGCTTTTTATAGATAACAAGCTGGTTGCGGAAAACATCGGAGACATCCGGGGAGTATACTCCGTTCCTTTTTTCAGAGCTGAATCAGGGACTGCAAGAAGGCTTATGCAGCTGTTGTACTACAAGATTCCTCCTATGGATCTGGATATGGAGGGCGAAATAGCGGAAATCGAAAAAGCGGAAGGAATAGAGCTGGCGGATAAACAAAAAACCGCCGTCAAGGAGGCTTTAACCCAAGGCATCCTTGTAATAACAGGGGGCCCGGGCACAGGCAAAACCACAACCATAAAGACAATAATAAGCATTTTTGAGAAGCATGGGCTTGAGGTTCTGTTGGCCGCACCTACCGGAAGGGCAGCAAAAAGGATGCAGGAGGCAACGGGCAGAGAGGCAAAGACCATCCACAGGCTGCTGGAATTCGGATACGGCGACAGTGATGAGGAAATGTTTTTCCAGAAAAATGAAGAGTCGCCCCTGGAGTGTGATGTAATAATAATTGATGAAGTATCGATGATTGACATACTCCTTGCCAATAACCTTTTAAAGGCGATAGCGGAAGGCACCAGGGTGATACTGGTGGGGGATGTGGACCAGCTTCCCTCCGTGGGCCCCGGAAATGTACTGAGGGACATAATAGACAGCGGAGTGCTGCCTGTGGTAAGGCTGGATGAGATATTCAGACAGGCTGAAAGCAGCATGATTGTTATCAATGCCCACAGGATAAACCGGGGGGAACCTCCGGTATTAAGCTCAAAAAACGGTGACTTCTTTTTAATAAGGCAGGAGAGTCAGGAGGATATTGTTGCAACAATAATTGAACTCTGCACCAGCAGGCTTCCCAAATACACAGGCCTGGATCCCTATGAGGGAATACAGGTGCTGTCCCCGATGAAAAAAGGCCTGTGCGGGGTGCTGAATCTGAATCATGTGCTGCAGGAGGTGTTAAATCCCCGGGGCAGCGGCAAGGAGGAAAAGCAGCACAGAGAGGCTGTTTTCAGAGTTGGGGACAAAGTGATGCAGATAAAGAACAATTACAGAATGAGGTGGCGGAATATCAACAACTTGGAAACGGAAGGGGAGGGAGTGTTCAACGGCGACCTGGGCACTATTGTGAGCATAGACAATGAGGAGTTGTATATGGAAGTGGTATTTGACAGGGAAAGAAAAGTCAAATATGATTTTACAATGCTGGACGAGTTGGAGCACGCATATGCCCTCACAGTCCATAAAAGTCAGGGCTCCGAGTTCCCGGTGCTTGTTATGCCCTTAACCTTCGGGCCTCCCATGCTTATGACAAGGAATCTCCTCTATACTGCATTGACAAGGGCGAAAAGTATGGTGGTTCTGGTGGGGAAAGAGCGATTCCTTTATCAGATGATAAGCAACAATCATATAATCACACGCCATTCAGGACTGAGAAAGAGGCTAAGTGCTGCAGAGTAATAAAGAGGTAACGGAATGATTAAGTATTTGCTTGACCTGTTGTATCCCCCAAAACCAAAATGCAGTATATGCGGCAGAGCCGGGAGATTGGCTGTATGCAATGCATGCATGGCATCCCTGGATTACCTGCAGGGAATAACTTGCCTTCACTGCGGCAAACAGCTGAATGAACAGTATGATGATTGCACCTGCCCGGACTGTAAGACCGGTATCTTTTATTATGAAAGGGCTTATTCCTGCTTTGAATACGGCGGTATGGGTAAAAAGCTTATACATAAGCTTAAATACGAAGGTATGGTTCAGCTTGCAAATGTAATTGCCGGTTTGATGGCGGAAAGGCTTGAAAATGAAAGGTTGGTAATAGACGCCATAGTACCTGTGCCTATCCATAAAAAAAAGCTTGAAGCAAGAGGCTTCAATCAGTCGCAAATAATTGCACGGGAATTGGGGGAAAGGCTGCACAAGCCTGTTATGGGCTGCCTGGAAAGGATGGTAGAGACCAAAGAACAGTATAATTTAGACCGTAATCAGAGGTTTTTAAATATTAGGGGTGCATTTTCTGTCAAATTATCGTATAATATTGGTAAATATAAGAATATCCTGCTGGTTGATGACATATACACTACGGGAAGCACTGTGAATGAATGCAGCAAGTTATTGAAAGATGCCGGTGCAGCCAAAGTGTATGTGATTACGGCAGCGACCGGCAGCAATACGTAATTGAGATGTGGGACGTGAGATGTGAGAATAAGGAGGTAATTTTATGGCTGAAATAAGAAACTGCCCCAGGTGCGGGAAAATATTCACTTATATAGGAAAGCCCATTTGCGGCAGGTGTATTGAATCGGAGGAAAATGAGTTCAAGGTAGTAAAGGAATACATTTATGACAATCCCGGAGCTACTATTTCGGAAGTATCGCAGGAAACAGAGGTTTCCGTTGAGAAAATCATGCGGTTCCTGAGGGAAGAAAGGCTGGAAATCAAATCTGAGAACAGCAATCTCATGCTGGAATGCGAGAGATGCGGAAGAGCAATAAAAACAGGAAGGTTTTGTGATTACTGCAAGGAGCAGATTAACAAAGACTTCAAGAGAGAATTCGGATTGGACAGGAAGGAGCCTGAGCCAAGACCTCAAACCAGGGCGGAAAAAGAAAGAATGTATACCGCCACAAGAAGGAAGAACGATTAAACAAATATATGAATAGGATATGAAGCAGCCGTGAGGATATAACATGGCTGTTTATTTTTTTAAAAAATGCTAAACTAATATAAAAGTAAATCCGATAAAATAGTTGAAAGATGAAATGCAAATGGGGTGTTAATGTGGGATTTAATATTAATAAAATCGATGGGGTAAGCGGAGTCTACAAGAATCAGAAGGTTGCGTCCAGGAAGGATGTTCCGGAATCAACCCGAGCCAGGGGGAAAAAGGACGAAGTGCAGATATCCAAAGAGGCTATGGATTTCCAGCTGGTTATGAAAGCAGCAAAGGCAGCAAGGGAGATACCGGACATAAGAGAAGAAGTTGTTGCCCCCATTAAAGAAAAGCTTGATAACGGCACTTATGAAGTGGACAGCAAAGGTATCGCTGATAAGCTTTTAGCCCGCAGGTTAAATTTAAAAATATGAAATTAACCACAGCTTAAGGCCATTACCTGGCTGTGGTTATTTCTATCCAGGGGGTGTATACATGATAAATGTCGACAAAGAAGTAAATGCAGTTATAGACATACTGGCTGAGGAATATGGCTATTACAGTGACCTGGTTGAGCTGTCAAAGTCGAAGAAGGACATCATTGTTGCAGGGAAAGTTGCGGAATTGGACAAGATGGTCAAGTTGGAGCAGGACATGATCTTTAGTATAGGACAATTGGAGAGGAAAAGGGAGGATGTAATTTCCATGCTCTGTAAGGCGCTGGATATGAACAGTGAGCGGGTGACCGTACACGAACTGGCAAAAGTACTCAAGCCTGAGCTGAAAAACAAGCTGGAGGATATCCAGAGCAAGCTTCAGAAGGCTTTATCAGAGCTGAAGGCTGCAAATGACATAAACGGACAGCTTATAGAGCAGTCCCTGGAATATATAGATTATTCAATAAACCTCATTGCAGGATCCGGTATGGAGACGGGATCCCTGTACGAGGATATAGGCAAGAATAAGAGCAAACAAGGCAAAAAGAATATTATTGATACTAAGGTATAGATTAGGATTAATGGAAAATACCGGAGCGCATACAATGAGCCTTGCGCATTTTGAGGTGAGTATTAATGTCGTTTAGAGGATTGAGCATCGGAGTATCCGCAGTCTTTGCAAATCAGAGGGCGCTGGATGTTACCGGTCATAATATAAGCAATGTGAATACTGCCGGATATACCAGGCAGATTATTTCTAACTCAAACGCCTTCTATCAGAAGCTGGGACATTCGGGGAACGGCAAGGTGATGCAGGTTGGATACGGCGTTGATGTACAGGAAATAAGGCAGTATAGAGATGAGTTTTTAGATAACAAGTACAAGAAGGAGAAGACCGGACTGGGTTATTGGGAAGAAAGATATTCAAGTGTAAGAGAACTTGAGACTATATTCAGCGATAACTCGGAGGACGGTCTTCAAGAAGTGATGAACAACTTCTGGAATTCGTGGGAGCAGCTTTCCAAGCCTACAGGTGGTCTGACTACAAGGGCAATGGTAAAGGAAAATGCTATTGCCTTTGTTGAAACTGTAAAAAACATGGATACCATGCTGCTTAATTTTAGGAAAAGCAAGGATAAGGAAATCATTGACAATGCAGCAAGGATTAATGAGATAGCAAAGGAATTTGCGACCCTGAACCTTGATATAAAAAAGATAGAGTCTCACGGTGTTACAGCAAATGACCTCAGAGACCGGAGGAATCTTCTTATTGATGAGTTGAGCGGATTGGCGAAGATACAAATTATAGAAGGGGATTACATTAATGTTTCTTTGGAAGGGCGTTTGTTGGTTGAAGGCAGCAGATATGAACAGATAAAAACAGTACCTGATACGGGAAACAGCGGATTTGTAAGGCTTGTATGGGAGATTGACAATGGGAGTCTATATATTTCAGGAGGAAGTATTAATTCAAGCTTTGAATCAAGGGATGTTTTGGTAGGGGGCTTCCGGGAGAGGCTTGACCAGTTTGTAATAGGCATTGCGGATGAGATTAACGCTGTACATATTACCGGTTACGGTATATCGGATACACTTCAAAGACCCTTCTTCATAAACTATAGAGATAATAGTGCTGTAGGCATAAATCTCTTAACAATTGCTTATAATCCGGAGCTTGAAAATTATGACAGGATTGCTGCTGCCGAAGACGCATACAGCAATGAGGACAACAGGATAGCATTAAAAATTGCAGCCCTTAGGTACACTGATTGTTTTACGGATGAAAAGTATACAACAACAGCCGCAGACAAAAAGTATAATTATGATGAATTCTATAGGAATATCATATCAGATTTAGGGAATATCGGTCAGGAGGCGTCTACCGCAGCTGATGCACAGAAGCTTTTGGTAGATCAGATAGACTATAGCAGACAAGCATTAAGTGCTGTATCTTTAGATGAGGAAATGACCAACCTTATAAAATATGAGCATTCCTACAATGCTGCAACAAGAATAGTGAATGTAATTGACGAAATGATTGAAATGATTGTTAACAGAACCGGTTTGGTAGGAAGATAGCGGGGTGATTATATGAGAACAACATTCGGATCCTTTAATATTGCAACTTCAGGACTCTTTGCAAGTCAAAGGTCTCTTGATACTACAAGTCACAATATATCCAATGCCAATACAGATGGGTACTCAAGACAGATAAGCAAACAAAGGGCTACGATGCCGACTTACGGGGACCCTACAGGGGTAGTGGGTACAGGAGTGGAGACTTACGACATTATCAGAATGAGGAGCAGTTATCTTGATACCAAGTACTGGGGACAGAATAAAACTTATCAGGAATGGAATGTCAAGCAGACCCAGCTTGAGAATCTTGAGGGGCTGTTTAATGAGCCCTCCGACACAGGTATAAGAATCGTTATGGACGAATTTTTCACAGCTCTTGAAGAGCTTTCAAAACAGCCGGGAGACAGTACCTGTAGGGTGAATGTTGTAGAGAAGGCGAATATGCTTACCACTACTATAAATAGAAACGGACATGAGCTTGTTAACTCAATAAGGGATGTGAACTTTTCAATAAAAAATAAGGTCAGCCAAGTAAATTCATTGACAGAGCAGATAGCTAATCTGAATAAGCATATATTCAGCTTTGAGTTGGGAGGGAATAAGGCTAATGACCTCAGGGATCAAAGAACTTTGCTCTTGGATGAACTTTCATCTATAATAAATATTACAGTTATAGAAATGCCTGGTCCCAATAACAATAATTATATGGATGTAAAAGTTGGGGGTATAACCCTTATAGACCATATACATTTCAACAAATTAGCTACTGAGGATGAAACGAAAGAAGTTTCAGATTTAGGAGGCGGAAAAATCAGCAAGGTGGTTTGGGAAGGTTTGGACAATCAGGAGGTAAATATAAGCAGCGGAGAACTGAGAGGCTTGTTGGATGTACGTGACGGCAACGGAGAAGATTACAGCTACAGAGGAATACCATACTACCTTAATAAACTGAATGAGTATGTAAAAGGATTTACAACAGCGTTTAATACACAGCACAAAATGGGAGTTGATCTCCAAGGAGATCCGGGGCAGAACTTTTTTTACGAACCCGGTATTCCTGAAGTAAATTGCATAAGTTTTAAGGTGAATTCTGATATTATAGCAGATCCAACTACCATAGCTGCTTCATCCCAGGGAAACGGAGAGAGTAATAATGATAACATTAAGCTTCTTATAGCACTTAGAGAAAATAAAGGTATGTTTTCATCACTGATAGGTACTCCGGATGACTTTGTAAAGTCGATACTTTCCGCTCTTGCTGTAGACAGCAACCAAGCAAAGAGGATGACTACGAATGCACAAGCATTGACAGATCATATATATAACAGCCGTTTGTCGGAATCGGGGGTATCCTTGGATGAAGAAATGACAAACATGGTAAAGTTCCAGCAGGCTTACAATGCTTCCGCCAGAATGGTTACAACTTTGGATGCCATACTGGATACGACCGTGAACAGATTAGGATTAGTAGGAAGATAATGAGGTGATGGTATGAGAGTTACAAATTCTATGATAATTAATAATCTGATGAGGAATCTGAACAAAAACCTCAACAGAATGGAAAAGACACAGAGAAGCCTATCATCAGGCAAGAAGTTTGTTAATCCTTCCGATGACCCTATTGGTGTATCGAGAAGCTTGAGGCTCAATACCGAAGTGGCGACAATGAATCAGTACAAAAGGAATGCAGATGATGTGCTGTCATGGCTGAGCACTACCGAGATGGCTGCAAGCAATATCACTGAAGTTCTGAAAAGGGCTAAGGAGTTGACAGTTCAGGCTGCCAGTGAGACAAACTCTATAGATGAGAGAGTATCAATATCTAAAGAAATTGAAGAGCTTAGGAACCAACTTATACAAATCGGGAATACAACCTATGCAGGAAGTTATCTGTTTTCAGGCTTTAAGACGGATAAACCCCTATTGGCTAAAGATGGAACCTATGATTTAGGAGACAGTACAAATATATTATCTTCCGAAGAGATTATTGAAGTAAACATCGGCGTAGGAGACAGAATCGGTGAGAATTTTGTAGGTCAGAGGCTTTTTGGGCTGTACTCAGTTGCTGCCGATTTGGATTTGAAAAACGCCGAAAGCATTAAACAGCAGCAAATAATTACGGGAAGCTTTCTGGATCTTGCAACGAATCCGATTGATACAGCAACCAGCTTTGATATTACTTATCAAGGAGCAACTACTACAATAAATCTGCCCAATGTTCCTTATAACGATATTGCTGATGTGGAAGGTGACATCAGCGCTGCAATAATGGCTTCAGCAGATCTGAACGGACATGTTACCGTTTCGGTTGCAAATAACAAGATAGTTTTTGAAGCTGACGGAGAGTTCAGCGTTCAAACGGGTACGGCTATTGGAATTAGTGATAATAAGAAATCTGTATCCAAGGTAAGCTCAGGGGATAAATCTCAGATGATAGCTATCTTTGATCAATTGTTAGCAGATCTTATTGCTGATGATACTGCAGGCATAGGCAACGCATTGAACAGGATAGAAAACCAGTTTGAAAATGTGAATGCAATAACAGCCGAGATCGGTGTTAGGATGAACAGGGTGGAGTTGACAAGCAATAGGATACTGGATGACACACTGAATCTGAAGGATCTGCTTTCAAAGAATGAAGATGCGGATATTGCGGAGGTTGTTATGAACCTTAAAATGGAGGAATATGTATATCAGGCTTCTCTATCTGGAGGAGCAAAGATAATTCAGCCCTCACTTGTTGATTTCCTTAGGTAAAGCGAATGATTAAGAATGAGGTGAAAATATGATAATAAAAACAAAGTTTTTCGATGAGATTGAGATTAGCGACAAGGACATAGTGGATTTTGATGAAGGGATACCAGGCTTTCCGGGGACGCATCGATATGCTATAATAAATGATGATAATACATTTATCAGCTACCTTCAATCTTTAGATTCAGAGGATGTATGCTTCATTATGATACCTCCTGTTTTCGCTCTCAAGGATTATGATATTGAAATCAGCGAAAGTACTGTAAAGAAGCTGAGTATTGAAAGGCCTGAAGATGTCAAGCTGTATGCGATACTTACCATACTCGGCAATTTCAAGGATGCTACTGCCAATCTCAAGGCTCCGATAGTAGTGAATGTGAATAATAACAAGGCTGTTCAGGAGATACTTGATGATGAGAGGTACGGCATACGTCATAGAATAGTAAAGGAGTCTGATGTCTGATGCTGGTTCTGACAAGGAAAAAGGATGAAGCTGTTGTTATCGGAGATGATATTGAAATAATAATATCCGAAATATCCGAGGATAAAGTAAAAATTGCAATAAAAGCTCCGAAAAATATAAAAATTTTCAGGAAAGAACTGATAAAGGCTGTTGAGGATGAAAACCGGAAGTCTGTTGATATGTCGGATCTTGACATTGACGGACTGCGGGAAGCTATCAAAAAGTAACAAAAATAATTATTTAAATGCTATAAAGTTACAAAACATTCCAACCGATATATAAATTAGAACATAAGATTAATTAACAGCATAGGGCCCATGGTGTGGATTGATCTTATGAATATATTGCCGGAAAGGAATCCGGCTAAAAAAATCAAGGAGGAAGAACAAATGAGAATAAATAATAACATTATGGCAATGAATGCACAGAGGCAGTTGGGCGTAAACTCAACAGGGCAGAGCAAGGCATTGGAGAAACTCAGCTCCGGTCTTAGGATCAACAGAGCGGCTGATGATGCGGCAGGTCTGTCAATATCAGAGAAAATGAGAGGCCAGATAAGGGGCTTAGCACAGGCACAGAGAAATGCTGAAGATGGTATATCATTGATACAGACAGCAGAAGGTGCACTGAATGAAGTAAGTGATATGCTCGTCAGAATGAAGGAACTGGGTGTTCAGAAATTAAACGGAACGTACTCTGCCGGTGATGTTGCTAACATGACAGCAGAACTGACAAGACTTAATTCTGCAATAACCAGCATTGTAGCGGATACAAAATTCAATGGAACACAGCTTCTTAAGGGTGGAACTGTTAATTTGATGCTCAAGGATACTGGAACTGCAACAGCATATAATCTTGCAAATATAGGAACAGTTCCCGCAGCAGATGCAGATTTGGCAACCATTGAAACAGCAATTAATACCGTAAGTACACAAAGAGCTAATCTTGGTGCTGTCCAGAACGAGTTGGAGCATGTGGTAAAGAATCTTGGTACAACAACTGAAAACCTTCAGGCATCAGAATCCCGTATAAGAGATACAGATATGGCCAAAGAAATGATGGCTTTCACAAAGCTCAATATTCTTAACCAGGCAGCAATATCAATGCTTGCTCAGGCTAACCAGGCACCTCAGGGTGTATTGCAGTTACTGCAGTAATACAAAAGCCAGAAACTCCGGATTTTTCCGGAGTTTTTTTTTACACAAAAGGGCATCAGGTCTATTATTAAGGTATGTGGAATATTTACCGATAACAATAATAGAGTATTTTATTACTTGGAGGTTATAATATGCAGGTATGGTTTTTGGATAGGACATATAACTATAGCAACGAATCTGCTTCGGTAAAGGAATTATTTGATAATATTGACAGATTGCTCGCTGATCCTCAATATATCCTTGCAGGTATGATAATTGATGATATGGAGATCTATGAAAACTACGTTGAGTACATTACCAAGAGGATCGATAGAATAAAAACAATCAAGGTTGTAATTGATACAGTAGAAAATACCATAGACAGTATTCTTGAATCAATGAGCAAATATATGGATAGGGCTGTTCCGGAGCTTGAACTGCTTGCCGGTAGTTTTTATTCCGGTGGGGATGAAGAGGTCAGCATAGAAAAGCTGGGGCAGCTTGCCGAGGGGATACAGTGGATCCTTAATATGATATACTATATAGATAATAATAAAGCCTTGCACAGTGTTTTAAAAAGCAATAGTATCTGGAACGAATGTTCTTCATACGGAAACAGATTAGGCGAAGAGTTTAATAATCTGAAAGAGGCCATGGGCAATATAGACATGATACTTATTGCCGATATTCTGAGGTACGAAATTACTGAGGTTTTTACGGGTATTAACCAACGTATCAAACAAATATACGGTCATGGAGACGAGGGAAATGGGAACCGATAATTCTGCCATACTCAGAACAAGATTTGAAAGCCTATGGGAAAGCTTGAACAAAACAACAGAAAACGTTGGTCCAAATGTAGTAATTGAAAATGCAAGAAACAGTATGTATACACTATATGTGGAAAATAGCGGTAACAAGCTTTATATACATAGCAGGTATAATCCTGTCAATGAGGCTGAAATGTTTGCCGGGCAATTCAAAGATGTGGATAAATATGACCATGTGATATTTTATGGTATCGGAATGGCATACCATATTGAAGCCTTTTTCAGCAAATTTGGCAATAAGCATTTTTCAATATATGAGCCCTTCCTTAATATTTTTAAGAGCTTTATATCATACAGATCCATGGATAGTATTCCCTTGGAGTATCTGGACAATATTTTTATAGGAGACAGCCTGGAGGATCCTTATGAATGCTTGGAGGCACTCCTGAAAGAAATAGAAGGGGAAGTTCTTCTTGTAATTCTGCCAAGCTACGAAAGAATTTTCAGCCAGGAGTACAAAAGCTTCTATCAAAGGTTCGGAAGCATTCTGGACGATACAAAAACACTGAATAGGACCAACCGGTTGTTTGAAAAGCTCTATGTAACAAATATAATGAAAAACTTCATGGAGATCATAGACAGCCCTAACATACTTCATTTAAAGAATAATAAATTTGCAGGTAATCCGGCAATATTGGTTGCGGCAGGCCCTTCACTGGAATATGAGCTTAAAAACCTAAGATACATAAAGAAAAAGGGACTGGCCTATGTTTTATCTGTGGGCTCAGCAATAAATACACTTTTGGAATATGACATATATCCGGATGCAGCCTTGACCTATGATCCACAGAATCACAACCACATAGTATTCAAAAAGCTGAAGGATAAGGGCATAACAAGCATACCTGTAGTGTTTGGCACCATTGCAGGTTACGGTACTGTACAAGCCTATGAAGGACCAAAGCTGCATTTTATCAGCAGCAATGATCATGTAGCACCATACTTTTTTAAACCGGAAAGTGCTAAAGAATTTGATACTGTTCATGATGCTGGATCAATTGCTGTAGCGGCTATGCAAATGCTTTACAAGCTTGGCTGCGACCCGATTATTCTGGTAGGTCAGAATCTTGCATATAAAGACAGGAAACTTTATGCAAAGGGTATAGATTATGGCAGGGATTTATCGGAAACAGACAACAAGTATCTGGACAGCAGCTTCATGGTAGATGATGTAGAGGGAAATAAGATTCAAACAAATAAAGTATTAAACCATTACAAGGATGAATTTGAAAGATGCATCAAGCAGTATGGCATTGAAAATATAATAAATACCACAAGAGGTGGTGCAGCTATTGGCGGTACGGTATATAAGCCGTTGAAGGATGTAATGGAAAATATGCTTGTAAGCAGTATAGTTGATGCTGAATGGTATAAGGACGAGGGCGTATCTTATGATATTGACTATATGATAAGCAGGTGCAAATCAATTGAAGCTGAGCAAAGACATCTGCTTGACATATTAAAGAGTATAAAAAAAATCGCTGCACAAATAAATGGGAATACAAACTCAGTAGAGGCTCCGGAATCATTGTTTTCATTTTTTTATGCAGAATTTAACAAAATGTTACAAAACACTTATTTTAGTACATTCATATATCCCATGAATTATTATCAATGTTCATTGTTGAATAGAAAAATCAACAGTATAAACACTGAAAAGAATATTGTACTCAAGATACAAAAGCTGTGTAGAGAGATGGAGCCGTTTATTGATGGCTGCATCAATGATATGCACCTGATTTCACCACTATTTGGAGATATGTACGAAGCGATTATGGATAACGATATAAAAATAATGACTTTTACTATTAAATTATGCTCTTAAAACCTCAAAATGTTTTGGGGTTTTTTCAATTGTGTTACAGTACGCGATATGACGAATGCTTATATAATATAAAGAAACAGTTGGATTTTGTCGATATTTATAAATATGGAGTATTTAATGCAAAGCGGGTGGAACAATGTTTGAGAACAAGAAAATACTTGTTATCGGCGGGACAGGTACGATAGGACAGGCTTTGGTGAACAAGCTTATATCCTATAACCCAGAAGTAATAAGAATTCTCAGCCGGGATGAATTCAAGCAATATCAGATGCAGCAACAGCTGGAGGGCTATAAGAATATACGTTTTTTGCTTGGCGATGTAAGGGATAAAGAACGTATCTACAAAGCGATGCACGGAATTGATATTGTTTTTAATTTGGCTGCATTGAAGCATGTGCCCTCATGTGAATACAATCCATTTGAAGCGGTAAAGACAAATGTATTGGGGACTCAGAATGTGATTGAATGTGCAATAGAAAACAATGTTAAGAATGTAATATATGCAAGCAGTGACAAGGCAGTATCCCCTACAAATACAATGGGCGCCACCAAACTATTGGCTGAGAGGCTTATTGCATCTGCAGACTATTGGAAGGGCGGAAAGATACCGGTATTTGCCGCGGTAAGGTTTGGAAATGTAATCGGCTCCAGAGGCTCTGTAGTACCTCTCTGGGAGGAGCAGATTGTCGGCAGGAAAGAGATGACCGTGACAGATCCCAATATGACAAGATTTATGATATCTATAGGTTCTGCTGTAAATCTTACCTTAAGGGCATGTGAGATTGCCAAGGGTGGAGAAATATTCGTATTAAAGATGCCTGTCATACGTCTGGGAGACTTGGCCGAAGTGGTGTTGGATAAGGTGTGCAGCGAGAAGGGAATAGCAAAAGATGAAGTTAACACAAGGGTTGTCGGACTCCGTCCGGGAGAGAAGATGTATGAGGAGCTGATGACTGTAGATGAAGCACAGTATGCGGTGGAATTTGATGATATGTTTGCTATTCAGCATTTATCAAATATTACGCTGCCCAGTAACAAGCCTAAGGAATTCAGGTCAGATATGTGCTCAATAGTAGAAAAGTCAAGTATATGGAGTATGTTAATAGATTGAATTAAGGGTGCCGAGGGAATAATATGAAAAACTTTTTTATAAAGCATAAGGATAAGATATTGTCAGGACAAAAAGTACTAAAGGAATATGATATTTTTGAGGAAATAGACACGAGGCTTTCTGACTCATATCTTTTCGACAGAGAGAACAATTGTGTAAAATTAGGTTATAGTAGGTGTAAAAAAATTGGTTTTGATAATCTCTTACTCTATAGATTTGGGACAGTATCAAGAGATGATGAAACTTTAATTTTTGTACCGCAAGTTGATGAACAAATTGGAGACTTTATAAAAAGGTCGCAGGTTTTCTTGAATAATCCAGTATTGCCGGATGAAACACCAGTGATACATCTTAATTTTGATATACATGAGAAAATAGAGGCGTGTATTTGGCTTGGTAATAAATATGCTTATGAAACATATGATATGTACTTGAAAGGGATTATTCCATGGGATAATGAGAGAAAGAGAAGTACTGAATTCAAGAGGACCGGTATCTTTATAGGTACCTCAAGTATTCATATTATAGAGTACAGCGGAACGGAAGCAGAACATAAACATATGGTATTTAGCACCCCTAATTATGGTAACGAGGTTGACTGCTATATTGACTTGAAAAAAGGTTATTTTAGGTTAGGGCAGAATGGCAGCAAGATCTATCATAGTGGACTAAAGCAGGATGAGAGCTGTAGTATTAATGTTTCCTGTAATTCAAGAGATAATCAGGTCTTTTCGTGTACTAATCCGGGATTGATTTTAAGAAGGTTTGAGTTATGCAGAAATCAAGGAGTGATCTATTTTAAATCCATTGATGCTTCTTTAGCCAAGGAGTCTCGTGTAATGATGTTATATACAGGGGATATTGCAGTTCAATATTTTAATGAAAAAAGCAATCAATGGCATTTTGTGAAGGATAGCATCCTATTTAAAGATCTTCATAATGTAAGCCTAAGAGCTATTATGGATACCGATGACAGAATATATGCGTTGATATTGCTGAAGGTGATATAGAAAGCAAAGAGTAATTATTGATTAGAGGTGACAGAATGCAGCCAAGAGTAGTTAATGTATGTGATGTTAAAATTGGAACGAATAATCCACTTGTCCTGATTGCCGGACCATGTGTAATTGAATCTGAAGAAATAGTTATGCGTACTGCTGAGTATATAAGCAGGTTAGCTGAAAAATTAAGAGTATCATTCATTTTCAAATCTTCTTTTGATAAGGCAAACAGGTCTTCGATAACGTCTTACAGGGGACCCGGAATTGATAATGGACTTAAATTACTGGATAAAGTAAAAAGTAGCTTTAGAGTCCCTGTGATAACGGATATTCACTCGGCTGAACAAGCAATGCCTGTCTCTGATGTGGCAGATATTATACAAATACCGGCTTTTTTATGCAGGCAGACAGATTTGCTGACTGCAGCAGCCAGGACAAAAAAGCCCGTGAATATCAAAAAAGGACAATTTATGGCACCGTGGGATATGAAAAATGTGATAGATAAAATACTCACATATGATAATACTAATATTCTCCTGACAGAGAGAGGCACAAGCTTTGGATATAATAATCTGGTTGTTGATATGACATCTATAGTTGAAATGAGGAAATTTGGTTTTCCTGTGATATTTGATGCGACACACAGTGTTCAGAAGCCGGGGGCAATGGGGACAACAAGCGGAGGGAATTGTGAATATGTAAAATATCTGGCTCAGGCAGCAACCGCAATAGGAATTGACGGATTATTTCTTGAAGTACATCCTGATCCAAATACAGCTTTATCTGACGGTCCGAATATGATAGCACTAAACAAACTGGAGGAGCTGCTGGTTACAATTATGGAATTGGATAGGACAATTAAGGGTGGAATTTAATGAGTAGAGTAAAAATGTTGATTATGGACGTTGATGGTACTTTAACAGATGGGAAGTTATATATATCCGGTTCTGGTGAAGAGATGAAAGCATTTAATGTTAAGGATGGATATGCAATAAAAAATATACTTCCAAGTATGGGAATAATCCCTGTTATTATTACAGGCAGAAAATCGAAAATTGTTGAAATTAGGGCTAAAGAACTGGGCATTTTGGAAGTGCATCAGGGTATAGAAAACAAAGAAGAAACCTACATCAAATTGCTTGATAGTTACAGTTGTCAAGATGAGGATATAGCTTACATGGGTGATGATATTAATGACATACCAATTTTAAAACGCGCAGGTATCAGCGCTTGCCCATGGGATGCTTCAGCAGCTGTAAAAAGTGTTTGCAGTTATGTGATGTCAAGCAAGGGTGGGGAAGGCGCTGTAAGCGAGTTTATATCACATTTGCATGAAGAAATAACCGGGTCTAAACTCGGTGTGCTGTAGGTTGCTTTAGTGATTATGAATTGAGGTATTTATTTTGAAAAAGTGCGATTTTTGCGGTAGCATTATGAATTTCATATATAATATGAACAATTATGAAATAGTACAGTGTGACAAATGCCTGACTTCTACTGTTCTTAGTATGCCGCAGGATGATGAAATAGAAGATTTCTATTCGGGATTTATGTTTTGTGCAAATGCATCCAATAAAAGTATATTCGAAGATGAGACTTTTAATAAGTGGTTTGATTCATTTAATCTAGGTTGTAATGCGAAAATGCTGGATGTAGGAGGCGGGGGAGGATTTTTCTCTTATGCATTTGAATACTTTGATAAAGGAGACAGTTATTATATAGATATTGACAATGAGGCATGCGAATTTGCAGCGCAGGAACTGGGCTTAAAAAATGTGATAAATGATAATGTTAAGAATCTAAAGGACAGAACGAATTTAAAGTTTGATTTTATATATGCAAGACATCTGATTGAACACCTTAAGGACCCTTTAGAGTTCATAGACTCTTGTATTGAGCTGTTGACTGCATCCGGGGTTCTGATTATTCAGTTTCCTAATGGTGTGAGTTTTGAATATCTGGGATACCCTGAATTACTAAAAAGCCGGGTAAAAACCATACAAAGCTCCAATCGTAATTTCTCAAGAATAGAGACATTACTTACTATTTGCAGTAATAAAATAGCTCATGGTATAGATCCTATAAGGCATTTGTGGGCCATTACACCAAAAGGCATTTCAAGCTATCTCTCAGGAAAAGATGTTGATTTTGAAATTAAAAATGCTCCATTAACGGATCCTGTGTATTCTCCATACTACAAGGCAAAAGGTGTATATAATAAGGTTAGATCAAGCATCATTAATAATAGCTTAGTCAAGATAAATGGAGGTACTCATCTTATCGTTATAATTAAAAGAAAACAATAGATGATTATTGATATATAAAAAGGATGGTACTAATGGACAACAATGTTTTATTATCTACATTGAAATATAATTATTGTATCGGTTGTGGAATTTGTAGGATGTCGTGCCCATATGAAGCTATAAAAATGGTTTTGACAAAGAATTATGATATAAATCCCAAGATTGATAAATCCAAGTGTATTAAGTGCGGAATTTGCACAGAATATTGTCCTCATACAAAAGAAAAGCTTTTATCTGAAATACAAAAAGTATGTGAAACATCTTCGCCAAATAGCTTTGGTCTTGAAAAAGCCACTTATTTATTGGCGCATGACAAAGATGCAGACAAGAGAAAAAAAAGTGCTTCAGGGGGAGTGGCTACAGCTTTAGTAGAGCATTTGTTTAAGAAGAAAATTATTGATGGGGTAATCCATGCAACAATGAGACTTGGTTCAATCGGAGAATTACATTATGAAGCATCAATAAGCAATTCCTTTGTAGAGGCTGATAGGAAAAGAAGCTCATATTATGGGCAGATAGATTATTCACATATAGTTGATGAAATAAAAGGCAAGGAAAAGACATACTTAGTTATCGGCGTTCCATGTGCAATCAGAGCGCTGACAAAGCTATTTAAAGAACACAGCTCATACAATAAGAATAAAATATATACGCTTGCATTGGCTTGCAGCCATAATGTCAATGGACAATTTGTTGATTTTCTGGCTGAATCGCTCGGCATACCAAAGGATATACAATTTAAAGCAAATTTGAGGAATAAAGATAATATCAAAGATGCAAACAATTTCAACAATCATTTCTTCAATGGACAACAAGATATAGTAAAAATTAACAGATTCAAATCTCTATTTACTGATATATGGAGGAATTACTTTTTTTCCATGAAAGTATGCGGTTACTGCTCGGATTTTTGGGGATACACTGCAGACATAAGCCTTAAGGATGCATGGGGCAAGTGGGCAGATAATCCACTGGGCGACAGTATAGCAGTGATTAGAAATAAGAAATTATTGGATGAACTTTTGGATTCTGATAATATCGAATACAAATATTTGGATTTTGAAACAGTAGCCGGCAGCCAATTGAGCACAACACTATACAAGCAAGCTAAAGCGGCGGACAGGCTTAATAAACCCATATGGCATATAGACAATATTAGGAGTGGATACCTTAAGCACACTGTTTTATCGGAACTTTCAAAGTTCTGTTACAGGCATTTTGGCTATGAATTGTCGAAGAGGATTCTATTTATTGTGCTTGCTGTACTGGTCAAGCTCGAGAACAATGCCCGAAATATAGAGAACATTGGATTTCTTAAGAGAAAAGCACTTATTAAGGATATTACAAAAAAAGCTGATAATAAAAGAGTAGTTTTTTTTGGAACCGGTAAGATGGCTGAAACACTGAAAAAAGCTATTCCGGTGCACGTTGAATACTATGTTGATAATGATGAAAAAAAGCATAATACCATGATTGATAATACCATAATAAAAGATCCAAATGTAATACTTTATGAGAATAGGGATGATGTTCTAATTATTGTTGCCAGTATGTATATTGACCAAATATCCATGCAGCTTGAGAAAATGGGCCTTATCCCGGGAGTACATTTCATTGATGGGAGGATATTATTTGAAAATATAGCCGGAAAACCGAAACATTTTAAGGAAAGCAAATTTGCAATGGGTATTGAGGTAATTCTAAAACCTTTTATAGCTGTGTTTATTAAAGCTAAAAGCATATTTGTGTATGAGAAAACAAAGAAGCATAAGAAAATCCTTGTGGTAGGCGGATACGGTTACAAAAATACAGGTGATGAGGCTCAGTTAAGCGCTACAATAAGGTCATTGAAAGAGGAGTTTGAGGGGTACATTATAAAGGTGCTAACCCCAAATCAGCATTATACTTATTTTACACATGGCGAATGCAATGTAGGTGATGCGCCGAGGGTGGCGTTTTACGATGCAGGGGAGACTGCCTTGTATTATTTGGACAGTACTTACAAGAAGCTAAAGTTTATTTTTGTCTCTTTATTGGTTTATTGGAATGCCTTTTTTGTTAGGGCGGGACTGCCTTTATTCTTAATTAATGCAAAAAAGGCAGCATTGCTATATGAGATTTCTACTTCAGACATGATATATTTCAGCGGTGGAGGCTATTTAACAGGAAAAACTGTATCTCGGTTATGGGATAGTATGTTTCTTATTAGAATAGCTGATATATTTAGGGTACCGGTATTTCTGTCAGGGCAAACCATAGGGGTATGGAATGGCAGCTTTAATAAGCGGCTGTCAAAATGGGGACTGTCTAAAGCAAAGCTCATAACCCTCCGAGATTCTTATGAGTCTGTAAGGGCTTTGGAAGAAATAGGAATAAGTGGGGAGCATGTGTTTTCAACCTTTGATGACGCTTTATTCTGCGAGAAGCTGGAAGATGAGAGTAAAATTAATAATTTACTTATGAATTCAGGGATAAGGGATGAACAGGCTAATAAAGGCTATGTAGCGATTAACATACATTATTGGGGCTTGGACACCAGCGAAGAAAAGAGACAATTACTGGAGAAAATAGACAAAGTTGTCGGCATCGTTTTGAGAAAAACTGATTGTAATATCCTTTTTGTACCCATGGTGCCAAGTGATGAGGAAGCAATAAATGATTTTATGAAAGCTTATAGGAAGGATAGATTATACAATTTGTCATATGACTATGATTTCCGAACAGTAAGGGCCTTGATCGGCGGGTCAGATATATGTGTCACGATGAAGCACCATCCCATTATATTTGCGTTAGGAGAAAAAGTTCCTGTTATAAGCTTGGCATTAGGTGATTACTATGAGCATAAAAATATCGGAGCTTTGGGGATTTTCGGATTGGAAAAATGCAATATAATATTGTCAGATGCGTTGTATTATAGAGACTTTGATCTAATTTTGGATGAAATTTACTCGGCTAAAGAAAACATTATACGGAAAATAGAGGAAAGCTATAAAGAAGTAAGACAGAAGAAGGCATACTTTATATCCAGGATTAAAGAAATCATTAGTAATAAGTTATGATATCATAAAAATATCACCATCGGAGGATATAATGGAATTTGATTATTTTAATTTATTTAATAAAGTAAAAAATATTATATATGAGGCACAAGCTAAAAAGCTTGTAATATTTGGCACCGGAAGCTTTGCGAAGCTTTTGTCTGAATATATGCCGAAGAAGCCGTCATATTATGTTGATAATAATATCAATAAACTAAATCGTTTATTTATGGACTCCGATATACATAGCCCGGATTTGCTAAAAACCGAGGACAGTAATAATTTATTAATCCTTGTTGCAAGTATGTATTACGAAGAAATATCACAGCAGCTGAAGAGCATGGGATTAAATGAGGGAGAGCACTTTGAAAACGGGAGGCCGCTATATGATTTGATTAATGTATATAAAAGCTTTGGTTTGGAAGAAGATCTTAAAGAGTATATTCGCAAAGAACAATTGATTACTTCTTCTTGCACAGATCCTCACAAAGTTGTGCTTGCAAATAAGGAATGTGAGTGGCTGTGTGCTGATAATGATCGATTATATTTAAAAGGGCTGCTCGAGGGATACATGCTAGTATTTGTTGAGGATAACCGTAATACACACAATATATATTTTGAGAAAATGGATAAAAGCTTCAGACAGATTGAGTACAAGGGAATTAATCTGTATGAGGTATCTATTTATAATATTTGTGTTGATTTGCAGTTGGTTATAACTGATATTGACATATCCTTAAATGAGCATAAGGATGCGATTAGAAAGTGGTATAACATTAGTGCCAATTATATAAATACAATAGAAAACCTTACTGAATCTCTTAATGTCACAAGCGTAATGATTTTGCAAGGATATCTGTACACTTCAGCTATTTTGCGAAGGTTTGCATTGAGTAATGAGATGCCTATTCTGGCATTGGAGAATACCTTTAACAAGACTAAAGCAATCTGGGATAACATATCAGGTATAACTGTAAATAAGAATTTAGCCAGAAGCTATTATTGGAGGTATTATGATTCGGTAGATTTTTCAACAGCATTTGAATATTGCATGAAGTATATCGACGGTATCAAAAACTTAAAGATGGAGGAGCATATAACACCTTCAAATAAGTTCCTCCAAAAGAGCGGCAGAAAAACTATTCTTTATATAGGTCAAGTATATTCGGATTCATCGGTATTATTTGGCATATGGAACTTTAAGAATCCTGTAGAGATAATTAAAGTATTAGTAGATTATTGTATCAATAATGACTTCCAATTGATAGTGAAGCCGCATCCAAAAGAAAAGGACCTGGTTGATGTATTAGGTAATAAGTATGACAAGCTCACTTTTAGAATGATTAATAAAGATAAAGAATTGGCAGAGAAAATTACTAAATATGGTGTTGTTGTGGACAGTGAAAACGAATATGATACATATTCACTTATAGATTACTCGGATTTATGCATCACAATAAATTCACAGGCTGGGTTGGAAGCATTGATAAAAAATAAAGACGTGATACTTTGCGGGAATTGCAGCTATGGAGGATTAGGATTCTCTTACGAAGCTCACAACAAGGATATGTTGTTGTGCTTTATGGATATGGTATTGAAGAAAGGCATTTCCCTTATAAATAAAGAAGATATTTATAAGTTTTTTTACATATTTAATGAGAAATACTGCATTTCGAAAGATGCTGAAGCTATCATAGATAAACTAAAAACTATCGAGTTTGGTCTGAATAAGAAAAATGCAGGGAGAAATTGATATGAATAATGGGCTTTATGAAGGAAATATAAGAAGAGTAATTCAGCAAGAGGGAGAAAAACTGCTGCAAATTGCGGATAACCTTGACTATGAAAAGGTGAATATTGCGGTAGAGCTGCTATTAAATTGTAAAGGTAAGATATTGCTGATGGGGGTTGGGAAATCAGGCTTTGTTGCCCGCAAGATAGCAGCAACCTTTACTAGCATCGGTACTCCTGCGATATACTTGAATGCAACGGATGCTATGCATGGAGATATTGGCATTGTTTCATCCTCAGATATTGCCATAGTAATCAGCAACAGCGGTGAATCCCATGAAATAATTGAGGTACTTCCCTTTATCAAAAATAGAAATGTTTCAATAATAGCGTTAGTCAGCAATGCGAAGTCAACTTTAGCCGAGAATGCAGATATAGTAATTGACCTTATGGTTAAGCAGGAAGCATGCCAATATAATTTGGTGCCTACGACCAGTGCTGCTGCTGTAACGGCTTTTGGAGATGCTTTAGCATTAACCTTGATGGAGGCGAAGAATATTGGGCCTGAGAATTACGCATTGAATCACCCTGCGGGCAGGCTGGGAAAAAGGCTGACATTAAGAGTAAAGGATTTGATGCATGTTAAGGAAAGTAATCCTACGATATATGGGGATTCCAATTTGTATGAAATTATAAAGGCAATAAGTGATGGCGGGCTTGGGGCTGTGAGTGTTATAGCTGAAGACGGGCATCTTATTGGAATAGTAACCGATGGGGACATCAGAAGAGCTGTTCAGAATAACTTACCAAATAATATTTACGATTTATATGCCGAACAGGTAATGACAAAGGATCCAATTAAGGTGACACAAGACATATTGGCATTTGAGGCAATGAACATTATGGAAAACCGTATATCTCAGATATCTGTTCTTCCGGTAGTGGATAATAATAATGTTTCTATAGGTATGATAAGGCTACATGATATTGTTAGGAGCGGATTGTAATGAAAATACTGGCAGTTATTCCTGCAAGGTATAACTCACAAAGACTCCCTGGGAAGCCCTTGGCGCTTATAGGAAGCAAACCTATGATACAGCGTGTATATGAAGGAACTAAGCAATGTGAGTTTTTTAATAAAGTTATTGTCGCTACGGATGATGACAGGATTAAGGAGTGCGTTGAGAGCTTCGAAGGAGTTGCTATGCTTACAGATACCAACCACTCAAATGGCACTGAGAGAGTTGCCGAAGTTGCACAAAGGTTTCCTGAAGCGGATATAATCGTGAATATTCAAGGAGATCAGCCTTTTATTACCTCTGATATACTAACGGAACTAATCCACCCTTACTTAAATAATCAAATGCCTGATATGGTAACTTTAGCCTGCCCTCTTAACGAGGAGCTTGATTACACCAATCCCAATGTAGTTAAGGTAATATGCAGTACAAGCAATAAAGCACTGTATTTTTCCAGAGCAGCTATCCCATACTATAGAACCAAGCTGGAAGCCCCTGTATATCAGCATCTGGGGCTTTATGCCTTTACTAGAGAGTTTCTGTTGAAATATGTAAGGCTTGAACCCACTCCCTTGGAGCAATGCGAGGGCTTGGAACAGCTGCGAGCATTGGAGCATGGTTATAATATTGTTGTCAGGATTATTAAAGAGTCAATTATGGAAATAAACACACCAGAGGATTTAGTAAGGACTGAGTTAAAGAAAAAATTTATATAAATTCATACTGGAGGAACCTAAGATGATTTTTTGTACATCAGTATGCGCCAATTATTTGCCAAAAGCCATGGTTTTAGCAGAATCACTGAAGAAGCATAATCCTAATTCTGAATTTGTAGTATGTCTGGTAGAAAAAACAATAGAGGAGGCTGCTGAAAAGTTTGAGTATTTTGACTATGTTGTATTATCAAAAGATATTGGAATAAGAGACTTCGATAATTTCATATTCAGGCATACAATTGTAGAAGCTTCAACAGCGGTGAAGGGTGATTTATTTGAGTATCTTCTGAATAATTTTAAGGATGAAGATAAGTTTGTATATTTGGATCCTGATATTATGGTATACAGCAGTTTTTCAGAATTGGATAGCATACTGGAGAAAAATGAAATTGTATTGACACCGCACACATATTTTCCTGAGGCAGGAGAAGAATTCAATAATGGAATTTTTCTTGAATGCAACCATCTGAAACGCGGGGTATATAATCTGGGTTTTTTGGGAATCAGAAGGGGAGAAGAATCTTCTAAGTTTATAACCTGGTGGAAAAACCGCTTAAATTTGTTGTGCTATGATGAGGTTGATAAGGGCTTGTTTGTCGATCAAAAGTGGATAGACTTAGCCCCTGCTTTATTTAATGTATATATACTAAAGGAACCTGGTTACAATTTGGCTTATTGGAACCTTAGCAAGAGAAATATTTCCATACAAGAGGGTAAAGATTATTACGCGAACGACAAACCATTGGTGTTCGTTCATTTTTCCGGTTGGGATTCCGGATTTAATAATACTGCCATTGCAACCTATGCTCCCAATGTAAATGAGTTAATACATGAAATAAATAAACAATATAATGCACAACTATCAGAGATGGACAAGTATAACCTGAGCAAAGCAAAATGGAGCTACAATTACTTTGATAATGGTGACGAAATTCCCAGGGGCATTAGAATTATATATAGGAATAGTGGAGTTCTCCAGCAGTTGTATACTCATCCTTTCGGGCAGTTGAATGGAGAATTGGGGGAATACCTGGAAGGATTATATAATATCAAGGACAACAATCCCGAAGCAGACAAATGGTCAATTATTGACAACTATATAAATGAGGTTTGCCTATTAGACAAAGAGTGGAAAGCAAAAAAGAGAATTGAGTTAGGCATCTTAAAGCTAATTCTTGGTGGTGTAGAAAAGAAATGCATAATATGGGGTGCAAGCAACGGTGGTAAGATAATGAAAAAAGTTCTGGATGTTTTTTATGAAGATGTTAAGATTGCCGGATTTATTGATAAATACAAGACCGGGGAGTTTGAAGGATACAATATCTATAAACCTGGGCAGCTAAAAGAATTGAGCTTTGATTATGCTTTCATAGCAACTTCTCCCGGGAAAGCAGATGCGGAAAAATATTTGAAATCAAACGGATGTTTACCTTATAAGGATTATTATTCATTATTTTAGTGAATATGTTTATTAGCGCACTTAATGGAGGGTATAAATGGTAAGAAGTGTTTTGATAATTACTAAATGCATTCGAATGGATGCGGAAGGCGCCAAACTAATAAAAAGAATTAAAGGGCTGATAGAAAATAACATTTCGGTAATTGTGGCTTCTCATGGAGGAAATGGTGCTGCAGAGATTGCTGAAGCAGGAGCTGAGTATTATAGGTTCAGATGGTTGAATAGTGAACCTGATGAATTAGACCACAAAACCTTCGTTGAAAACCTGAGTATTATAAAAGGTATAATTGATAAAAAGCAAATAGACATAATTGAAGTAACCGATTTATATCCGGCCCTTTTTGTGTACTACTTGTCAAAATTAGTTAGCATACCTTATTTAGTGAATTTTCTAAGCATTGAGGATCTGTTGGCAGACGATTTTAAGTACATCGGCTTTGTAAAGGAAATCAACAGTGCCAGTATTCTGTATGCAGCTGATAGTAAGCTGATTAGTGAAGTTCAAAGTCATAGAGAGATTACTTTTAGCAACTGGAAAGTAATTCATGCGATTGATAGTGATTTGAGAAATCTCATAAATGAATATAATTGGGTTATTGATAATTTCAGCACCAATGACAGTATATTTCTTAATTATGATGATTTGCATGTTACCTCGAACAATAGTTACCTTCGTTTTTTGGAAGATAAGGATAAGAGTTTGGTGCTGTTTGGAGCATCTGAGTTTGGGCTATATGCACAGGACAGCTTGAGGATGAATAATATTATGGTTGATTATTTTTGCGATAATGACGTAAGCAAATGTGGCAGCATTATCAGTGGTGCGGCCATAATATCTCCGGATCAATTATTGGCGCTTTATGGAAGGGTCAATATATTGATTACCAGTATGTACAGGGCGGAAATTGAAAGGCAATTGCTTCATTTAGGGTTTAGTGAAAGTGATATATATTTTATACCTCGTGAGATATATGGCAGATTATCATATTATAAGAAAAGTCAGGAGGCAATTTCCTGCAGTTGTGAACGAATTGCTGAAGCTCTAGATATCTTGGAGGATATTAAATCAAAGCAGGTATTCATAAATATCATAAAACACAAGATGTCCTTTGACTTTAATTTGATAAATGAGATTATCGACCATGAACAGTACTTTGATAGCAGCATCCTGGAGTTCTGTGACCATGAAACCTTTGTAGATGCAGGAGCCTACGACGGGCAAACTACAATGGAGTTTATTGCGAAGGTCAAGGGCCGCTTCAATAAAGCTTTCGTTTTTGAACCTGATAAGAATATGCTTGATAAGGTGGCCGGCACCATTGATTCAGTAAATAAAGACAACAATATCAAACTGATAGCCGGTGGAGTATATGACAAAAGCGGTGTCATTAAATTTACACCAGGAGAAATTGGTGGTTCGCATATAAGCAATAATGGTTCGGAGAATATTGAAATTTATAAGCTGGATGACGTATTAAAAGATGAAGATGTAACATTTATTAAAATGGATATCGAAGGTGCAGAAATGAATGCATTGATAGGTGCACAGAATATTATCCGGGAAAACAAGCCCAAGTTGGCTATATGTACCTATCATATGCCTCCGCAGGATTTCTGGGAGATTCCATTATATATAAAGACTTTGGTGCCTGAATATAAGATATTTATAAGGCATTATGGTTATGATGTGCGTGATACCATATGCTATGCGGTGATATAGAAAAATTAACGAGTGAGGGGATATATATGTCTAAGAATCCTTTTGTATCTGTTGTTATTAATAATTATAACTATTCGGAATTTATATCTGAAGCTATAGAATCAGTGTTGAAGCAGACATATAAGAATTTCGAATTGATAATTGTAGATGATGGTTCCACTGATAATTCAGTGAGCATCATTGAGCAATATCATAAGCAGAATCAGAGAATTATAACTCCTGTATATAAGAAAAACGGAGGGCAGGCTTCCGCTATGAATACCGGATACAACATGGCAGGAGGAGAAATAATCGCTTTGTTGGATAGCGATGACTATTGGTTTCCGGAAAAGCTTGAAAGGATAGTAAAGTGCCATGAAAACTATGATATTGTTCAGCACAATCTATTGATAAATGGAGAACAGAAGTATATCAACTTAAGAAACGATGTTGATTGGAGCACTGCATTAAAAAAGTATGGTTATCTTTTAGGATACTGGGTCCCGACATCAGGGCTGTCCTTTTCAAAAGCTCTTTTGGGAAAAGTATTTCCTATTCCTGAGGTCTCATTAAGGCTATGTGCCGATGCTTATATTATATGGAATGCACTATATTACTCCAAAATTTTTTCTATAGATGAAGCTTTGGGTTTTTACAGAGTACACGGTAATAATAATTGGCATAATAAGTTCAATGATGAGAGAATTAAGAATACTATAGACACGATACTGGATATTTTGAATGAAAAGCTCATACTATCGGGAGAAAGTGAGACAATCCAATATAATAGTACATTATATAAGGATTTACTTGGCCTTTTTATTGAGAAAGATAAAAAATACGTACTGTATGGTACCGGATCACTGAGTGAAGAGTTTACAAGGATAGTAGAACAATGCGAAAGTGAAATTGTATACTATTCTGATTCTAATTCCGATAAATGGGGAAAGCACTTTATGGGCAGAGAGATTATACCCCCTGAAGACCTGTTGTCAAAAAGAGAGCATTTTGACAAAATCGTTATTGCCAGCAGTTTTATAGATGAGATTTTAATTGTGCTGGAGAAGTTAGGCTTTGTAAAAGCTTCAGATATTATAGTGCCACAATTATAGCAGCTGTGGGAATGACGCCAATATTTAATGTGTAGCGGAGGATTAATATATGAATATCTGTGTTATTGGGACAGGCTATGTGGGATTGGTGACAGGCACTTGCTTTGCAGAGATGGGGAACAAGGTATGGTGTGTTGATGTTGACAATGCTAAAATTGAAATGCTTAATAAAGGTATTTCCCCAATATATGAGCCTGGTTTGAAAGAAATGATTGAAAGAAATTCAAAAAACGGCAGACTAAAGTTTACAACCGACATAAAAGAAGGGATAGAGTCTTCGCTGTATTGCTTTATTGCAGTCGGTACTCCGCCGGGTGAAGACGGTTCATCTGATATTACAAATGTGCTTAAGGTTGCCGGCGCAATAGGCCAAAATATGAACAAGTATACTATTATTATAAATAAATCTACGGTACCTGTCGGTACAGGAGAAAAGACTAAAGAACTAGTAAGAGAAGAGTTAAGGTTAAGGAATGAATTGAATATTGATTTTGACGTGGTTTCCAATCCGGAGTTCTTGAAAGAGGGAGCAGCTATAGAAGATTTTATGAGACCGGATAGGATAATAATAGGAACAGATAATCCCAGAACCGCAGAATTAATGAAGCAGCTATATGAGCCATTTGTGAGGAATCAGCATCCAATATTAATAATGGATATTAAATCTGCGGAACTAACCAAATATGCGGCAAATTCAATGCTGGCAGCAAGGATAAGCTTTATGAATGAAATTGCACGCTTATGTGATATTACGGGTGCTGATGTAAATAATGTACGTGTTGGCATGGGTATGGACAGCCGTATAGGAATGGCTTTTTTGTATGCGGGTACAGGCTATGGAGGCTCATGCTTTCCCAAGGATATTAAGGAACTGATAAGCTTGGGAAGCAGAAACGGACTCGAAATGAAAATTGCAAAAGCTGTTGAAGAAGTGAATGAGTCACAGAAGCACTACTTGGTTAATATGGTAACAAAAAGGTTCGGATGTGATTTGAAGGACATGAGCTTCGGCATATGGGGACTTGCTTTTAAACCTCAGACAGATGATATGAGAGAGGCGCCATCCCTGGTTATTATGAAGGAACTGACCGGTATGGGAGCCAATATAATAGCGTATGATCCGGAGGCAATCGAGCAGTCAAAGTGTATTATGAGTGAAGATGAATATAATATTAAATATGTTTATGATATGATGGAAGCCATAGATAAGGTGGATGCCTTGATATTAGTTACAGAGTGGAGACAGTTCAGACAACCGGATTTTAGAGAAATGAAATCCAGAATGAAGCAGTCAATAGTATTTGACGGAAGAAATCAATATGACACAATAGCAATGCAAGAAAATGGCTGGGAATATTATTGTATAGGGAGAAATACCAATGTCAAATAAGAGGATTTTAGTTACCGGAGGCGCAGGCTTTATAGGTTCACATTTGTGTGAAAGACTTCTGAAAGATGGCAATCATGTAATATGCCTGGATAACTTTTTTACAGGATCTAAAAGGAATATTGCTCAGCTTATGAATAGTAAGGACTTTGAGCTGATTACAGGTGATGTGGAGAATCCTATTGACATAGAAGCAGATGAAATCTATAATCTGGCTTGCCCTGCATCGCCGGTGCATTACCAGTATGACAAAGTAAAAACTTTGAAAACGAATGTTATAGGTGCGATGAATATGCTGGAGCTGGCAAAAAAGTATGATGCAAAGATATTGCAGGCTTCAACCAGTGAGGTCTACGGAGACCCAATGATTGATATACAGGATGAAGGCTATAGAGGCAATGTAAATCCTATAGGAATAAGAGCCTGTTATGACGAAGGCAAAAGATGTGCCGAAACGCTGTTTTTTGATTATATGCGTCAGTATAATGTAGATATAAAAGTAGTAAGAATATTTAATACCTATGGACCCAAAATGCATCCGGAAGACGGCAGAGTGGTCAGCAATTTCATAGTGCAAGCACTGAAAGGCGAGAATATCTCCATATATGGTGATGGAAGTCAGACCAGGTCCTTTTGCTATGTTGATGACCTGCTTGAAGGATTGATATCAATGATGAACACATCAAAGGATATCAACGGCCCTATTAACTTGGGAAATCCGGAGGAGTACAATATGCTGGAGCTGGCTGAAAAGGTAATAAAGCTGACAGGCTCGTCTTCAAAGCTAATTTTTAAGGAATTACCCGAAGATGACCCCAAAAAGAGAAAGCCGGATATAAGCTTAGCAGAATCGGTTCTCGGATGGAAGCCCAGCATTGCAGTAGAAGACGGATTGATAAGAACGATAGGCTATTTTAGTGAATTAATTCGCTGACATATCGAGAGTAACGAAACGAAGGGCATTAGTTGAAAGCTAACGAGGAGCATTACAGATGAAAAAGAGTATAATACTGTTTGGTGCTTCAAAATCCGGGGAAGCAGCCATGAAAAAATATACAAAAGAATACAAGATTGCTTATTTCTGTGATAATGATAAAAACAAGTGGGGAACAAGCTTCCGAGGTGTTGAGGTGGTTTCTCCCGACAATCTGAAGATGCTGGACTTTGACAAGATCATTATAACAAGCATGTATTATGATGAAATATCAAAGCAGCTCAGTAATATGGGGATAGAAAAATACGAAGTTTTTAAGTTGAGTGCAAAGGAGAGAAGCAATAAAAGCCTTAGAGAATATATAACATCAATGCATTGCAAAATACAATATATATATGAGGTAAGCCGCTCTGCATATTGGGATGAGCAACAGAGAAAATGGAAGCAGAAGCTGGATTTTAATAAAATGGCTGAAGAACTGTCAAAACAGCTTCGTGCTGCCGGTTTAGACAAACCTGTGTTATATGATGTGAGTATTAAAAATGATATTCTTAAAGAAAGGCCTAAGATTATTCATGCTATACCGAACACCTTTGTTGGCGGTTCAACCCAGCTTATTGTTGATCTTATAGAGCATTTAGGCCATAAATATGACATGGAGATAATCACTGCAGCATTACCTAAGGAGGGTATGCACAAAGGCATGACTATACATGACTTTTCCGGAGCCAAATCCGGTGAAGAAGTATCTGAGTTCTTAAAAAGTAAAAATGCAGACCTTCTGCATATTCATTACTGGGGAGATACCTGGTACGAGCATATTTTTGATTCCTTGAATACGTATGACTGCAAGGTTGTGGAAAATATCAACACGCCTATTGCTGCATATGCGCATAATAAAGTAGACGAATATGTGTATGTAAGTGAATATGCCAGAAGGATGTTTGGGGATTTTCCTGAGAATTCATCTGTAATACATCCCGGCATTGACCTTTCCCATTTTGAACCCAGTAAAGACAATAAAAGGCCGTATGCGGTTGGTATGGTATACAGGCTGGAGCAGGATAAGCTCAGGGAAGACTCTATAAAAGTGTTTATTGAGTTAGCTAAACGAAAGCCGGAGCTGCTTATATACATAGTTGGGTATGGTACCTTTTTCAATTCATATGTAAGGCAGGTATATAAGGAAAATGTAAGAGAGAATTTTGTCTTTGCGGGGTATGTCCCTTATAAAGAACTTCCGGCCATATATGACAAGTTTTCCATATTCGTAGCACCTGTATGGAAGGAAAGCTTCGGACAGGTAACACCCTTTGCCATGAATAAAGAGATGGTAGTTACGGGATTCAACATTGGCGCTTTGCCGGAAATACTTGACGGAGAAGTGACTCTTGGAAACAGTCTGGAAGAATTGGTTGAAAGGACAATTTACTATCTTGATAATCAGGAGGCTTATAGAGCAAAAGGCAGCGAGCTGCGGAGAAGAGCTCAGGACTGCTTCTGCGTAAAGGCCATGGTTTCAAAATACGAGCAGATATACGATAAGCTTCTGTCTATGTAAATTATCAATACAAGGAGTTGCTGAATGCAGAAATGCTTTAACAGCTTTCTTTTTTAATATGGGGGCGCACAGCGATACAGTCTGTTAAAGAAATGTTGTAAAAATTCCGATGTATTATTAGGATTCTAATGATAGAAGATGTTATACAGTAGGAGGGCTCATGAATATACTGGTTATTGGCGGACAGGGTTTCATAGGGCATAACCTGGTCCTGAAGCTCGTTTCTGAAGGCCATAAGGTTACAGTGTTTGAGAAGAATTTTAAACCGGAAAGAAAATTGGATTCCTGCGACTATACAATCGGCAGTTTTTCTGAGATTGCTCAATATGAGAATGTCCTTGAAGGAATGGATATTGTTTATCATTTGATTAGTACGACCATTCCAAAGACTTCAATGGATAATCCTTCATTTGACATACAGTCGAATGTTGTGGATACTATTAAATTATTAGAGCTTTGCTGTAAGCATAAAGTAAGGAAGATAATATTTCCTTCCTCTGGCGGCACAATATATGGATTAGCAGAGACTATTCCGATTAGTGAAGATCATCCTACCAATCCGATTTGCTCTTATGGGATAACAAAGCTTAGTATAGAGAAATATCTGCATATGTTTAATCATTTATATGGGCTTGATTATCAAGTGTTTAGAATATCCAACCCTTATGGTCCGTTTCAAAACCCCTTTTCAAATCAAGGAGCGGTCGGTGTTTTTCTGGGTAAAATACTGAGGGGAGAAGAAATAGAAATTTGGGGTGATGGCAGTGTATGCCGTGACTATATATTTATAAGTGATGTAGTACAGGCTCTGTACCTCGCTTCTGAGATGCATACAGATATCAAGGTTCTGAATATTGGAAGCGGTAAAGGTGTGACCTTGAACGATTTGGTAGATATTATAAGCAGAGTTACCAGCAAGGAAGCAAAGGTAGTAAATAAGGAATCAAGGGAAATTGACCTTCCGGTAAATGTACTTGACATTTCAAAGGCTGCAGATAAATTGATGTGGTTTCCGCAGATTCCATTGGAGAAGGGCATAGAAATAACCTGGGATTGGCTTATGAGGTATAAATAATGAACATATTGCACATAACAACTTTTTTGCAGGGTGGTGCAGGCAGAATCATATGTGATCTTGCGATTGAACAGAAAAAGCTGGGACATAATGTATATGTCGTAACAAGCAAGACCCAGGAAAGCGACTATTGCAATTATGCGGAATATATAAACAGGCTTAATAATGCAGATGTTATATTATATGAAATAGACTCAACCTTTAAAAGAGACTTGTATCTTAATTTAAAGGTTGTTGAGAAAGTAAAAGAAATAATAATTAACAGTGATATCGATTTAATACATGCACATGCGGCAATACCTGCATTGGTAGGTCTTATATCCAGACAAGCATCACACAAGTATATACCTGTAATACACTCCATGCAGGGCTGGGGAACAAATAAGACCCCGGAACAGGAGGAAACGGACAAAATCATAATGAACGGACTTGATGCAATAATTGCCTCATCACAAAGCTCCTTTGACTTAATGTGTGATAAAGGTATTAATAAAGAGAAAATAGGTTTGATATATAACGGAATTGCATGCACAGATATTAGTGAATCTGATAAAGTAGATGATGATGTCAGGGAAATGATTAAACTAAAGCATGAGGGAGTAAAAACCATAGGCTGCATAGGAACAATTTGCAAGAGAAAGAATCAGGGACTTCTTCTTGAAGCATTCAAAGAGGTAGTGAAGGCAGAGGATGCAATCTGCGTGTTCGTAGGCGAGGGTGAGTTGGTACACGAACTGATGCAGAAAGCTAATGAATATGGTATAGCAGATAGAGTTAGGTTTTGGGGATATAAGGAAAACTCATATCAATTTTATAAATACTTTTATTGCGTTGTCCTGCCTTCTTTAAGTGAAGGACACCCAATTACGACTGTTGAGTGCTTTAGAGAAAAGGTGCTATTCATAGGCAGCGATATACCGAGTATTACAGAATTGATAAAGCACGGGGAGACAGGCTTCTTGTTCAAGTCCAATAACCCGGCTTCACTGGCAGGTGTAATTAAGCAGGTTTTATCGCTTACCGATGACGAAAGTGCTGTTATAGCAGAAAAAGCCTATGATTTTTACAGCAGCAGCTTTACTCTTAATGCAATGCTTGATAATTACATGCGCTTATATGAAGCTTTGATACTAAAGGGCAAAGGTCTCCATAAATAATTATAATCATATCCAATCAAGGGAGGTATTATATGAAAGGCATTATCCTTGCAGGTGGGACAGGCTCTCGTCTTTACCCCCTGACTAAAGTAACCAACAAGCATCTGCTGCCGGTGGGCAAGCATCCTATGATTGACCATCTGATTGCAAAGATCAAGCAGGCAGGAATATGCGATATAATGGTCATTACAGGTAAGGAGCATATGGGTGCGGTAGTAAATCTATTGGGAAGCGGACATGATTATGGAGTGAAATTCACATACAGGATACAGGATCAGCCAGGAGGGATAGCTCAGGCCCTCGGCCTGTGTGAGGAATTCGTGCACGATGACAGATGTCTTGTAATACTGGGAGACAACATATTTGAGGATGATATTTCGGAATATGTGGAAAACTTTATGCAGCAGGAGAAGGGTGCAAAAATATTGATTAAGAAAGTGCCCGACCCTCAGCGGTATGGAGTGGCAGAACTGAAGGGCGGGAATATCGTCGGAATTGAAGAAAAACCCGAAAAGCCAAAGAGTGATTGCTGTGTTACCGGGATATATATGTACGACAATAGAGTATTCAACGTAATTAAGTCCTTGAAGCCTTCTAACAGGGGAGAGCTGGAGATTACAGACGTGAACAACTGGTATATAAAGGACGGCTCCCTTACCTTTGATGTGCTTGAGGGCTGGTGGACGGATGCCGGTACCTTCAGCTCCTTTGCTTATGCCAATGAGCTGGCGAAGGATAAGGATTTGAGCGGAATACTTTGCAGGGATTATGAGATATTGAGGGAAGCCGCCATAACAAAAGAATGATGACATAGGGGAGAAATGGTATGAAAATGCTGATTACTGGCGCAGCAGGGCAGTTGGGAAGTGAACTCCTCAGGATAGCGAAGGAGATGAACTGCTCTTTAGGTGCAATTGATAGGTCTTATAATAATCCTGATATTATGGCACTTGGTGCTAAGGAGCTGGATATTGCAGACCTGCCTGCGGTCAGGAATATAGTGGGCAGGTTCAGGCCTGATGTTATTATAAATACAGCAGCGTATACCAATGTTGACGGCTGTGAGAAAGAAGCGGAAGCTGCGTTCAAAGTAAACGCACTTGGAGCAAGGAATGTTGCTATAGCTGCCCAAGAGACAAATTCAAAGCTTATACATATTTCTACCGATTATGTTTTTCCCGGTGGCGGGAGTACTCCATACAGGGAATATGACAAAACTTCACCAAAAAGTATTTATGGCAAGACTAAGCTCTTAGGCGAGGAGTATGTAAGAGAGTTTTGCAAAAAATATTTTATTATTCGTACTTCATGGTTATATGGAAGAAATGGTCGGAACTTCGTCCGGACTATCCTCAGTGCAGCTAAAGAGAAGCAGTATCTCGAAGTTGTGGATGACCAGAAGGGATGCCCTACAAATGCAGAGGATTTAGCATACCACATTTTAAAAATAGCAGTGACTGACGAGTATGGCGTTTACCACTGCAGCGGCAATGGAGAATGCAGCTGGTACGAGTTTGCAATCAAGATATTGGAGATTGCAGGAATTGATTGCCCTGTGAAGCCTATTAAGACGAACCAACTAGACAGAGCAGCAGAGCGCCCTGCATATTCAGTAATGGATAATATGATGCTGAGACTGACGGTGGGAGATGACATGCGGAGCTGGGAGGCTGCCATTGAGCATTTTATAAAGGGGCTGCTGATATGAAAACATATTTGATTACAGGTGGAGCCGGCTTTATAGGTTCCAATTTCATACAATATATGTTGAATAAATATAGTGACATTTACATCATCAATTATGACAAGTTGACTTATGCCGGAAATCCGGAAAATCTGAAAAGTATTGAAAAGGATTCAAGGTATAATTTTGTACAAGGAGATATCTGCGATAAGGAAAAGTTAAGTGAGCTGTTTGATAAACATGATATTGACTATGTTGTGAACTTTGCTGCGGAATCCCATGTGGACAGAAGTATAAAAGACCCTGAGATATTTATAAGGACTAATGTGCTGGGAACAGTCAACTTACTTAATGGTGCAAAAGCAGATTGGTCAGAGGGACAGGGCTTCAGAAGAGGGAAAAAGTTCCTTCAGGTGTCTACTGATGAAGTATATGGCTCTCTGGGGGATACGGGATATTTCACGGAAAATACACCTCTGAATCCCCATAGCCCGTACTCATCCAGCAAAGCCGGCGCCGACCTTGTGGTAAAGGCTTATTATGATACTTTCGGAATGCCGATAAACATAACCAGATGCTCGAATAATTACGGACCTTACCAGTTCCCTGAAAAGCTCATTCCTCTGATTATCAACAACTGTCTGAACAAAAAGTCTTTGCCTGTATATGGAGACGGGCTTAATGTAAGAGACTGGCTTTATGTGGAGGATCACTGCAAGGCAATAGATAACGTGATAAAATCCGGGGAACCGGGAGAGGTGTATAACATTGGAGGCAGCAACGAAAGGACAAACATACATATAGTTAAGTATATAATAAATTATTTGCATGATAATGTCGATAAGGAAATCGATGAAGGACTGATCAAATATGTAGAGGACAGGAAGGGACATGACAGACGTTATGGAATTGATGCAACAAAAATAGGGGAAGAATTGGGATGGGCTCCTGAAACAGGCTTTGAGGATGGGATTGTAAAGACAATAGAATGGTATTTGGATAACATCGAATGGATGAGCAATATTACTTCAGGAGAATATCGCAAGTACTACAGCTCAATGTATGAAAATGCCTGAGATGTATTGAAAAGTGAGGTATCATAATTGGGACGGTTTATATTTAGCAAAACTCATATTAGAGGGCTTTATATTATTGAACCTGCTGTATTTGAAGACGGCAGGGGATATTTCATGGAAACGTATAATTACAATGATTTTAAGGAAGCAGGGCTGGATATGATATTTGTACAGGACAATCAGTCCAGTTCCGGGAAAGGTGTATTGAGAGGGCTTCATCTGCAGAAGGAACGTCCACAGGGCAAGCTGGTGAGAGTATTGCACGGCGAAGTATTTGATGCAGCAGTAGATCTGAGAGCCGGCTCAGACACCTTTGGAAGTTGTTATGGTACTGTATTAAGCGGGGAAAACAGGAAACAGCTTTATATTCCCGAAGGCTTCGCCCATGGTTTCCTGGTATTGTCGGATACGGCGGAATTTGCTTATAAGTGTACTGATTTTTATTATCCCGAATATGAGAAAGGCATTATATGGAATGATCCTGATATAGCCATAGACTGGCCTACTGATAAAGTTGAAGGTATAATACTGTCAGATAAGGACAAGAGGCTTCCTTTGCTCAAAAGTATATTGGACAGCTTTGAACCAAAACAGTAAGGCGAGGTGGTGCTATGAAGCTGCTTATTACCGCCGTAGGCAAGCGTGTACAACTAATAAAATACTTAAAAAGACAATTTACCGTGATAGGTGCAGACTGCTCGATGCTTGCGCCTGCATCATTTCATGTTGACCGTTTTTGTCCGGTATCACCTTGTGATAATCCCGGATATATTGGGGAAGTACTCAATATTTGCAGGAAATATGGAATAGACATTTTACTGCCTCTTTATGAAAAGGAATTTTACTTATTGGATTCTATCAGGGAAGAGCTTTTGAATGAAGGAACCCTTTTGTTGTTGTCCGATAAACGTGTATTGGATATATGCAGCGACAAATGGGAGACATATCAGTTTTTTATCGGAAGCAATATCAGTACGCCTATAAGCTTCAAGAACAAGGCAGAGTGCAATATTGAATTTCCGATGTTCATAAAACCCAGAAGGGGTATGGGCAGCTTCAATTCATATGAATTAAATGATATGGAGGAATTTGATTTTTACTATGAACGTATACCTGAACCCATAGTGCAGGAAAAACTGTCGGGGGTTGAATATACCATGGACTGCTTATCGGATTTAGGAGGCAAAGTTATATCCGTTGTACCAAGAGAGCGGCTGGAGGTAAGGGCAGGAGAGGTTACCAAAACACGAACGGTTAAAGATATGGAAATAATAGAAAAGACCAGGTATTTACTGGAGTGCCTTGGCAGCGCAGGCCCGACTACAGTTCAGTGTTTCAGAACGGTTGAAGGGGATATTAAATTCACTGAAGTCAATGTCAGGGTTGGGGGCGGTGTTCCGCTCACAATGGAAGCCGGAATTGATTATGGAAAGATATTCATTGACTTGATTGAAGGCAACAAGCCGGAAATACTGCTTGGAAACTTTAAAGAGCTTACAATGCTCAGATATGATGAGGCGGTTTTTATATGAAGGCATTAGTTTTTGATTTGGATGACACCCTTTATAATGAAGCAGATTTCGTGAATGGTGCCTTTATGGAAGTTGCGCAATACCTTTCAAAAAAGCATTGCATCTTTAGTCATGAGCTATATCATGCCATGTTAAAGCTGCTTCAAGAAAAGGGCAGGGGCAGAATATTTAATGATATCTGTGATTTATACAACTTGGATGAAGATATAAATAATCTTATAAAGATATACAGAAATGCAGTTCCACCAATCTCCCTATATGAAGATGCGGAGTATTTTTTGAAATACTGCCAAGGGAAGTACAAGACAGGCTTGATTACAGACGGGCTATATTATGTGCAGCGGAACAAGATACGGCTGCTCGGTATTGAGAAATATTTCGATTCTATTATTGTAACTGATGAACACGGGGAGGGTTTCTGCAAGCCGGACATCAAACCATATTTAAAAATGGCTGAAAACTTAGGAGTTGCGCTCGACAGTATGATATATGTAGGAGACAATCCCCGGAAGGATTTCTGCGGGGCAAGGCAATTGGGAGTATATACGGTCAGGATTATAAGACCGGCCGGGGATCACATGGGATTAAGATTGGGCAGTGATTATGAAGCGGATAGAGAGATAACAAATATGTATGAGCTAAAAGCGGTGATAGATACGTTGAAATAAAATCCGGAGGATTATTATGGAACATAGATATGAAAAACATTGGGAACACAAAGAATACAAAATTATTGAGTGCATGGATTGCGGCTTTAAGCATCTATACCCCGTACCTGAAAAAGAAAGTATGAAGGAGTTCTATGATGAAAAGTATTATTCAGAGATAAAACCCTTTTATTATAAAAATGTGACGGAGGACTTCATCCTAAGGAAATCTGAAGAAGTTGACAACAATAAAATATATGGTGCAATATATGACAAAGTAGGCGAATATAAAAGGGCATATGAAAACGTAATGGTTGATATCGGCAGCGGAAATGATTTGCTGGCCTTATATTTTCAGAATAAGGAGTGGGAGGTCTGCGTAGTAGAACCCAATATTAAGGCTGCAGAATATCTTAATAGCTATAACCTCAATGTAATAAATGACTATATGGAAAATATCAAACCGGAAATTTTAAAAGGTTCTTCATTTATAAATGTACAATTTGTCCTGGAACATATTCATAACCCTGCAGCATTCCTTGAGAAAGCATATAGAATGCTGGTGCCGGGAGGTATAATCAGGATTTGTGTACCTAATGATTTCAGTGAGGGGCAAATGGCATTCAAAGAATACCATAGCGAGGCATATAGATGGATAGTGCTGCCTGACCATATAAATTACTTTAACATTAATTCGCTTAGCGGCCTGCTTTCAAGGACAGGCTTCAGAGAATTGTACAGGACAACGGATTTCCCATTGGAAATACTGCTTATGGGAGGCATGAATTACTACACGGAGGAAGAATATAAAAAGCAAGTGGGGCCATTTATATATAATTTTGAGAATTCACTGAAAAGTACAGGGCGAAAGCAATTATTGGACAGATTTTATGAAGGGCTTGCAAATATTGGGATGGGAAGATCAATTTATATGTATGCAATTAAGGAATAATTAAGAATGCGGTGATAGGATGGTTACATGTATAGTACAAGCCCGAATGGGATCGGAAAGGCTTCCGGGAAAGGTGCTCAGGAAGGTTCTGGGTATCCCCCTGATATTGTTGAATCTGAAGCGGCTGGAAAAATCAAGGGAAATTGACAGGATGATACTGGCAACCTCCGACAGGCAGTTAGACGATCCTTTGTATGAAACAGTCAAAGGAGAAGGCTTTGAGGTTTTCAGGGGAGATGAAGAGAATGTCCTTAAGAGATACAGGGACTGTGTTCTGGAATATGGCGGAGATATTGTCGTAAGGGTGACGGGGGATTGCCCCCTTATTGATCCTGATATAGCCGACAATGTAATATCCCATTATAAGATGTACGATTATGATTATGTCAGATTGGATGTACCGGATACATTTGTCAGAGGCTTTGATACGGAAGTGTTTTCAAGGGAAGCTCTGTTTAAGGCCTTTGATTTGGCGGACGAGTACAGGTATAAGGAACACGTTACCGCCTATATGTACCTTCATCCGGAGCTGTTCCGTACAGGACTTGTCCGAGGAGAAAGTTTGTTCAAAAAGAACTATAGGCTGTGTGTGGATACTTTAGAGGATTTCACATTGGTTGAGAAGATATATGAGCATTTTGGAGACATATATGTATCTGCCGGGGATGTGGTAAAATTTTTAGACAATAACCCTGATATTGCAGCCATAAACAGTGAAGTTGTGCAAAAGCATGTTTAAGGAGTCCGGATATGAATGAAATTGTTCTGAAAAACGGAAGAAGAATAGGTGAAGATAATCCTTGCTATATAATGACGGACATAGCTGCCAATCATAATGGGGATTTGGAAACAGCTAAAGAGCTGATAAGGAAAGCAGCTGAAGCCGGCGCAGATGCAGTAAAGTTTCAGACTTATAGGGCAGAGGATTTATATTCTAAGAAAACTCCTCAGTTTTCAAGGGATTCCATGAAGCCTTATGATTTGATTAAAAAGGTTCAGCATCCCAGGGAATGGATACCGATACTGTCCGAACATGCTAAAGGCTTCGGAATAGACTTCCTATCCTCGCCCTTTGATTATGATGCGGTAGATTTGCTTGACAATACAGGTGTCAGTCTTTTCAAAGTAGCATCTCTTGAAATAGTTGATTTAAAACTGATAAAATATATAGCCGGTAAAGGAAAGCCTGTGGTTTTGTCAACAGGTATGGCGAGCCTTGGAGAAATTGAAGAGGCTATAGAAGCTGCGAGAAGTACAGGAAATGGAGATATTGCTTTACTGCACTGCAATACCTGTTATCCGGCACCGGCACACATTGTTAATCTGAAAGCAATGGAAACACTTCGAAACACCTTCCGGCTTCCCACAGGCTTTTCAGATCACACATTAGGCTGGCATATTCCTGTGGCAGCAGTGGCTTTGGGTGCCTGCATAATAGAAAAGCATTTTACTTTAAGCAGAGAGCAGGAAGGTCCCGATCATGGTTTTTCAATTGAACCGGAGGAACTGAAGCTGATGGTGCGGCAAATCAGGGATGTGGAAAAGGCTATGGGGGACGGAGTTAAAAAGGTTTCGCGGGAAGAACTGGAGAACTACGAAAAGGGAAGAAGAAGTCTGATAGCCATAACTGATATTCCAAAAGGTACGAAAATAACAGAAAGTATGATAACCGCAAAAAGACCGGGCTATGGTATAAAGCCTAAATATTTTGATATGGTAATTGGCAGAACTGCAAAGGTTGATATATTCGAAGATGATGTATTGCTGTGGGATATGCTGGTATAGTATAGAAATTCAGGAGATGGGCTTATGAAGATAGTAATCAGGGCAGAGGGAGGTCCCGGGATCGGCATGGGTCACGTAATGCGTATGCTGGTTTTGGCGGATAAGCTGAAAGCCTTTGCAGAGGTGGTTTTTGCCTGCAGGGATAACAAGGAGTTTGAACCGGGCGTAAGGCAAATTGAAGCTTGCGGCTATTCAGTATGGAGGTTCAGCGGAGAGACGGTCATTGACGGATTGGCTGCAATAGGCGGGGATTGCCTGATTACAGACAGTTATGATATAGATGAAGGCTATTTTGATAGGACTAAAGATATTTTTGGCATAACCGGATATATGGATGATATAAATAAAGTCCGGATTTATGCCGATTTTATTATCAATCAGAATATTTATGCCGAGGATATGGAATACAAAGCCGGTATTGGCACCAAGTTATTTTTGGGTACACGGTATTTGCTTCTGAGAGATGAATTCAGGAACCTGCCCAAGAGAAAAACAAGAATGCATATAGAAGACGTATTGATTACATTGGGAGGGGCGGATCCCGGGAACCTGTCGGAAACTATTGCATTAAAGCTCAGTAAGGTTTTTCCTGAAATCACATTTCATATAGCGGTGGGACCATCTTTTACTAATAGGGATAGTATTGAGAGAATAGCGGGAGGAAATATCATTCTCCACTATAATCCCAAGATGTCAGAGCTTATGCTGAAATGTGATGCTGCCATTTCCGCATGCGGAAGTACCGTCTATGAGCTTTGTGCCTGTGGGACACCTATTATCGGAGTCGCTGCGGCACCTAACCAGATTATGACGTCACGCAGCATGGATATTAAAGGTGCATTAAAATATGCGGCAGGTGCCGGAGAAATTGTTCAGCAACTGGAAAGCTTGAATTATAATACAAGGGCAAGAATGTCGGATACAGCCCGGGAATTAGTGGATGGTTACGGAAGTATAAGGGTATCGGAGCAGATATGGAAAATCATCTGTGAGAAGGAAAAGGGAGGTACTGTATGAGGAAGTTCATACCCTACGGGAGACAGTATGTTGATGAAGATGACATACAGGCGGTGGTTGAAGTTCTCAGGAGCGATTTTTTAACCACAGGGCCCAAGGTTGACGAACTTGAAAATAAAATAACGGAGTATACAGGGGCAAAATATGCTGCAGTATTATCCAACGGAACCGCTGCTCTTCATGCCGCTTGCTTTGCCGCAGGCATCGGACCCGGAGATGAAGTAATCACTTCACCCATGACATTTGCAGCCACAGCTAACTGCATTTTGTATATGGGAGGGAAACCGGTCTTTGCAGACATCGATCCCATGACCTATAATATTGACCCTTGGGATATTGAAAAGAAAATCACCCATAGGACAAAGGCAATAATTCCGGTGCACTTTACCGGGCAGCCCTGCGAAATGGACGAGATTATAAGAATCGCGGATAATCACGGATTAACTGTCATAGAAGACGGTGCTCATGCCATGGGAGCGGAATACAAAGGCAGAAAAATCGGTACTATAGGAACCATGACAACCTTCAGCTTCCACCCTGTCAAGCATATTACTACAGGTGAGGGCGGAGCTATTACAACCGGTGATGCATCCTTATATGAAAAGCTAACTTTGTTTAGAACTCACGGTATAACAAAAAATGCGGAAAAAATGACTGACTATGATGGACTTTGGTTTTGTGAGCAACAGTACTTAGGCTTTAATTACAGAATGACTGATATACAAGCAGCCCTTGGAGTTAGCCAAATGAAGAAGCTTGATTCATTTCTGGAGAAAAGAAGAAGCTATGCAGCTCTATACAATAAATTGCTTGGTACTATTGATGGATTAACAATTCCATACCAAAATGAATATGCAAGCTCTGCGTGGCATTTATATATAATAAAGCTAAACCTGAGCAAGCTTGACATTGGAAGAAGAGAAGTTTTTGACAAGTTAAGGGATAGGAATATAGGCGTACAAGTACATTATATTCCAGTATATTATCATCCCTATTACAAAAACATGGGATATGAAAAAGGGCTTTGTCCCGAAGCAGAAGCCCTTTATGAAGGAATAATAACACTGCCATTATATCCAACAATGGAAATTGAAGATATATATTATATAGCTGACAATCTTAGGGATATATTAAGGAGTTGATATACATTGAACATGCTTGTTACAGGCGGAGCAGGCTTCATAGGACGCTGGACAGTGAAAAGGCTGCTTGAAGGCGGCCACAAGGTTTGGATACTGGATGACCTGTCAAATGGCTCATTGGATAACATAAAGGAATTTGAAGGACATAAAGCCCTGATGGGATTTTTAAAAGGTGATATCAAGGATAACAGCATATTGGAAAGACTGTTTGAAAACAACTTTGATATATGCTTTCACCTTGCTGCAAGCATAAATGTCCAGGACAGCATCGACGATCCCCGGACAACCTTTGAGAATGACGTTGCAGGGACCTTTAATGTATTGGAGCAATGCAGGAAACATAATGTTAAAATGGTTTTCATGAGCACCTGCATGGTATATGACATGGCGGAAAATGATCAGGGCATAAACGAGCTTCATCCTGTAAAACCAGCATCCCCATATGCCGGAAGCAAGATAGCCGGTGAGAGCCTTGCACTGTCCTACTGGCATGCTTATAAGCTTCCGGTAGTGGTAGTGAGACCCTTTAACACATATGGACCCTTTCAGAAGTCCGGCGGAGAAGGGGGAGTTGTATCAATATTTATTGAAAGAAAGCTTAAGGGTCAAGCTTTGAATATATACGGCGACGGGAAGCAGACAAGGGACTTGCTTTACGTGGAGGATTGCGCGGAGTTTCTGGTAATGGCAGGCTGCTCGGAAAAATCAAATGGGGAAATTATAAATGCAGGATCAGGAAAAGATTTGAGCATAAATACTTTGGCATATATGATTTCGGGTAATTATGAGCAGGTGAGGCATGTTACACATATACATCCCCAAAGTGAAATACAAAGACTGCTCTGCAATTATGAAAAGGCAGAGAAGCTTTTGAATTGGAGCCCCAGGACCGGACTTCAGGAAGGAATAGAAAAAACTGAAGCCTGGCTAGAAAATAATACTATTAAGTTATAAAAAAGCTAAAGAAATTCGTGTTTTTTATCGATATATACTATATATAACATATTGTAAGGATGCGGGAAATATATCCAAGGAGGGAAGTAATATGAAAATAGCAGGAAATTCTATAAGCCCTGCTGTAAGCTCAGATACTATGAGAAACAATGCAGTTAAAGGGAATCATGCTGAAATAAGTAATAGAAATAATGCAGTAAAGAGCGGTGAACAGGAAGTTTCCGCAAAACCTAAAGATAAGTCAGAAATAAACGAGTATCAGTTTATAAGAGCGGTTGAAACAGCAAACAAAGCATTGGAAGGTTCATTTACAAGCTTTGAAATCTCTGTACATGAGAAGACAAATAGGATAATGGTAAAAGTAGTGGACAAAGAGACTAAAGAAGTTATTAGAGAAATTCCACCGGAAAAAATACTTAATTTGATGGCTAAATTATGGGAAATGGCCGGTATTATTGTGGACGAGAGGAGGTAGGCAACATGGCTTCCAATATTAATAGTGTTTCAACATTAAGGTTCTCAGGAATTGCATCGGGACTTGATGTAGACGATATGGTTGAACAGCTTATGAAGGTTGAAAGATCGAAGATGGATAAAGTCAAGCAGGACAAGCAATTATTGGAATGGAAAAGGGATGACTACAGAAGTATTACCAGTCTTATGAGAAGCTTTCAGAGCAGCTATTTTGATGTAATTTCATCAACCAATATGAGGTCTTCGACAAGCTACAAGGCATTTTCAACTACTGTCAGCCCTAGTGATGCTGCGGATGCAGGTGCGGTTAGTGCGGTGGCAACATCTGCTGCTTCTGAGGGCACACATTCAATTATAGTAGGAAATCTTGCAACAGCACAGGTAAGACAAAGTGCAGGTGGAGTTACTAAGGATGTACAGGGCGATTCAGGATATACATTGACAGCGGGAGAAACCTTTAAGCTGACAATTGATGGAGTTACCAAGTCAATAACTTTATCTGACCTGGATGGGACTGACGGAGTAACACTGGCTGACTTGAACAAGTCCATAGAGAATGCCTTTGGCAGTGGAAAAGTAACAGTAGATGATACAACAAATCCGGGAAAGCTTACATTCAAAGTCTCCAGCGAAACAAACGGTATAAATAAAATAACAGTCAGTGCTGGTACTACAAATAATGCTTTGGCCAATATGGGTTTTGGAGCTGATGCAATATATTCTAACAGACTGAGCAGTGGTGACACACTTGCAGTTTTAAAGTCCAAGCTGGATGATAGCAATGGAGGATTGGCATTTACAGCTTTATCGGATGGCACAGAGGGAATAAAGCTTGCTATAAATGGTAAAACCTTTGAGTTTAGCGAAACAACGACTTTATATAGCATGATGAATCAAATAAACCGGGATTCAACTGCAAATGTAAATATGCAGTATGACGAAATAAATGACAAATTCAAGTTTACTGCAAAACAGACCGGCGCAGGGAACAATATTGAAATCAGCGAAAGTGGAAGCAGCTTTATTACCACTGCAGATATCAGTGTCAACAATGCCGGTGAAGACGCAAAGATCACAATTGATGGTACTGAAATTACAAGAAGCAGTAATACTTTCACTGCAGATGGAATAACTTATACTGCACTTAAGGAAACAGGGACAAGAGAAGTGACAGTTTCTACCAAACAGGATGTTGATACGGTATATAATAAGATTAAGAGCTTTGTAGACAAGTATAATGAACTGATATCAAAAATTAATGGTGAGCTTACGGAAGAAAGAGACCGGGATTATGCTCCTCTTACCGACGACCAGAAAGAGGATATGACTGAAGATGAGATAAAAAGGTGGGAAGAGAAGGCAAAGTCTGGTACCCTTCGCGGAGACAGCTTGTTGCAGAAGATAGTAAGTGATTTAAGGAACACTTTGTATGCCGGTGTTGAAGGCGAATCCGGAACATCATTTTTATTCAGCATAGGGATCGAAACAGGCAGCTGGAACAACAAGGGGAAGCTTGTAATTAACGAGAGTAAATTGAAGGCTGCAATAAAAGATTCACCGGACAAGGTAGCAGAAATATTTTCTAAAGAATCAAGCATCGCATACTCGGCAGATATGACTTCAACAGAAAGAAGCACTCGTTTTAAAGAGAATGGTATTATTAACAGGATGTATGATGTCATTCAGGATAATATAAGGACATATTCCAATAAAAACGGGCAGAAGGGTGCTTTGCTTGAAAAGGCCGGTGTGGTAGGAGAAACGACGGAAAATAAGAATATTATGTACAGCATGATAAAAACTCAAAGCGATATGATAACGACCTTGACTAAAAAATTACAAACTAGAGAAGACTATTATTATAAACAGTTTACTGCTATGGAAAAAGCCATATCTCAAATGAACATACAGTCAGTATGGCTTTCACAGCAGTACGATAGTCAATAATACCTGGAGGAAGAACAAAATGGCAATGGCTAACAATGCACATGATATATATAAAAAGAATATGGTAACTACTGCAACGCCGCAAGAATTGACACTTATGCTGTATAATGGCTTGATTAGGTTTCTTAAACAAGCCGTTATGGGTATTGATGAAAAAAGCATAGAAAAGGCTAATAATAATATCATTAAAGCTCAGGACATTTTATTTGAGTTCATGAGGACCCTTGATATGAGCTATGAAATATCCAACAATTTACTGGTTCTCTATGATTATATGAACACGAGATTGGTAGAAGCAAATATAAGTAAGGATAAGGCTATTGTTGAAGAAGTAATAGGGTATGCCGAGGAGCTTAGGGATACCTGGGCACAGGCCATGAAACTAGCGAAACAACAGGCTGTAGTTAATCGCTAGTTTGGAGATACGAGATACAAATAAGGGACGGCGCCCTCGTCGTTCCTAATTTTTTTGGAGGTTATTTATGGATAATACAAATAGTGTAATAATTGAACTCCTCAGCCTGACAGATAAGAAAAAGCAGTTATTCGATAGCATATTGGAAATTACTTTGGCGCAAAAAAAAGATATTGAAGAGAATGCAGCAAATAAAATAGAAGGACTTGTAAGTAAGAAGCAGTCTGTAATTGACAGCATTGATGAAATTGACAAGTCTTTTTCCGAAAAGTTTAAGCTGCTGAAAAAACAGTTAATGGTCAATAGCTTGGAAGAGGTTGATTTTACAAAATATCCGGAATTGAAAAATTTAAAGCTTAAAGTTGAAGAAATAATGTCAATGGCACAGGAAATAATGCTCATAGAAAGGTCCAACAAGGAGAAGCTTGTGTCCATAATGAATGAAATGAAAAGAGAAATAAAGCAGATAAAGGCCGGGAAGAAGTCCATAAAGGCATATGAAAGACCAATTACAAACAATGACGGAATATATGTAGACAAGAAGAAATGACGGTATTTTCTGATATTTAATACCTATTTGTTTTCAAAAGTACTTGTTAAATCAAGAATTACATTATATAATATTAAATGTGGTGAAATATCTAGGTCTGTGGTTGAAAATCGATGCCAGTCGCAGGCAAAACGATCCACGTAAGCAGAAGAAGCTTCTGTGAGCATGGTGCGGCTTAGGAATAAGTCCGTCCAATAGTTTATTATTGAGAGGTGCTGTAGTGAGGGGTTGAGTCCTAGTAGCGAAACATCCTGACGGCGAGTGTGGGGTCAAAGACCAGGTCAGCTAGAGTATTGCCATAAATTTAAAGGTATGAGTGGGCGGTTCAAGAACGTTTTTCGCGGCGTAATGATCCCAGAAAGTTCTTTTTACCCAACACCAACCTGGAGAAGAAAAGAGAGGGATTTTTACATGTTCGAAGACAAAACGTTAATCTGCAAAGACTGTGGAAATGAATTCACATTCACAGCAGGAGAACAGGAATTCTATGCAGAGAAGGGTTTCCAGAACGAACCGGCCAGATGCAAAGATTGCAGAATGGCAAGAAAGAATGCCAGCGGAAGAAATGGACAGAGAAGAGAAGTCGTAATGTATGATACAGTATGCGCAGATTGCGGCAAAGAAACCCAGGTTCCATTCAAACCTACAAATGCAAGACCGGTATATTGCAAAGAGTGTTTTGACGCAAAAAGACAGTAATTAAAACCGCCTATCAAGGCGGCTTTTTATTGTACAGGAAAGTATGCTATCCTGTGCATAACTTGTCCCATACCGTATACATCATTTTACGACAGCAAAGTACCTGCAAAGGGATTTTAAAACCCACTGAACGACAAGATAAGTCAAAATAATATTTTACACTTTGTTCGCTCGACATTTTTCAGCCACAAATCAATTCACATTTTTTCAACAATAGAAAGTTAATAGATTCAAGTTATCAACAGACTTATCAACATTATGCACAGATAACATAAAAAAGATGTGGATAACCTTGTGTATAATGTGACTAACTAAGAAATATGAGGGGTGGGGGCAGGTTTCCTTTAATTATTATTTTTGTTCGCTTTACATAACTTTATAGTTTCAATTATACTTGCATTTGCTGCTAAAATGCTGTATTTTTGCCATCGTATAGGAAATTATGATTTCCTATACGATAGGGGATGCAAGGGGGAGGAGCCCCCTGCCGCTGAAGGAGGGTGCTCAGCTGCGGAGCTGACGCCTTCGGGAACCTTAGGGTTCCCTAGCGAAAAAAAAGGCGTCGTGCGACGCATTTTTTCTTTTCGGCTGCTGAATATAAATGTTTGGAAGTTATGGAAATGAGAAGGATTATTTTCTCATTTGTAGAATAAAATATGTATAAACGGTAGCATAATAGTTGCGAAAGGAGATGTGTTTATGCGTACTACAGTCAGCGGGAAAAATATTGTTATCACCAATGCTCTGAAGGAAAGGGTAGAAAAGAAGCTTTCCAAGTTTGAAAGATACTTCGGCCCTGATACTGAAGTCCAGGCTACTTTGAGCGTCGAAAAGAACAGGCACATCATTGAGGTCACAATTCCTTTTAATGGGGTTATCCTGAGAGGAGAAGAAGCTACCGGAGATATGTATACATCTATAGATAACGTTGTAGAAAAATTGGAAAGGCAGATGAGGCGCCAAAAGACAAAGCTGGAAAAGAGAATTAAAGACGGCAACATCAAATTCGAGAACTGGGCCGCCCCTCCGGCAGAGTTCGAGGATGAGGAAGTAAAAATTGTAAGGACAAAAAGATTTGCCATGAAGCCTATGCCCGTTGAAGAGGCAGTTCTGCAGATGGAGCTGCTGGGACACAGCTTCTTTGTGTTTTCCAATGCAGATACGGAAGAAGTCAATGTTGTATATAAGAGAAAGGACGGGAACTACGGTTTGATTGAACCGGAATTCTGATAAAACAGCCGAGCAAATCGGCTGTTTTTATTTTAGGAGCTAATGGGCGGAGATATGGTATTTATTCTGTAGCAGTTATTATATGTATAGTGCAAATTGCCCATTCGATAGTGCAATTTAACTAATTTATATAAGAGAAGAAGGATTAAGGAAGTATTTCTAGAAACTATTATATCGCATGTCTAATGTTTTCCGCGGCATATATAACTTGAGGAGGAGTTCCCTTTGAGCAATAATAAGGCCATTCTGTATAATGATATCCAATCACTTATATGCAAGCTTCCCGATATAATAAACTGCAGCGTCATATGTGACAAGGAAGGTAAAATTGAAGAGATCCATATTTTGGCTGGGGCAGGCAGGAACATCAAGCAGATGGTCAGGGATATACAATCGGCAATAAGTGCAAAATTCAATATATCTGTGGATTATAAAAAAATCAGCATTGCCCAGATCAATGAGGCTGAGTTCAAGGAGACAAGAGTCAGGATAGAAGGTATTCAGGTTAAGAACGTAAACAATGCGATAGAAGCTGAAGTGACGCTTTCCTACGATGACAAAGTTTATCAAGGAAGGAGCAGCAAAGTCAAATCCAGGTCCAACAGAGCCAAAGCAGTTGCTGAAGCAACACTGGCGGCCCTGGAGGCTTGTATTGGAATAAGCGGAGTGCTGTATTTGGAGGGGCTGGAAAACTTTAAGGTTTCAGATAAGGAGGTATTTGTGTCTTTAGTGGGTTTTTCTAAGGACAATATTGATGAATACTATTCAGGAAGCAGTATAATCAGTCTTGACGAGAATGAATCTGCAGTTAAAGCTGTACTGGCAGCAGTAAATAGAAAAGTGAACACAGTAGCATAAACAAAGGGTCAAATATGGCCGGCAAGTTATTTAAGCGGAGAGTTTGCCTGCCTTGACTAGCGGTGAGGCAGAGCCTTGATAAAAGGAGGGCAAACAATGAAAAAGATACTTGGTATTCTTATGGCTATTTTCACATTGGTATTAGCCGGAGGGGCACACCAGACCTGGTTTTAGGAGTAGCATAGCATATGCCGGCCATTTTATGAGGTGAATAGATGCCTATCAAGCTTAAAGCATACGTAGCAGCAATAGTACTATTAGGAACAATATTTTTTGTATTCACATTAAATCAGGCCCACGAGGTTGATGCAGTGGGTCTGGTTATTTTTACCCTATTATCTGTAATTGCCGAATCAATGGTTATTGTTACCCAGGGGCAAAGGGCTTTGTCTGTCGGGTTTATAATCGGCCTTGCTGCCATAGTGGTCTTTGGTGTGCCTGAAGCTGCCTGGATAACCAGCATAGGGGTTATGCTTAGAGTTGTAAGGCATGAAGGGAAAACATACCATCCATTTAATTTTCCAATAGAAAAAACATTGTTTAACGGGGCAAATGCTACTATTTCCGCGGGATTGGCAGGGCTTTGCTATGAAGCCTTGGGGGCGGTTCCCGGCACAATAGATTTAAACTCATCAATAGCTGCATTAATTGCAGTTATAACGGCGATGGTAATATATATACTGGTTAATGCCGTAATAATGTCAATTCTTATGCATCTTATAACCGGAGAGAAATTTTTTTCCAACTTCATTAATAATATGGCCTGGGTGGTGAAGGATTATTTGGCAATGGCGCCCTTTGCTGTCATAATGGCGATGGCTTATGCAAATTATAAGGTGGCAGGTATTTTAATATTCTTCATTCCATTGTTGTTTGCCAGGTATTCCTTCAAAATGTATATTGATATGAGGAGTATATATATAGATACGGTAAAATCCCTTTCACAGGCGATAGAGGCGAAAGACCCCTATACAAACGGCCATTCCCGGAGAGTTGGGGAATACGCGTGCAAGCTGGCTGAAAGGCTGGGGCTGCCTCCTAAAAAAGTTGAGAACCTTAAGATAGCGGCTATACTTCATGATATTGGCAAAATAGGAATTGATGAAAGCATACTTAACAAGCCCGGAAGGCTAACGACGGAAGAATTTGACAAGATTAAGCAGCATCCGGAGATCGGGGTCAAAATTATTAAGGATATTGATTTTCTTAAGGATGCTTCCGAAATTATACTCAGCCATCATGAAAGATATGACGGGACAGGGTATCCCGAAGGCAGGAAGTATAAGGATATAATACTTGAAGCACAAATACTCAGCATTGCTGATGTATTTGATGCATTGACTTCAGAGCGGCCATACCGAAATGCAATGACAGTTGAGGAAGCCCTTGATATTATTGAGAAAGGAAAGGGCAACCAGTTCGAAAGCAGGCTTGCAGATACTTTTATCAGAATGATAAAGGATGATAAGGAGATGAAAAAGGTTGCTGGTTGAAAGTGTAGGCACTTCCCTCGCAGTCGGAAAGATGAGAGGAGGAAGCTTCTCAAATATAAAGGATGCCAGCCTTGAAAAATGGTATTTTTTTGTTTTGGGATTCATGGTTGAGTTTGCGGCAGTTTATGCAGCTTCAAGGAATATAGGGTTTTTCAAGGACAATATTCTAATCGTCCATTTCCTGTCATATCTTCTGCTTTTCATTGGCATTTATTTCAATCGTCGGACATTATCCTTCCGAATAGTTTTTATCGGGGTATTTCTTAACTTTCTTGTGATAATGGCTAACGGAGGGCAGATGCCGGTTTCGGCGGAGGCAATGGCGGATATAGGTTTGATTGATAATATGATAGCCATAAGAGACGGGGAAATAATTACCCACACATTAATGAATGGCAATACTGCACTCAAGTATCTGGGAGATATTCTGGTACTGGCGAAACCGTATCCCAGGCCGAAAATTTTCAGCATAGGGGATGTATTCATGGCTCTGGGTATATTCATGTATATTCAGGAAATTATGGTGAAAAAGGCCGCAAAGTGATGTGACACAGGGGCATGGGGGGACACGGGGGGGACACGGGGGGGACATGGGGACGTTTCTCCTGTCCCGCTTTCAGCGGGACAGGAGAAACGTCCCCATGTCCCCCCCGTGTCCCGAAACGTCCCCATGTCTTTTTTTGTTTTTTGCGAATTTTACAGACTATAGCATGAAATTATGATAAAATATTAAAGATATATTGGAATCCGTGATAATCAGGGCAGGTGAATCTAAATGCCGCACAACAGCTATAATAATATAAAAAAATATGCAGCCTTTATTTTTATGGTTTTTACAGTGTTTTCAGGATCATCTGAAGTGTTTGATTCTGATATCAATACATTTGCGGTGAGCAGGTTCGTTGCACAGAATGCAAGGCTTTCGCTAAGCCGGACGCATATTCAAAGCTCCGTTCAGAATAATGAGAGCCTGAGAAAGTATCCGGATGCGGAAAATATTCAAGCCTGTGTATCGTTTACAATACTAATATGTATTTTAAATAACATAATTATGAAAAATAGCATATGGAAGAATGCATTATTTTGATTATCCTTATAAATATGTCAGACAGGGAACTAAATAATTATGAGGAGAGATAACTGAATGTTTTTAGATAAAGTCTTTGGCAATCCCAATGATAGAGAGATAAAAAAATTAATGAAGACGGTCCAGGAGATAAACAAATTGGAGCCTGCCATGCAGAAGCTCAGCAACGAGCAGCTGCAGAGCAAAACTGATGAATTCAAGAAAAGGCTTGCCGACGGAGAGACCCTGGATGATTTGCTGGTGGAAGCCTATGCGGTGGTAAGGGAAGCTTCCGTGAGGGTTCTGGGAATGCGGCATTTTGATGTGCAGATGATGGGCGGAATAGTACTGCATCAGGGCAGGATTGCAGAGATGAAAACCGGTGAAGGAAAGACGCTGGTTGCAACGCTCCCATTGTATCTGAATGCTCTTACAGGCAGAGGTACACATCTTGTTACCGTTAACGATTACCTGGCAACATACCAGAGCCAATGGATGGGGAAGCTGTACAACTTTCTCGGAATGTCCGTGGGGCTTATTGTTCACGGGCTTGAACCGGAAGACAGGCAGAAGGCCTACAGAGCTGATATAACATACGGGACAAATAATGAATACGGCTTTGATTACCTTAGGGACAACATGGTTATATACAGGGACCAAATGGTTCAGAGAGAACTGAATTACGCGATTGTGGATGAAGTGGACAGTATTCTGATAGATGAAGCCAGGACTCCTCTTATAATTTCCGGGGTCGGAGAAAAATCCACACAGCTTTATTATGTAGCTGATACTTTTGTCAGAGGGCTTAAAAATGAAGCTGACTTTACAATAGATGAAAAGGCTCATACCGTAGTCCTGACAGAGGAAGGGGTGGCGAAGGCCGAAAGATTCTTCAACCTTGAAAATCTTGCCGATGCCAACAATATGGAGATACAGCACCATATAAACCAGGCACTTAAGGCAAGGAACCTCATGCGCCGTGATATTGACTATGTAATTAAGGACGGGCAGATAATAATTGTCGATGAATTCACCGGCAGGCTTATGTTCGGGAGAAGATACAGCGACGGCCTGCATCAGGCCATTGAGGCAAAGGAAGGCGTCAAGGTGGAGAGAGAGTCCCAGACTCTTGCAACCATAACCTTTCAAAACTATTTCAGAATGTACAGCAAGCTGGCCGGCATGACAGGCACGGCAAAGACCGAAGAAAACGAATTCCTGGCCATTTATAACCTGGATGTAGTTGAAATACCTACAAACATGCCAATGATAAGAGAAGATTATCCCGATGCGGTATATAAGAACAAAAGAGGTAAATTCAATGCGGTAGTTGAGGAAATTGTAAGGCTCCATGAAAAGGGGCAGCCTGTCCTGGTAGGCACCATATCTGTTGAAACCTCTGAAATGCTCAGCGATATGCTGAAAAAGAGGGGAGTGCCCCATGAGGTATTGAATGCCAAGCATCATGAAAAAGAAGCTCAGATAGTAGCTCAGGCAGGACAGCTCGGCATGGTCACCATTTCAACCAATATGGCAGGAAGAGGTACTGATATTGTATTGGGAGAAGGAGTAAAGGAACTGGGAGGGCTCCATATACTGGGTACCGAAAGGCATGAGTCACGCCGTATAGACAATCAGCTGAGGGGGCGTGCCGGAAGGCAGGGGGACCAGGGTTCCAGCAGGTTCTTTATATCTTTGGAAGATGATTTGATGAGGCTCTTCGGTTCCGAAAAAATAATGAAAATAGTTGAATCCCTGGGAATGGAAGAGGATATGACCATTGAGCATCCGCTGCTTTCAAAATCCATAGAAAACGCGCAAAAAAGGGTGGAAGGCAGGAACTTTGATATAAGGAAGCATGTGCTGCAGTACGACAATGTAATGAACAAGCAGAGAGAAGTCATATACAGCCAGAGGCGCCAGGTGCTGCTTGGCGAGGACATAAGGGAAAACATCATGGAAATGATTGCCGAAATAATAGGGGATGCAGTTGCCACCTATACTATAGGCAGTGAGTTTGCGGAAGAGTGGGATATTAAAGGGCTGATGGAATATCTGCATACGATTTTCCTTCCGAAGAATGCTTTTGCCAGGGAAGAACTGCTGAATTTCACCAGGGAAGAGCTTACTGAGGCTATTACCGGTAAGGCTGTAGATATATATGAACAGAAGGAGTCACAGGTTGATCCCCAGGTAATGCGTGAACTGGAGAGAGTTGCGCTGCTGAGATCCG
>Ga0208694_1000299_pt1 | contig 76851 bp, 60 predicted proteins | sample AD_UKC078_MetaG_FD_184442 | JGI IMG/M metagenome (GOLD analysis project Ga0208694, IMG submission 184442) | Active sludge microbial communities of municipal wastewater-treating anaerobic digesters from USA - AD_UKC078_MetaG (SPAdes) (version 2) | ecosystem: Engineered > Bioreactor > Anaerobic >...
CACATTCATTACAAATATACACTCTATCTTTTAGTGTTAAATCAGCTTTGATATTTCCACATAATTCTATAAAATATTTATATTATTTTATAGAATTTTATAGATTATTTAAAGCAGTTGGTAACCCACACCAATTTCTTTATGAATGCTATCATATGATTTGTTCAATAATTGGAATCGTATTTACTTTTTCTGTTCATAATAATATTATTCTAGTTTATTTTCTCTTGCTTACATAAAAGTTATGCAAATTTTTACGCCTTTTTGCTTGCCTTTTTTATATGTTCAAAATGGGAGTCTATATCTATGCCAATTTCTTTTTGTGTGCGAAGTGTGACAATTTGATTTGTTAGCTTATGACCTGAATTTTGTTCCTGTATTTCATGCATATCTATTTTATTTTCTAGGAGACTCCAAGAAAATATGACTAGACAAGTAACCATCCAAAGGTATCCATAATTTTGCAAATAATGAAAATCTATTGATATAGTGGGATGGTTTTTAAAGAAAAGAACTACTAGTATTTCTAACATAAGGAGAATACATGCTATACCCCATGCAATGGTAATAGAATACACAGTTTTAGGAGAAAAATTTTCTGTTTTAAAGCTAAATAATTGAAATAAGAAAACTTCAGTTACGAGTAATAAAAATTTCATAAAAATGGGATGAATGGAAAATATGGCTTGCACTGTTGAATCATGGACTAAAAGAAAACAAAACAATAATAGGATCATGAATCCAAGTTGTGTATAGTAAAATTTTCTTTCCAAGACTGTTGTTTTTTGGTTTTGTTTATTATGTCTCCCTAAGTACAAAAACACAAATAAAAGAACAATAGCAACAGTTAAAACAATACAAATCAGCGAATTATGGAGTCCCATACATGCTTCTTGTTCTTTTAAAAATATTTTTTGGAGCATAGGATTAGATACAAAAAATAATCCACATGTATATAACAATAGAATAAGAATCAATATTTTCATAAAGACCTAATCTTTTTCTAATATTCCTTTAAATTTTTTGCCATTTCTTACAATTACAATTGTAAATGTAGAACCACTATGTTGTATGACTATGTTTTGTATTTCTTGGATATCGCTTACTTTTTTCCCGTGAAATGATTCCACAATATCGCCCGATTGAATACCAATTCGAAACGCACTGCTATTTTTTTTCACAGATTGTATAGTAACACCTTTCCAAGTTTTTTGTAAAGAAAACCCTAAGTCATTCCATAAAATTTCTGTTTCTTGTATTTTGTTTGTTTTGCTTACTACTTTCAGTTGAATGTCAGGATACTTATTTTTGAAATGTAGAGTTACTACATCTTGATTATTTTTAAAAAACATCAAACGTTGAAAATCAAAAATACTATAAATAGTCTCATTATCTACTTTTTCAAGTACATCGCCTTTTTTTAATCCTGCACTTTCAGCCAAAGAATAGGGCACTATATTTTCAATAGAGACAATCCACTGCAAAGAATTAGTTTGTTTTTCTTGTAATGTAAACCCAATGGACGTATTTCGAATTTTTGTGTGGTCTAACATTTTCCCCAACGTGGACCGAATCCTATCAACAGGAATCGAAAAGCCAATGTCTTTTAACTCTGAATGAACTGCCACATTAATTCCTATTAATTCTCCATGGATATTGAGCAAGGGACCACCAGAATTTCCAGGATGGATAGATGCATCAATTTGAATATAGTCGTTGAATTCGCCTCGTTCCTTTAAAAGAACACTTCTTTGTAATCCACTAATAATACCCACACTCACAGTGTGGTTTAAATTATAGGGATTCCCAATAGCAATCACTGTTTCTCCTCGCATTAAATCAGAGGAGATTCCCATCTTTATACAAGGATATTTTTTAATAAAAGGAATTTGCAAAACTGCTAAATCATGCAAATCATTGACTGCTATTATTTTTGCCTCTATGTAACGATTATCTAAAAATATAACATGAATATTCGAAGTTTCATGCATTACATGTGCATTCGTAACAATCAATCCGCGTGGATCAATAATAACGCCTGCCCCACTACTATGTTGTTTGATATTTTGTTGTTTCTTTTGAAACAGATTAGCAATGGATGATTTTTCCAATTCACTATTTTTTTCTGCAACAATATTCACAATGGCAGACTCTGTTTTTTGTACTACTTTTACAATAGAAGTTTGTCTTGAATTTTGAGCATAAACAATACAAGACCATAAAATTTCTAAGATAATAATTAGTAAAAAATGAAAATTTTTCATTATTTATTGCTTTTCTAAAGAAAAATCATTAATTTTTATCTTCGAATAAATCAGTTGGCCAAATAAAAGCGTTTTCACGTAGACGAAATTTCATACTAGATAAACCTTCTATTACTTTTTCATATCGTAACTTAGTACGAATCGTTTCTTGGGCTTCTTGAAATCCAATGACACTACCTTCTTGCAACTCAGCCACTTTTATAATCTGACAATACGGCTCTTCTTCCAATGGAATGGGGTCACTAATTTCACCTTGTTTCATAGAAAAAACAATGTCTTCCACTTCTTTATATAAAGCTTCCCCTTTTCCAAAAAATGCCCACACAACCTCGCCATCTTTCTCTACTCTAGGCCAACTGCCTCCTTCTTTAGCATAGGGATCATCAGAGTGGAGTTTAGCCATTTCTTCAAAATCTGCACCTTCTCGCAATTGTTTTACAATTGCATCTGCCTTTTGTATTGTTTGTGTTCTGCCACCATTTTTAGAATAAAACAAAGTAATAATTCTTGTTTTTATTTTACTTTCTTTTGTAAATTCTTTGATATGTTTTGTGTAATATTTGCGCATTTCCATAGGAGAAATAAAAGTATCTATGGCAGCCCGTTGTTGTGTTTCTGTAGAATATCCTGCTTTTTTTTGGAACAATTCCTGCATAGTCAAACGAGATCGAACGAGTTCACTTAAATCGACTTCCCCTTCATCTAAGATTCCTTCGCCTCTATCTTGCAATTCTCGTTCCACTTGTTCTTTTATCGTTTCTTTAGAAATTTCAATATTATACTTTTTTGCTTCTTGCAATGTTAATTGTCGATCTACCATTTGGCGCAGTGCTAATTTCATTAAATGTTGTTTTTGGACTTCTTTTTGTCTACGAGTTGCAGACATTTTTTCGATTTCTTGGAGTGGAACTTTAATCACTTTAACTAAATCGCCATATGTAATGATTTCATCATTTACAATAGCCACAATACTGTCAGATCGTGGCGGTGCCTCTTGTCCCCACACAAAAGAACAACTACAAAAGCAAACAAAGAATAATAACAATACAACATTTTTTTTCATAAATATTCGGCAAAAATGCCACTCCCTTAAAAATATTCAAATCTTATAGCTTATATTTTAAACGTGACAAAACTTTATCTAAAATAGGAATCAATTGCGTTGCTTTTGCTCTCTTTTTTTTATCTTTTTCCACCATCATCTTCAAAACTTTTTGTCCCAATTTAGAAACATTTTGTAAACTATCCCAATTAATGTTCTCATAAATTTGACATCGCATCACTTCCCTAGGATCTTCATTGGTAAATGGGACTTTCCCTGTTAACATGTGAATACAAGTGATTCCTAAAGAATAAATATCACTTCGAATATCTAAATCTCTACTACCACGAGCTTGTTCAGGAGATATATATTCCACAGTTCCACACGTATCTAATAAAGCTCCTTCTTGCTGTTGTAATTGTTCCCGCTCCAAAGCAAAAGCGAAATCTGCTAATTTGACGTTGCTAGAATCTGTGAGTAAAATATTTGCTGGTTTTATATCACGATGAATAATGCCTTTTTGTTGCATATATGCAAGTGCTTTTGTAACTTGCAATGCCAATTCAAAAGTATGTATTTCTGTAAAAACAAGCCCTTGTTCTAAAAATGAATCTAGACTTTCGCCATGTATAAATTCCAATGCAATAAAATACATGCCTTTTGAAATTCCAAAATCAATACCATGGAGAATATTAGGATGGTCGAGTTTTAAGAGCATCATTCCTTCATTAACAAATTGTTTTAATACTTTCTTATCTTCATTTAAACTAGGATACAGCAATTTTAAGGCCACGATTTCTCCTGTTGCAATAGATTCTGCTTTAAACACAACAGCAGATCCACCGCGTCCCATTTTATCAATCACGCGATAGCCCATAATGGGTTGCATTTCATCTGCAGCAGTCATCTTATCTGCTACAGCGCTAGGATCATGTGCAAACTCTTGCTCTGTTTTTTCTTTTAAAATACTTCGTACTTCTTGTAAATCAAAAGAATGAATATGATCACCACCCATGGAAAATCCTCATATTTTTTCCCAAGTGCTAGGAAATTTTTTCCCAAGTGCTAGGAATAGGAACAGAAAAAGATAATATATCTTCAGATATAGGATGAATAAACTCAATTTTACAAGCATGTAAACAATGTCCTAATATCTTTATATCCCAAGGTGAGGGGCGAAGTAAATAATAATTCCATAAAAAAGGCAGACCACCTAATGCATATAATGGTTCACCAACAATAGGATGACCGATAAATGCAAGGTGCTTCCTAATTTGATGTTTTTTCCCTGTACTTGGGATTAAACGAACTAGACTATACTCACCATACTCTTCTAAAACATCAAACTCGGTACGAGCTGCCATTCCTTGGGGATGAATTTCCATCTTGATTTTAATTACATTCTCTTGACATGTACAAGGTCGCAAAGGAAACTCAATCCTCCCGTGCTTCATAGGAAGAATTCCATGTACTAGAGCAACGTATTCTTTATACACTTTAGATCGAGAAAATTGTTTATAAAAAATACGAGCAACTCGTAAACTCCGTGCAATTACCATAAGACCAGAAGTATTTTGATCTAAACGATGAACTAATCGAGCTTCTGATCCAAAATACGAACGCAATCGTGCGTCTAAAGTATCACCTTGGTAATGTCCTACAGGATGGCATAATAATCCTGCAGGCTTTTCTAATACAATAATCCATTCATCTTTATAAACAATATTTAAATGACTTGCCACAAATATTCTTCTTATGTGCCAAATTCCAAACGTTTCCCATTTCTGTCATCTAATTTTGCATTTTTAAAAATTTTTCGTTGTGTTTCTTTAAAATCATAGGTAACCCTGTGATAAGTAATGCACTCATCTGTAAAAATCACATAGCAAGCACGTTCATCTCGATCACGAGGTTGACCAACAGACCCTACATTACATATAATGCGTTCGCCATTTTTATATTCCCATGTTAAACCAAAATCATCAGGGCTAAACCAACGGCTTTCTTCTGTAATAATCCCAGGCATATGAGTATGGCCAACAAAACATACTTTGTCAATTTGGTCAAAAATATTTCGTATTTTTTCAGGAACTTCACCAAAGACATCTTCTGTATCTGATTTTAAAATATAGTCCATAGTTGGATCCATAGGTGAAGCATGGACAAATAAATAATCGCCCTCTGTATAACAAAGAGGAAGATCATTTAAAATTTCCCAACGTTCTTTTCGGAGACGACCACCAAAAAATGTTGGTTTTAATCGTTCTCTCGTCCATTCTACAGCTTGTCGTGCAGCAACATTAAAACCAAATGCACCGAATAAAACAGCTTCTTCATGGTTTCCTAATAAACTAAATTCACATTCATTTCGAACTCGTTCTAGACATTCCACAGGATTGGGTCCATAACCAATCACATCACCTAAGCAATAAATCGCATCTACTTGTTTCTGTTTAATATCGTCTAACACAACAGTTAATGCTTCAATATTTGCATGTATATCCGAGATGATAGCTATTTTTTTCATATTTTATTTTAAGCGTGGCATGCCTAAAATTAAGACATGAAACGCCATACTCCTACCCTAATTGCTAGTTGACAAATATTAATAATCTCCAATCCAATGAAGTTGCAATAAACACAATATGTAACATATCATAATATTGCATTTTCGAATAAATGTCAATATGAAAAAAAATACATCTAAAATTATTGATTTCTTTTTTAACTAAGATATAATAAAATTATCTCTATATAGAAATGAAACATTCTTTATTAAATCATCAAAAAGAAAGGAATTCTATGGGAAAAAATCATCAACTTCCAAGTAGTAAAGTAGCACAAGAATTTGGAGAAGTAAATGTTTGCAAAGTTGGTAATGAATACGAAATCCTTTTTACCATCTTAATGGAACCTTCTGGAAAAGATGCAGAAGGATGGAAAACTGGCGTTGCTCTAGATTCTAGCGTTTCTTTACAATGGGCATACGGGAAAAAACTAGAAGGCAAAGTCCCTCCTGAGGTTATGAAAAGCTACAGAGCTAAAGGATGGGTAGACTCTGAAATCATTGATGGACTTCCTGTAAGCTATATGAAAAAAGAAGCGAACCATGATGCCATTGAAAAAGGATACTTACACTACAGCGAAAATATTATGCAAAAACTCGCACATGATTTCGTATCCTATTTAGCAGACAATTTAGATTCACAAGGCAAAACTTTAGTTGCTTACTGGGCTTGTGGTACAGGTAAAGAATTTGAAATTTTAGGTGAACTCAGTTCAGAAGAATTCAAAAACATTAGACTTACTGGATCTAAAAAACATGGATTTGGCAAAAAAACATGCCTCCTTCCAGTTTTAAAAGCTTTTCAAGAAGAGCTTGGAAAAGCCAAACGATCCATGGCAATTTTTTTAACAGACGGCAACCTAGAAGATTTTGAAGAAGTCAAAGAATACACAATCCAAATGGCACAAAAAATTGCAGCAGGTCAAAAAAACTTCATGAAATGCGTTTTGATCGGTGTAGGTGATCAAATTTCTGAAGAACAAATGGAAATTTTAGACGATTTAGAAACTGGCACAGACATAGATATTTGGGATCACAAAATTGCAAAAGAAATGAGAAGCCTTTTAGAAATTTTTGCAGAAGTAGTGGATGAGAATCAAATCATTGCTCCTACAGCCACCATTTTAGACGACAAAGGCAAAATAGTAAAACAGTTTTCAGACGGTCTTCCTGCAAAAGTCACATTTACCATGCCTGCTACATCAAAACATTTTGTATTACAAATAGGTCAACAAAAAATCATACAAAACATTGAATACCCTGAGGCATAAACATGGGAAAATATTTGATTCTGATTTGTTTCTTTTGCCTCTTTCTTACAGCACAAGAAAAACAATATATCAGTCAATTTGGAAATGACGTATTGCAAAAAACAATACTCATTGTTCGCGGAAAACCTTCTGCTATTGTCAAATTTCCTCAAGGAAACAACGCAATTCGTTTTAAAATCGAAGAAATTTTTTTTGGACAAGCTCATTTATTTCAATCCATATTTATTTTTTCCATCCCTATCACAACCATATCATCAGAAGATTCTTGGGTAATATTTTTGAAACCTATGACCTCAGAACATTGCATGGAATCTATCGGCTACTTTTCTTTACAAGACAAAGAAGCCCAAGAAAAAATAACAATGTTGAGAAAAATCATTGCCTTAGAAATGAGAAAAAATAAAAAACAAAAACAAGAAGCCTATTTGCAATATTGCTTAGAAGGAATAGTCTCAGAAAAAATATGGACGCAAAACAATGCATTTCAAGAATGGCTTTATCTATGCAAAGAACACAAATCATTACTTACGAAAACACTACTGCCTAAATTGCAAAATATACATGAAAGTCTCTTAAATAAACAAATACAGAATCAAATACGGCGTACTATCTTAGAAATTCGAAAAACACTTCCTGAAAATCAACATTTAGATACAAAACAAGATCTTCCTTGGTTACAAGAACTAGAACAAGCAACAAAAGATTGGCAAAATGCTGACACATTAGAAAAAAAAGCAAAAATCATACAATGCATTGGACTCTTTCCTTGCCAAAATTCTCGAATGATCCTTCAAGACGCCTTACAAGACAATAACCCTCGCATTCGAGCTATGTCTCTTTTTTACATCCATTTTCAAAAAGATTACTATTTTATTGCACAATTGCAAAAAATTGCCTTACATGATCCTATTCCTTATATACAAAAAAAAGCACGTCAACTTTTACAACAATGGGGACGAAAAATCCAATAAATAAAGGAGAACAACACTCTATGCATTCTCTTGAAGATGACGAAGCAAAAGACAAACAACGAGTACAGCTAGGCGGTGATGCCTTATGTCAACTTCGTGCCAAATATATTCAACTCATCCAAGATACAAAACAAGAAAACACTTTTAAAAATTCAGTACAATTCAATAATGAGGACTCTGTGTTGACAGAGAGTAACGCAACTTCGATTCAGGTCATTACCGAAGAAGAAAACAATAAAACAAAATACTTTTCAGATTCACCCAGCGATACACAGGAACGAATACAAAAAGAATGTACCCAAGAAAGTGCCATTGTATTAAATATACTACAAAATACACTAGAAAAAATTCTTTTGCTCTTCCACAACACAAATTCAGAACTTGATTTATCAAAATATTTTACAAAAGTCTTGCACATATTACATAGAGAATGCAAAGATTTAGAAGCTAAAGGTGACAACAGTTATCAAAAAATATATGAAGCACTGCAAGATCGAATTTACGTGGCTGTTCTTTTCAACACCTACTCCCGTTCCTGGAAAGATATGTTAGAAAAATTACAAGATGATGAAAAAATACTGCAACCACCATGTAAAGTGTTTTATTTTTTATTTCGTCTTGTCTCCATATTCCTCCGCTGTCTTAAAGAAAAACTAGATACCTCAAAAAAAGCCAACCTAGCCATGGCATTACTTCGTATCATTGAAATTTCTAGCCTATACTTACAACAAGAAAAAAAAATTTGTGATTTAAAAGCTATATTCCAATATTGTAGAAAAAACCCTTTACCTCTTTTCACCAATTGCTATAGCCGTGTTCAAGAAAAAAAAGAAAAGGAAAAAGAAAAAGGGACTATAACTTCTACACCTATTCCAGAAGAACAAATGGACATTTTTGCTAAAGACCAAATGCCAGTAGAAGAACATGATACAGATCCTTCTATACATAGTGATGCAATTTTCAGCGGAGACCTTTCCTACATTAGCATTGCTCAAATCGTACAAATGCTAGGAATAGAAAGAAAAAACGGTTGTCTAAGCATCCTAATAGAAAATGACACCATCAAAATATACTTGCAAGATGGAATGGTACTTCATTGTGAGACCAATGAATACGAAGGCGAAGAAGTTTTTTACCACGCACTATATCAAGAACAAGGACGCTTTACATTTGACATGAAAGAAACGGCTCCACGAGTTACCGTGAATCTACCTATAGAATACTTACTCATGGAATGTGCTCGTCTCTTAGATGAATACGAACGAGACCAAGCTAACTTACAACAAGAAACAAGAAAATAGCAACTTACAATAAAAAACAAAAAAATAGCAACTTATAATAAAAAACAAAAAAATAGCAACTTATAATAAAAAACAAAAAAATAGCAACTTACAATAAAAAACAAGAAAATAGCAACTTACAATAAAAAACAAAAAAATAGCAACTTATAATAAAAAACAAAAAAATAGCAACTATAACAAAAAATAAGACTAAGCCAACTTACAACAAGAAACAAGACTAAACCAAGTTAAAAGAAAGGGAAACAATTGGACATTCTTATACAAAATGCACGTCTACGAAACCATGAAAAACTCATGAACATTGGAATTAAAGACGGAAAAATTATAGAAATCGCTGAAAACACCACACAAAAATCTAATCAAACCATTGATGCCAAAGGAAATCTAGTCACAGAAGCATTTTGCAACCCTCACCTTCATCTATGCAAAGTATACACTCTAGAAATGATGGAACAAGACTCCTTAAAGTCCTATCATGGAAACGGTATGGGGGCTGCAATGACCGCTATTGAACTTGCAGCAAAAGTCAAAGAAAACTATGATGCAGAATGGATTCTCCCCAATGTAAGAAAAGCCTTGAAACTCGCAGCTAAAAACGGCAACTTGTATATTCGTGCTTTTGCAGATGTAGATAGCAAAGCAAAACTCGAAGGCATCAAAGCACTATTACAAGCTAAAGAAGAATTCAAAGACATCATCGATCTACAAATTGTTGCCTTTCCTCAAGATGGAGTAGTTCGAGAGCCAGGAACTATTGAACTTATTGATGAAGCAATGAAAATGGGAGCAGACGTAGTCGGTGGTATTCCTTGGATTGAATTTACAAAACAAAATGAACAAACACACATTGACGAAATGTTTAAAATTGCTAAAAAATACAACGCTGATATTTCTATGCTCGTAGATGATGCAGGTGATGCTGACCTTCGTACTTTAGAAATGTTTGCTTTAAAAGCCATCCAAGAAAATTGGCAAGGTCGCGTTCTCTCTCATCACGCACGAGCTATGCAACTGTATACCACACCTTATTTCAAAAAACTAGTGGCCATTCTCAAAAAAGCACAAATGGGCATTGTTAGTGATCCTCACACAGGTCCTCTTCATGCTAAAGTTAAAGAACTATTAGAAGAAGGCGTTCTTGTTTCTTTTGGGCAAGATGATATACTTGACGCCTATTATCCCTTTGGTCAAAACAATATGCTAGAAGTTGCCTTTCTCAATGTCCACATCCTTTGGATGACCACATTCCCAGAAATTGAAAAAGCTTATGACATGATCACACACTATCCAGCAAAATCCATGAACATTTCCAACTATTCATTACAAATCAATAACAACGCTAACCTTGTTATTCATAACGTTCCTACAGTTAGAGAAGCCATCCAATACCATGCAACTCCAACATACGTTATTTCTCATGGAAAACTTCTAGAAAACAAATAATATACAAAACAACAGAAAGGAAAGACAAATGTCTTGTACATCCCACATGACACCAAAAGAAGATGAAAAGCAATATCACATTCAACTCAAAAAAGGAGACATTGGAAAATACGTTCTACTACCAGGAGATCCTGGACGAGTTCCCTTAATTGCATCCTACTTTGACGAAGCACACGAAGTAGCCTTTAACAGAGAATACAGAACATTTACAGGAAAAGTCGCAGGAATACCTGTTTCTGTCACATCTACAGGAATTGGATGTCCATCTGCTGCTATTGCCGTCGAAGAACTCATCAAAATTGGTGCAGAAGTATTTATTAGAATTGGAACAGCTGGTGCTTTACAACCAGAAATCAAACTAGGTGACGTTGTCATTACCACAGCAGCAGTACGAGAAGAAGGAACAACCCATCAATACGTTCCTGCAAGCTATCCAGCAGTAGCAGATCTAGACGTAACATGGGCATTAAAAAAAGCAGCAGAAAAACTAGGTCTTCCTCACCATTGCGGAATTTCCCATTGCAAAGACGCCTTTTTCATTGAATCTGAAAAAGATTCTCAACCCCTTCCTATTGAAGAACACAACAAAGCCCTTTGGAAAGCTTGGGAACGTTCTAACGTTCTTTCTACCTCTATGGAAGCAGCTGCAATTTTTGTCATCTCTTCCATCCGAAAAGTCAAAGCAGGCGAAGTTGTTGCAATTATTGGTCTTACCTATGATGATGCACCCATTGTTGCAAAAGTAGGCATTGAAGAAGCCATCCAAGTTGCTATAGAAGCCATTAAAATATTAGAAAACAAAAATTAAACAAAGAAAAAACAACAATAACTTTCTTAAAGACTTGATTTGAATTGAAATCAAGTCTTATTTTTTGCCTCCCCAGAGCAACTTCCACTCCCCAGAGCAAATCACCCCAAAGTAAATTTCCAACCCAGAGCAACTTCCACTCCCCAGAGCAACTTCCACTCCCCAGAGCAAATCTCCTCCCCAGAGCAACTGACACTGCCCCAGAGCAACTTCCACTCCCCAGAGCAAATCTCCTCCCCAGAGCAACTGACACTGCCCCAGAGCAAATTTCCTCCCCAGAGCAAATCTCCTCCCCAGAGCAACTGACACTGCCCCAGAGCAAATTTCCTCCCCAGAGCAACTGACACTGCCCCAGAGCAAATTTCCACTCCTCAGAGCAAATCTCCTCCCCAGAGCAAATCACCTCCCCAGAGCAACTGACACTGCCCCAGAGCAAATTTCCACTCCTCAGAGCAAATCTCCTCCCCAGAGCAAATTTCCACTCCTCAGAGCAAATCTCCCCAGAGCAAATCTCCCCAGAGCAAATTCCACTCCCCAGAGCAATAAAGATAAGCAATAAAGATACAATCAATTCCTTGTATCTTTTTAGTAGTAGTTTTTTTAGTTTTAGTCACTTTTTATGTTGTTGCTTTCTTGATGGTAGTTATTTTTGATTTTGCTACTTTTTTACTGGTTGTTTTTTTGATAACTACTTTTTTTATAGTTCGTTTTTATATAATGGGAATGAAATCGTAAATTTGTGTTTCTGTTTCATTGTTGTCTATTTTCTTTGTTTTTCTAATTTTTACTTTTATTTATTTATTTTCTTTATTGTCTGTATCTTTATTATCTATTTCCGTGTGTTCTGTGGTTTGTTTTTTTGTGTTTTCTTTTTCTGTGGTTTGCTATGGATAGGAAATGTTGCTCAGGGGTAGAAAATTTTTTTCTAGGGGGAAAAATTTTCTAGGAAGAAAGATGCTCTAGAACTAGGTAATAAGCACATCAGAAAAAAAAACAATTCCAAATGCAATATGGAATAAGGAATTAAATTTTTTATTATTCCTATCATTTGAATATATTGCATGATATAATAGGCAACAAAATTTTTTCAATATATTGTTTTATTATTAGATGTATTGGAGTTGTTAGCAAGATATATCTAGAATTCAAGGGATGTATTGGAGTTGTTAGCAAGATATATCTAGAATTCAAGGGATGTATTGGAGTGACAAGATACATCGGGGATTAAAGGTATCTTATGAATATATTATCTAAAAAAAAGATTTTATCTATTTCCTTTTTTGTTGCCTTATTTATGGGAATAGTGTATGGTTTGCTTTTATTTTTTTATCCGCAAACTTTACCTAGGCTTGTAGAGTCTACTGTATGGAATGCTGTATTAGGAATTGGAAGCACTTTTTTATTGTTTTTTATCTCTTCTATTTTATTTATTATTTACAAGGAAGTATATAGTCGTGTTTTTGTAGGGCTTGTAGCTGGTGTTTTGTTTGGTCTTTTGTTTGGATCAACATATACTATGTATGTCGCTCCCGTAGGTGATATTTTTCTAAGATTGATTCAATTATTAGTAATTCCTCTTGTTTTTGCTTCGTTATGTTTAGGAATTGTCAATTTAGGTGATGTCAAGAAGATTGGTCGCATTGGTGGTAAAACGATAGTATATTATATGGGTACTACATTGCTTGCCATTACAATTGGTGTTGTAGTTGCCAATGTAATTAAGCCTGGTACATATATGTCGAAAGAGACAAAAGAAGAATATGTATTAAAATACCAACAAGAAGTGGAAACAAAGACAACGCAAACACAAGAATCTCAGTTAGCAATGACAATTGGTACAGCTTTGATTGAGGAGCAAAATTTATCTGAGGAAGAAAAAAAAGTTTTTCTTGAAAAGTATAGTAAGAGGATTGAAGAAGAATGTCAAGTTTCTATGGAAGATTCTTTTTCAATTAGTCAAACTTTAGTGAATATTGTTCCTAAAAATCCTTTTCAACCGCTTGTTAATGATGATATGTTGCAAGTTATTTTTTTATCTATTATGTTTGGTCTTCTTTTAGCACATATTCAGCAAGATAAGCGTGAAATTTTAGAAAAAGGAATTGAGGGCCTCAATGATACGATGATGATTTTTGTTACTTGGGTTATGAAGTTAGCTCCTTGGGGTGTTTTTGCTTTAATGGCAAAAATTGTTTCTCAAGTTGGATTTTCTATTTTACAGTCGTTGTTTGTGTATATGTTAGTTGTACTTTCTGGGCTAGTATTGCATATGGTTATTGTTTATGGCTCTGTTTTATGGCTAGTAGCTCGAATATCGATTATTACATTTTTGAAAAAAATAAAGTCTGTTATTTTAATTTCTTTTTCTACAAGTAGTAGTTGTGCTACGATTCCTGTTTCTATGAATTGTGTAGAAAAAGAATTTAATGTTACGCCTACTATTTCTAGTTTTGTGATTCCACTAGGTGCCACGATTAATATGGATGGAACTGGTTTATACCAAGGTGTTGCTACGATTTTTATTGCCCAAGTGTATAATATACCATTAGATATTTGGGGTCAATTGACGATTATTCTTACAGCAACTCTTGCTTCTATTGGTACTGCTGGTGTTCCTGGTGTGGGTATTATTATTCTTACCATGGTTTTAAAATCTGTAAATGTCCCTATAGAGGGAATTGCACTTATTATCGGAGTCGATAGAGTTTTGGACATGTGTCGCACAGTTCTCAATGTTATGGGAGATCTTTGTGCTTCTGTTGTTGTACAAAATTCTGAATGGAAACGAGAGAAAAAATAGCTTGTTTTTTATGAAAGAGCGTGTTTTTTGACACGCTTTTTTATTATATTTAGAAAGAATAATATGTGAAAAGTGAATTTGGATTTATTTTATTTTGAAAAAATATGTTATAATGGAAATGAGAGAAAAAATAGCTTATTTTTTACGAAAAGCGTGTTTTTTGACACGCTTTTTTAATTATATTTAGAAAGAATAATATGTGAGAAGTGGCTTTGTATTTATTTTATTTAGAAAGAGTATGTTATGAAGTGGATTTGTATTATTTTGTATTGCTACATTGTGTTACAGGCACAAGGATTGTTAGAACATGTACAATGGGAAGATATGGAAACAGTGCAACCAAATTCTGATGTAACGATTCCGCAGGACGCTTTAGATGTTCAAAGTTTATCTCATGGTTTTTCACAACCTAGGATAGAATATTTTCAGAACCTTGATTTTCCACATCGTGGTGTTTCTATGCCTCAATGGTCTTTTGATGGAAAATGGTTAGCAGTTCAATATAAACCAGTAGACAGACGCACAGCATATGCTTTGAGGTTATTTTATTTTCAAGATATTCCTTATACAGAATATGATTTGCAAGAAACATATAAAGCAAGTAAGTTATTTCATTCATTTTGTTGGTCGCCCATGAATGAATTTTGTGCTATCAATGCAAATTTTCAATTGTATTGGGGGCAGGTAGAAACAAATACAAAAGGTACGATTCTCATGCATCCTTTGTTAAAAGAGCAAGAAAATATTACGCATCCTAGTTGGATAGATCAAGATCATGTTAGTTATATAGTAGGAAGTCAAATTCATATTGCAAGATTGACGCAAGAAATTCCAAGAAAAATTAAGGAAAGTTGGCAAATTCAATCTAAGAATATTTCTTCTGTATTTTATTTTCGTCCTTATAAAAATAAGATTCTTTTAAGTGGAAATACTTATAATGGTGCAAGTTTGCATATTTTACATTTAAGTGAAGATTATAAAACAATCATAGAATCTAAGGAATTGGCACAGGGGATTTTTAAGTTGCCAGAATGGAATCAAACTGGTACAAAAGCTTTGATTTATGAATTGAAAAATATTAATGAACAATCTGCTGCACAAGAGATGTATTTATATTTATATACATTAGAAGGATACGGCCCAATTTTACCAAATAATCCTACAATACAAAATCAAGAAAAAGAACCGCAACATGATTATTTAGGAGCAACATGGGCAACATGGAAAGGATCAAAAGGAGAAAATTTAGAGGGAACTCTTCATTTTTTTAAACAAATCGAACATTCTACTTCAGGTCAAACATTTAATTTTGTAACATTTTCTAACCCTAAACAACCTACAATGTATGAAACAATTTCTTTAGATATGAATCAGTTTCCTATTCATTTTGGACGAGGACGACGAATTGCTTTTGCACGAAATAATTCGCCACTTGTTGCTTATACATATTATGATGCTGGTCAACAAAAAACAATTTTATATATTGCATTGTTGAACTTTTTTACACGGTAAAAAAAGTAGGTAGCTATTGCAAATCTACCTACTCTGATTTTCTATGTAGACAATGATCTTTTGAACTTGATAAAAACAAAAGATTGTCTCATTAGTTATGATCTTTTGCACTGGCTAAATCAAAAGAGAGTGTACGTGATGGATTCTGTACACTCTCTTTTTAGAAAAGTTATATACGAGCAAGTTGGCGTCTAATTACTATTTGTTCTATGATACTCAATAAGTTCATAATCATCCAATATAATACAAGACCTGAGGCAACATTGTAGAACATGAATCCAAATACAATCGACATGATGGTAAACATTTTTTGCTGTTGTTGCATTTGAGGATCGTCTGGTTTGGGGGCAAGTTTTTGTTGAACGACCCAAACAATCGTCATTACAATGGGAAGTAAGTTGAAGTAATCGCCTAAGAAAATAACAGGTTGAGAAAATTGGAAGAGTTTGTCAGGTTGAGATAAGTCAGCAATCCATAAGAATGGTGCTTGTCGTAAGTGAACAGAATAGTAAAGGGCTTGGTATAGACCAAAGAATATAGGAAGTTGTAGGAAAATAGGTAAACAGCCTCCAACAGGGATAGGGTTGATATCGTGTTTTTTATACAATGCCATTGTTTCTTGGCTGAGTTTGTTTTTATCGTTTTTATATCGTTCCTGGAGTCTTTTTAGTTCTGGTTGGAATTCCTGCATTTTCTTTTGGTATGTTTGCATGGAAATTTGTTGTTTTCTTGTGAGTGGAAATAAACAAATTTTTATGAGAATAGTTAAACAAATAATGGCAACACCATAATTATGAAACCAAGAGTAGAAAATATTTAAGATAAGCAGAAGGAATTTGCTAATAATACCAAAAAATCCATAGTCATCTACTGCAGTGTAGGTAGGATGAACTTTACTAAGAGCTTCTTTTGTAGATACATGGAAATCATATGTTAATGTATGTATTTCATCAGGGGCAAGTTGTATTGTTTGGGTATTTAAAATAAGTTTTGTTTGTCGTATTGGATCTAAAGTTTTTCTATCAACAGTTTCACCATATTGTTTATGTAAAGCAATAGTTGCATCAATCCATTCTTGATCAGGTCGAAAACAAAGGGAGGTTGCCGAATAGATTTGTTCTGGGTTTTGTACATGTAAAACAAATCCAAAATAACGATTGACATGAGACATCCAAGCTACATGTTCTTGAAAATTGATTTTATCAGTGATTGCATCATCATATTTAAAATCTTTGAATAAAGGTTGCCCATGCTGATTAGGATACATGAAGTAGGAGTAATATGTTCGCTGAAATTCATGATAATTGCCTTCTAGTGCCAATCCAGCTGCACCTGTAATGTGATAGAATTTATTTTGTATTTGTTGTGTTGTGTTATTGAGTTGAATTTTTCCTTGCCATTTATAATGATTTTCATCATGGTCAAAGATAAATATTTTTTTATAGATAATCCCATTGATAGGTCCTAGAGTAAATATGAGTTCTTTTGTTTCTTGGTCAAATTTTTTCTCTACATCCCAAACCATTTGATTGACTTGAACTTTTGTTTTTACATTATTGATAAGAACAGTTTCTTCACTTAATAGTTCTAGAGAATGATGATAATCAGAGTACCTAGGAATGACAGTCAACCATTTGGAAAAAGCATCTTGTTCCTTTGTTTTATCAACTAAAGGTGTAAAATATTCTTTCAATTGTAATTGGATTAAATTCGCTCCTTTTGTACTCCATTGCATTCTATATTTATCTGTTTCAATAAAGAAAGTTTCTTCTTTTTTATCTTCTTGAATTTGTATAGGTTGTTCATGAACTGGTTCTGTAGGTAATATACTTTTATCTGGGATTTGTTGTGTTGTTTGTGGGATTGTTTGTGGAACAGTTTGTTGTTGCGTTGTATGGATAGGTAGTGGTGGTTTGTTTTTTTCCTGTTTAGATTGGATATATTGCATCCAAAGGGCACTGAAAAGAAAGGACAGTACGATTGCTAAAAAGAATCTTTTTTCTGGAGACATTCTATTTCCTAACTAGTTATTTTTGTATAAAAAAAAGCATATCCATTGGACATGCCTTTTGACTTTATTTGTGGAGAGTTTAATTTCTCATGTTTGTATTGCATTTTTGACACAAATGAATATTCTTCTTTTTAAGACAGATTATTTAAAAGAATTTTATCTTCCTTCTTCTAAACGTACAGCAAGATAATCTGCTAAATCTTCAACTTGTCGTATTTTTTCCATAGTAGCTTTATAATCATAAGGGATTCTACGCCATTCAATGGTACTTCCATCAAACCATACATAGCAGGCATTATTATCGCCATCGCGTGGTTGCCCAACAGACCCTATGTTGACAAGTTTTTTTCCTGGTTTAGAATTTAAGTCAAATTTATTATCTAGATTTTTTGTATAATGAAATTCTAAATCTTCTGTGAAAATGCCAGGAATATGAGTATGACCAGCAAAACATATTTCTGCATCATCAAATTCTTTAAATATAGATTCTAGTTTGGCTGAATCTTTTATATCTTTTGGAAGAACATATTCTCGAGTTGGTTGGCGTGGTGAACCATGTACATAAAGAAGATTGTCTTCCCGTACTCGTTTTCTTAAATCACCTAAAAAATCCCATAATTGGTAATTTTCTTCTTTATCATATTCTTCTGAATTGAGCTGTTCACGTGTCCAATCAATGGCTCGGCGGGCTTTAGGAGTAAAATCTTCTGCATTAAATAGAACCGCTTCCTCATGATTGCCACAAAGGGTAAATTCTACATGTTCTTGTATTAATTTAATGCATTCACGAGGGTCAGGGCCATAACCAATAACATCTCCTAAACAATATATTTTTTTAATGTTATTTGCATGAATGTCATCTAGAACCGCTCGTAATGCTTCAGTATTTGCATGGATATCAGATATTAATGCTATCAAGCCCGTTCCTCTCCTAAAAATATGAACTAAATTCTAACTATGCTGATAAAATTTTTCTTAGTTTGTCTTTCAATTAGAATGAATGAAAGATAGAGTAATATTTTTTTATTCTAAACTATTTTTTTTTGAAAGTCAATGAAAATATTCAGACAGTAAGTTTTTACTTTTAAAAAATTATTATCTAAATATTGACTTTAGAATCGTTTTGCAAAATCGATTGCTTGTTCTCTTGATCTTGTAGCAATTTCTTTCTTATAAATAAACAATTGATTGAAGTTAGAATCGTTTTGCAAAATCGATTGCTTGTTCTCTTGATCTTGTAGCAATTTCTTTCTTATAAATAAACAATTAATTGAAGTTAAAATCGTTTTGCAAAATTGATTGCTTGTTCCTTGATCTTGTAGCAATTTCTTTCTTATAAATAAACAATTGATTGAAGTTAAAATCGTTTTGCAAAATCGATTGCTTGTTCTCTTGATTTGGCAGCAATTTCTTTTTCATCTAAGTGTAGGAATTCATAATTTTGTAAAACTATTTTTCCATTGATAAGTACTGTATGAGCTTGAACATGTGCAAAACCAAATAAAAAATGACCGAGAATATTGTTTTGTGTGAGTGGTGTAGGCGGATAGTAATTGAAAATCACAATATCTGCCAAGTGATTTTTTTGAAGTTGACCTTGTGGTATAGGGAAAAATATGTTAGCCAATTGATAGTTGTTTTTAAGAAGTGTCCATAGTTCATTCCAAACAAGACGTGGATCACGATGTTGTAGTTTTTGTAAAATAGCTACCGTTCGCAAGTCTGGCCAAATAGAACCACACATACCATCAGTTCCTAGACATACTTTAGCATTTCGTTGGATAAGCCCAAGTAAGTCCATGACACCAACAGCATTGTTCATGTTGCTTCGTGGATTATGCACAACCCATGCTTGGGAGTTGGCTAAAATATCTTTTTCATTTTCATCTACCCAAACTGCATGGGCTGTGATGCTTTTGTCATTCAATGCTTTCCTATCAGAAAGACGATGCACGAGCCGTTTTTTATATTGTGTAAGTGTAAGTGTTTGGTCTGCATGATCTTCAGCTAAGTGAATGTGAATTCCCACGTTATTTTGATTGGCATTGTCTATAGTTTGTTGCAATGTGTTGTCGCTCACAGTAAAAGAGGCATGGAGTCCGTATGTTCCTTTAACAAGAGCATCTTTGTTATTGTTGTTTTTTTGAATAAATCTTGTATTTTCTTCAATTCCTTGTTGTGCAATCTCCAAACCATCTCGGTCGGACGTTTCATAGCATAGAATTCCACGCATGCCTGCATCTAATAAGGCTCGTTCTACTTCATCTAAGCAACCAGGTATGCAGTGAGGACTAGCATGATGATCAATAAAAGTTGTCACTCCACCTCGAATTGCTTCCATAGTAGGAATCAGTGTACTGTAATATAAATCTTTTGTGGAAAGTTTTTTATCTAAACGCCACCATAATTTTTCTAAAATTTCTACAAAACAGGAAGGAGCACAACCAATATCTAAACCACGGGAAAATGTGCTGTAGCAATGCATATGGGCATTGACAAGACCAGGTGTGACAACTCGATGGTTTGCATCAATCGTTGTATCAGGTGTTATTCCATTATATGAACCTGCTTGGACTTCTTGTATAATGTTGTCTTTAATTAAAATATAGCCTTCTGGTATCACAGTTTGATTTTCATCAAATGTTAAAATATAAGCATTTTTTATAAGGATCGTCATATTTTTCTCTCTAAAAAGCTATGTATAAAAAATAAACCTCTCGTGGTAGAGGCCGCGAGAGATTCATCCATTAACTGAAATGGCGGATAGCATCTTCATCCAATCGTTCGATTTTAACAATAACATATTCTCCGTCTGGAAGTTTGACTTTACTTTGAGATGGTAGATCCATAATTCTTTGTGCAATTTCACTTAAGTAAGAAATAATTCCTTGTTCTAAGTCAGCATCCCATGGACCAAGAATAATGTACGTTACTTGTTGTTTGTCTTTTTCTAGGGTGACTTTTGTTCCAATAGAAACTCGGTCTATATCTACTTTTTGTAAGTTAATTTCTACGAAACGACCAATATCGCTTTGCATGCTTTTAGCTTTTTGAGCCATTTGCATTTGGAGTTCTCGTGCTGCATCCAATTCAGCATTTTCACTAATATCTCCAAAACTAAGGGCTTCGCCAATGGCTTTTGTATTTTCTTCCATTTTTCTGGTAATGAGTTCTTGCAATTCCATTTCTTTTTTGCGTTTGCCTCGCAATGTACCAAAAAGTGGATCTTGTTTTTTAAATAGATTGGGAAATTTATCAAATAAATGTAAATGGAATTCTTTACGAAAATTTTCAAGTACAAAAGAAGCTCGGTCTATGACTTCCCATAAGGCAAGACCATTTTTTTCATTGAGTTGAGCAATGATTTTTTTTGTAAGGCTTGTAGTAAGCAATCGATTAATTTTTTTTGTAGCGTCAGTTTTGCGAAGTGATTTTAATGTACTTCCCATACTAATGAGTGTTTGAAAACACTCTACCATACTAGGTATGCATTTATGTTTTTGAAATTTATTGAGAAAAATAAAACGTGCAAGCCAAATATACGCATCAGGAACAATTAAAGCTTCATGGGCTGCAGTTTTATAGATAATAGGGAGCAATTCATCTACAAGGTTTTCTTTTTCTAGATGGCGATATAATACATCACGCCCTAAATCTGTTGTTTGGCAAAAAATAGCTCCTATATTTTCTTGCCAATTGGGTTCATATTTCAACAGGATGTCTAAAGTTTGCTGAGAAAGTGCATTTAAAGTGAGTTGATGATAAATCAATGCACCATTATTGGTCGCAATATCATCTAAGGTAAGAGTAGGCGTATATTTTTCTTCCATTTTCTCTTGACACATTTCAATAATGAGATAACATTCTGCAGCTCTTCCTGGTTCGTTTTTTTCCATGTATGTTTGGCTCATTTTATCTAAAAGATCTACAAAAAATGGTACATTATCTCCTCGTGTAGTATTTTTTGTATATTCTAAGATATAGGAAATTCTATCATCGCCTTCTACTTCTTTAAATCTTTCTAAAATTTCCTGTTCCCAATCCATAGGAACTTCCCGGATGCTATATTTTGCTTGTCCCTTACCACTTACTTCAATATAAGGATCTTCTATCATAAGTTTACGAACTTTTGCCCACCATTTGCTCCATTGTGTATCTGTTACAATATTGGGACAAAGATATATTTTAATTTCTCGAGAAGTAACTGGATCCATATTGAATTTCATCAATCGATGGATAAGTTTTAAAGGCTCATTTTCAGCCTCTTGACGCAATATTTCTTGCTTATATTTGAGAAATACCTCAAAGTCATCTTCCTCTAATGGTGTGAGGCTTTCAGCAGCTGCTAAAATATTCATTCTATGATTGCGTTGTTGTTCTAAATCTACTGTAATTTCCATAGTTTCTGAATGAATAGCAAGAACTTTTCCAACGCCCCAACCATTTGTGTGCTTTACTACATTTCCTACACTAAAAAGAACAATTTTTGATAATATGTCAATCCATTTTTCAATCGTAATTGTAGGATCTACAAGGCGTGTCATCCAATCATTTAAATAGGGACGTTTTTTCCCATATCTTGCTAAAAAAGCATTTCCATATTCTTGTATATATACAGCCGTTCTATCATCGGGATTATATAAGGCAAACAGTTGAATGGCTTTGAGAAGAAGTTTACTTTTTTTGACTTTGAGAAAATGATTCACTGTTGCTTTTAATAATTCTTGTAGTTTTCGACTTTGTCTTTTTTTGAGAAGTTCTTGAGCGGCTAATTCTAGTTCTTCAAAAACATCTACATTTTTCGCAATCATGGAGTACCAAAGTGCCTCGCCTTGTGCCAAATCCCCTGATTTAAAGTATTGTAAAAGTTTTTTGGAATTATCCATAAAAATTCGACCTTATTATTTCAAAATAAAAAATTATAGTTTCTTAAAAAATTATAGTTCATTACTAATATTGATTAATGATAATTACTTTCCTTAATCTTTGTATCTATTATATATTATATATTCTAGAATTGCTAGTTAAAAATTATTTTTAATGATATTTTAAAAATTTTTAAAAAATTTAAATGAGTATAAGGGAATATTAGAATAAAAAAATTTTATAACTTTCTAGCCAATTTTTATTCTTATACTATATTTAGTATTACCAACTATTATATGAAATATCTAAATAAATTATACAGACCATAGAATAAGGAAATTTTTTTTGACTTTTCCTTTATATTTTGTAGTATTTTATATATATTTATATATCCGCTATTATAGAAATTTTTTTTAATTTTTTTAATTTTTTTAGACAAAAATAAGGAAGCTATATGGACTACTTATCACTTCTACCACCGTTAGTTACAATCATTTTAGCCATTTGGACAAAGCATATTATTATATCTTTATTTTTCGGAATATGGTTAGGTTCCACAATCTTAAGTGGTTGGAATCCTATATTAGGATTTTTTGGAATTTTTTCAAAATATTTAATTCCTTCTGTTGGAACGCCTTGGAATGCAACTGTGCTTATATATGGTGCTGCTTTTGGTGGCTTACTTGCCATTTTGCAAAAAAATGGTGGTGCAAATGCTTTTGGACGCATCTTTGAAAAACATTCTTCTACAAGGCGAAAAGCAGAATTATATACATTTTTCTTTGGAATTTTTATTTTTTTAGATGATTATTTTAATTGTTTGACGTTAGGAACAGTGATGCGTCCTATCTGTGATAAAGTAAAAGTAGCTAGAGAAAAATTGGCATTTATTGTTGATAGCACTGCGGCACCTGTTTGTTTATTAGTTCCTGTTTCTACTTGGGTAGTGTACGTAGTAGGTTTGATTGAAAAGGAATTGCAAGGTTCTAGTCAAAATTCATTATCTATTTATTTAAAAACAATTCCTTTGAATTTTTATTCTATTATAACTCTTGTTGGAACATTTATCATTATTATGTCACGTTGGTCTTTTGGTCCGATGAAAAAATCTGAAATAGAGTCATTAGAGATAAAACAGAAAGAATGTGAAGACAAAGATTGCACAGAAAAGTCAAATTTAAGTAGTTTTTTGATTCCTATTGTGACCTTGCTGACTATTTTGCCTTTGATGTTGCTATATACTGGCGGATATTGGAATAGTGAAAAAAGTTTATTAGATGCTATTGGTTCGTCTCAAGGGGCTTTTTCTATTTTAATTTCTGCAATTACTGCTGGCATAGTTGCTATTTTTCTTGGTATAGTGCAAGGTCATTTTAATCTAATCAAAGGTGTAGATTATTATTTGCAAGGCATGAAAAATATGTACATGACTGCCTTAATTTTAATATTTGCTTGGAGCATTGGTCAATTGATTAAAGAATTAGGAACAGCTACCTATTTGAGTTCCTTTATTAGTGAAAATTTTAATGTAAATTTTATACCTAGTATTCTATTTCTTATAGCCTGTGGAATTTCTTTTACAACAGGAACTTCGTATGGAACGTTTGCAATTTTAATTCCATTTGCAATTCCAATGGCCATTCAGTTCGGAATTCCTGTAGAATATTGCGTAGCTGCTGTATTGAGTGGTGGAATTTTTGGTGATCATTCTTCGCCAATTTCAGACACAACGATTTTAGCTGCTAGTAGTTCGGATTGTGATCTTATAGAACACTTTTCTACACAATTACCATATGCTTTACTTTTCGCTTTTGCAACAGGTATTGGCTTTCTTATTTTAGGATTTTTTCAAAATATATTAGTGAGTCTAGGAAGTGCAATTATTATTTTTATAGTCTGCGGATTTTTATGTCAAAAATTTTATGGTGAAAAATCCTAGGGAGAAAAATCTTGAAACAAAGTATGAAATTCATTCTACTTTTTTATTGCTTTTTTCTATGTAGTTGTAGTTTTCAAAGACTGTATGCAGTTCCAACATTAACAGCAGAAAGCAAAGCATGGAGTTATTATTATTATGGAATAGAACTCGAACAAAATACTCAATGGAAAGAAGCGTTGGAAAGTTTTATCACCGCAGCTAAATATGATCCCTATGGTCTACGCATCCATCTTCATATTGCAATTTGTGCATTGGAATTACAAGAATATAGCCTTGTAAAAAAACATCTTGCTCGCATTGAATCTTTATTATTAGAACAAGGCAAACAAGATACTATGTTTTATAAAGACTTAAATGCATTGTATATAAAATGGCACCAACAACAAATGCATGAGATAAAATAGCAAGAGTTTCATATTCTTATTTTTTATTTTTCTTGGCCTTGAATACATGGTGAAATTTTCATGATAAATCCATAAAAATCTCACTACTCAATATTGCAAGCCCATAAAAATCTCACACTAAGTACTATATAATTGTACAGCCTTTTTAGTCTTAGTCTTTGTAGACTGTACAATTATAAGTGTAATTATATTTTTTATTATAATGATATAATAATAAAAAAAGTAATTGAACAATTACAAGTATTAAGAAAGAAAATATTTCTCTATGTTTGCAATTGTTCAATTACTTTTTTATGTTATCCGATTGTATTTGTTTATACAACTAGTCAGGTTCTATCATAAAATGGAGGTCATTATCTAGTGGTTCTGATTCTACAGAAAGATCAATACCACCGTCTATATAGTCATCTGATTCTGGTTCGATTGCAATTCCATCTGATAAGTTATTTTGCTCAATCGGTGCAGTGGGAGAATAAGAAGGAGCAACGTTTTCTTCTTGAAATTCATTGTTCATTTCTAATTCTTCTTCTTCCAAAGCTCGTTTTTGTTCTTCTTCAAATTTGATGGCAGCATCACCTAAGTATTTAGTAAGTGTAACTTCATTACCTTTTCTGTTGTATTCAACTTTGTGTACGCATTTGAGCATTAGCATAATGCCTAATCCACCATAGCCTCCTGCTTTGTAGCGTGCACGTGCTTCTTCAACTGCTGTACCTTCTTTTTTGCGTCGTAATTCTGCTCGATAATCAAAGCCATCGCCTTGGTCTGTAACGCGCATTACGAGTTTATCAGGTTTGTGGATGTATCGTAATGATATAATTTTATCTGCATCATATTTATGACCATGTCTTTGGGCATTGCCAACGCTTTCATTGAGAGCTGCATCCATATTAATTTTTTCCATATCCGACAATGGAAGAAGTTCAAATTTTTGTCTGCAAATATCATATATCTGGGCAATGGATTCATCATCAGAACGGAATTTGAAAAATACGTCTGTAGAATTAATAATTTCTTGCATATCAAAGTCAGAAATGCTTTGAATGGCAAGGTTAATCTCACTCGGTGGCTTTTCCCAAATTTCAGTGGAAAAATAAATTTTATTTTTCCCAATTTTGATGACATCTTTATCTTGTAGGGCTCGGAGTAGAACTCTGTTGTCGTTTACAAGTATACCATTGGCCGAGTTAAGGTCTTCTATAATTACTTCTGGACCATCAAAATATACTCTAGAATGATGCCTAGATACAACTCCGTCTAGGAGAATAATATCATTATCTTTTCCTCGTCCGATGGTAATGGGACCTGATAGTTCCAATACTTCGGTTAGATTTCTTGTAATTTCTATTTTTAGACTTGGCATTATGGTAACACCCTAATTGCTAGTTATAAATACCCTAATTGCGAATGAACTTATACTGTAAAAATATTTGTATACAATTTTCTTTATTATAGCTATTTTTTATATAATTGCTAGATTAAAAAAAAAAATTTTCATTTCCTCTTTTTGTTCCTATAGGAAATGTGTAATTTTTATTCATTAGGATAGTGAAAATGTACATTACATTCTATATCTGGATGGAGTCGTTTATGAACAGGACATGATTTAGCAGATCGTTCTAATATTGTTGCGAGCTTTTCATCAAGTTTGATAGGATAATATATATTGATTTCTAATCTTAATTTTTCGTCCTCGAATTCTTCTACTTCTACTTTTAAACCAGCAAGATCGATATTTTTATCTCGTGCTACAAAAGCTATCATAGTGGTCATACAACTTCCTAAAGATGCTCTGAATAGTTCAGTGGGCGAAAAGGATTCTTCCAAACCTTGAATTTTTTTAGGTGCATCTGTTCGAACTGTTACACCTTTTTGGGGTTCTTGAATATCGCAACGTAAATTTTCAGTGTAATTGACAAGAATTTTTGACATATGTATGTCCTTTCTTTTTTAATTATTGTAAAAATACTATATCTGCTATATACATGCAGAGGTATGCAAGAAAACAGGCTAACAAAGGTGAGAGACTCCAAACAAGAATCATTTTTTTTACAGAGCGAGAATTACAAGTGATTTTCCATCCGTTTTGACTAATTCCCCATGCTAAAATAGCTGCAACGTTCATTTGAACTAAAGAAGTAGGAATGCCTTTACTTAAAGAAGCAAATAAAAGTAATGATGCAGTGAGAAACGAAACAAGAGTTGCTCCAAATTCTCCTAGTTCTGTAATTTTCTTACCTGTTGTTTCTAAATTGCCATAACCTAATAACGAACTACCTATACCAAAGCAAGGTGCCATCATTAAAGTCATGATAATCATTAGAGTCAATTCAGTATTAACTCCAGCTTGTAATTGGCATTCATTGAAAACCATGTATGCTAAAGGAGACGCAGCATTTGCTACATTGTTAGATCCAATAGAAAATGCAACGTAACATGATGTACCAATTAAAATACTTCTATTCCATGTATTATTTTTAACTTTTATATTTTTAACAAGTGGATAGATCCATTTACCAATAATATAAGTGAGTAAAAAAGTAACAATGGGTAAAATTAGCCATGTTGGGATAATTTCTATAAATAATTTTTTCCCAGGGAAAATATTATAATACATACCAACACCAACTAAAGCAAATACTGTTGCCTGACTTGTTGATTGTGGAATTTTCAATAAATTTGAAAGAAACATAGTCAATCCAATCGACAACAATAATACACTAGTTGTTGTTATCGTTATAATATCATTGGGCAAAATGTCTTTTCCCAATGTAACCATGACTTTTTTCCCAGCAACTACCGCGCCAATAAATACAAAAATTCCAAAAAGTCCTGGGAATAGATCTTTTCGTATACTTTCTACACTGTACGCGGCTGCAAAGGAAGGAGCAATTCCACTAGCTCCCATATTCATGGATAAAAACATTCCTAATACTAATGGAATAAGGATAATAGAAAACATTTTTTTTTAATAGAGTTTAAACTTTTTTAATTCTAATTCTAAATAAGCTACAATTTCTTCATGTGTTTGAAGTGTAAAAATTTTTTCTGCTATTTTTTGAACATGTTCTAAAGTAATATTTCTAATAAGTTCTTTTACTTCCCAGATATTACTAGGCGATATGCTAATATCTTTTAAACCCATTCCAATTAAGGGAAGCAAATAGATAAACTCAGAAGACATTTCACCACACATACTCACGTTTTTCCCATGTTCATTGGCAATGTCAATCACTCGTTTAATTAAACGCAAAACAGCAGGATGTGCAGGTTTATAGTAAGAGGCAACTCGTGCATTTATTCTATCTACTGCTAATGTGTATTGAATTAAATCATTAGTGCCAATAGAAAAAAAGTCGACTTCATGAACTAATATATCAGCAGTAATAGCAGCAGATGGAATTTCAATCATAATTCCAACACGAATGTTGGGATTGTAGGCAATATTTTCAGCGTCTAATTCTTTTTTTGTTTCTTGTAAAATGCTTTTAGCTTTTCTCAATTCTTCAATACTAGAAATCATAGGAAACATAATTTCCACATTGCCCAAAACAGAAGCTCTCAAAATAGCTCGAAGTTGTTTTTTAAATATATCCACTTGTTCAAAACAAAGTCGAATAGATCGACAACCTAAGAAAGGATTTCTTTCTCCTTGAAATTCTTGTTTGCCAAAATCTTTATCTGCACCAAAATCAAGCGTTCTAATAATAATTTTCTTTCCTTGCAAACATTCAATGGCCTGTGCATATGCATTATAGTGATCTTCTTCATTGGGATTGCCTTTCGTAACGTAAATAAATTCTGTACGATATAACCCAATCCCACTGGCACCATATTCCATAGCATTAGAAACATCTGCTGGGTCTTCAATGTTAGCTTGAATGGAAATTTTATGCCCGTCTTTTGTTTCTGCAGGCAATGTCAATTGATTTTGTAATTGCAACCAACGTTTTCGTTCTTTTTCTTGCTTTTCTTTATATTTTTCTATTGTCTGTTCATCTGGAGAAAGAATTGTAATCCCAGTTCGTCCATCTACAATAACGGTATCGCCAGTTTTAAAAAGTCTACTAATTCCTCGCAATCCTACAACAGCGGGAATACCACGAGTTCGTGCCACAATGGCACTATGTGATGTGCGTCCGCCAATTTCTGTAACAAAACCTAAAATTTTATCTTTGGGCAAGACAGCAGTTTGAGAAGGTGTTAAATCACGGGCTACTAAAATAAAAGGTTCAGGGAAAACAGGTTCTGGAACACTTTCCAACGTCGCATGTTTCCGACCCATCATATGGCGCAAAAGTCGCTTTTCAATATCTTCTAAATCATGTGCTTGACGCTCAGCATGATTTAAGGATTCTAATGTTTGGCGGTGTTTTTGCATAACTTGGCTCAATGCAAATTCAGCACAGAGATGGTTTTCTTCAATTTCGTACAAAATTTCTTTTTGGATTTCAGGATCTTCAATAATGAGTTGATGCCCCATAAAAATTAAGCGAATATCGCGCATGCCTTGCGTTGATTTTTCAATGGCTTGGATTTCTTCGCTTGCTTTTTGAACAGCATTTAAATATCGTTGTTTTTCTAATGCAATAATTTCAGGTCGGGGCGATACTATTTTTCTTGATACTCGATATTTTTCATCATTTAAAACAAAAGCTTTTCCAATGGCTACGCCATTTGAAACTGGAATTCCTTGTTTAATTTCCATATATTCTACCTAAAATAAGGTTACCACAAAGGAAGCCCTTCTTCTTTATATGTTTGGAAAAAATCTTGCATTTCCTTCCACGCTTCCTTGGCATCTTCTCCTTTTGTGGAAACAATTAGTTCATCGCCTTGTTGGGCACCTAATGTAAGTATCTGCATTAAACTTTTTGCATTACAGGTAAGATTTTCTTTTGTAAATTTTACGTCACAGGAATATTTTTGTAGTTTTTTAACAATCATTGTTACAGGTCGGATATGAAGTCCATTGGACCAGGTAATTTTAACTTTACCTTGATATTCCATGAAATACCACCGTTCTATTTTTTTGATATTATTATTGATAACTTTGTATACAATACACATAATATACTAAAAATAATCAATAAATAAAAGTTTCTCTTTTATTTTGCAACGAGACCATAGTCAAAGCAAACGAAAAAAAAAATGTTTACTTTAATAAATTAAGCTTCCTATCCAAAAAATAGGAAGCTTTAAAATCCTAAATTTTAAGATTCAGTTTCATTTATATCGTCATTCGGGAAACCGAGTTCATCGCCTTTGACTTTTTTAATTCTATGACTTTTTTTCTTTTCTTTGAGTCTTAAAAGTTGACGTTCTGCTTTTTCATACATACTATCAATGACACTAGGCCATTCTGTACCTATATCTGAAGCTATAACGCGACCGCCTTTGTCAGGATAAGCTACGAGTTCAATTTTGTATTTATCGCCTTCACGATCCATTACAACATCTACTTTACGCAAGCTATAAAATCTTTCAAGTCTTTTTGCTTTATCTAAGGCATATTCTTTTGTGGATTCACTGAGATTATCCAATTTCGCAGAAAATGTGAGATTCAACGAAAACTCCTTTCCAAGATCAGACTTCTATCAGAGATAATGGACACATTCTAAATATAGTCCTCGTGCTGGGACAGTTGGCCCAGCAAGTCTCCGATTTTTGGCTGATAAAATTTCCGCTACATATTCTGGAAGTATTTTTCCAGTACCTACTGCTATTAATGTACCTACGATATTTCTGACCATGTGATACAAAAAACCGTCGGCTTCCATTTGAATTGTAATATAACAGTTATTTTTTGAAATGTCAATAAAATTCAAACATCGAATTGTGGATTTTCTATCTGAATGTGCAGAAGCAAAGGAAAAAAAGTCTTTTTCGCCTACTAAATATTGACTTGCTTGTCTCATTTTATCAAGATCTAATGGATGCCATACCCAAAAACAATAATTTCTATCAATGGCTGGTGGGAAAGGACGATTTAAAATTCGATAACTATATGTTTTTTTTGTTGCATCAAATTGTGCATGAAATTCATCTGGCATTGTTTTCGACTCTAAAATTACAATATCAGATGGTAATTTTGTATTTAAAGCTTTGGCAAAAGCATAATCTGGTATATCCATATATGTATGGAAATGTGCTACTTGAGCCTTAGCATGAACGCCTGAATCTGTGCGACCTGCACCATATAATATTAATGTCTCGCCTGTTAAATTTATTAAGGCATCTCGAATTGTACCTTGTACTGTACTCTTATTTTTCTGAATTTGCCAACCATGATATTTTGTGCCATCATATTCAATAGTTAATTTTATATTTCGTTTTATATTTCGTTTCAATTCCATGTTTTTTTATTATTTTTCCCTAAAAATTTATCTAAATCTTCTAATACATATGCTATAGAATTGTAACGATATTCTCGTTTTTTTGCCAACATTTTACTAATGATGTTGGATAATTCTTCAGGTACAGAAGGTTCTACTTGCGAAGCTGGAATGAAATTTCCTTTTAATTGTGCTAACAATTTGCTTACACTGCTACCTGAAAATGGCTCTTGACCTGTAACTGTTTTGTAAAAAGTGACTCCTAAACTATAGATATCAGAACTTTCATTCAACTGTTGATTTAAACATTGTTCAGGCGGTATGTATCCAGGTGTTCCTATAATAATTCCTTCTTTTGTAATTTCTTCTTCACAAGAAACTTGACGTGCTAGTCCAAAATCAATAATTTTGACTTTATGGTCTTCATTTGAAATTAAAATATTCGAAGGTTTTAAATCACGATGCAAAATCATTTTTTTATGTGCTGCCCAAAGACCTGAGCCAGCTTGACGAATAATATGAGTTGCACGTTGATATGGTAGTTTTCCTTTTTTCTTTAAAAGTTCTAATAATGATGTACCATGGATATATTCCATAACTAAATAATAGATACCATCTTGCTTGTCAGTATCTAAAATTTTTACAATATTAGGGTGGTCAATCGAAGCTAATACACTGGCTTCTCGAATAAAACGCATAATGGCAGCCGGTTCATTATACAAACTCGGAGACAATACTTTGACTGCAACAGGATTTTTTGTCACCTTATGATCAGCCAAATACACAATCCCTGTCCCACCACTTCCCAACATTCGCTTTAAAACACAATTTCCTAATGTTTGCCCTACAGCAGAATGATAATCACCAATTAAAAACTTGTCTGTAAAACGAAATTGAGGAAGAAGTTTCTGGACATTACGAATAATTTTTCCAATATCTCCATCTTTTTCTACAAATGATGTGACAAAAGGAGTATTTTCAAACTCAGGTTTCTGCTTACCTTCTTCTGCTTTCCATAAAACAATCGATGGAATTTTTGGATCATATTGAAAAAGCTCATTTAAAAGTGCAGTTGTATTTATATCTGTAGTTTCACTATCTAAAATAATTAAATCAGGAGTACACTTTTGAATTTTAGCTAACAAACTTTGAGGCTTATTGCAAGAAATTACTTGATAACTTTTTAATGTTAATCCCTCAGCTAAAGCTTCTATAAATTCCAGATTATTATTCACTACTAAAACACGCTTCATGACATATCTTCAATCCTATTGCAATAAACACTCTCCATCTTCTTGATAGACATAACCATGAGAAAGAATATTGATATTCATGATATCTAATACATTGGAAAGAATGTTGATATTCATGATATTTAATGCATTAGAAAGAATATTGATATTCATGATATCAAATGGTACAATATAACAAAAAAAAAACATAGCTGATTACCTTTAATTATCTAATATTTTAGAGAAAAAGTCAATAGCAAAAATAAAGCCATATTCACAAGAACAATTTAGTAAGTTGGGTATAACATGATAAAAAATTATTATGACATCCTAGGTGTAGAAAAAAACGCATCTGATGACGACATTAAAAAAGCATATAGAAAATTGGCAATGAAATACCATCCAGATAAAAATCCTGGCAATAAAGAAGCAGAAGAAAAATTTAAGGAAATTTCTGAAGCCAATGAAATTTTATCCAATCCTGAAAAACGACAACATTATGATCAAATACGAAATGGAAATTACAAAACTTTCCAAGGTACACCTTGGGAAAATTTTTCTAATGTCCATACTACATCCGCCAATTTTGACTTAAATGAAATTTTAAATGAAATTTTAGGAGGTGGAAGTAGAAAACAAAGTGGATTCAGCGGATTCGGTGATATATTTGGCGGATTTTCCAATATGGGAAACAGCGGATTCAAAAGTGGATTTGATAGTAGAAATTATCAAACTCCAGGACAAGATTTTCAAGCAAAGCTCGACATTCCATTTCATATTTCTGTTCAAGGTGGAAAAATACCTTTTACAATCAATAAACAAACAAAATGTGATCTTTGTATGGGTACAGGGAAATCCGTTAATCAAAAAGCAACTTGCAAAATGTGCAAAGGCACAGGGCAAGTTCTTAAAAACGTGGAAATTGTCGTGACAATTCCTGCTGGTATTGAATCTGGTAAAAAAATCAAACTTTCTGGGCAAGGCGAGCCTGGGAAATATGGAGCCCCAGATGGCGATTTACTCATTGAAGTAAATGTTTTGTCAGATCCTATCTATCAACGTGAGGGACTCAATCTTATTATGGAACATACAATTACCCTTAAAGAAGCATTGCTAGGATCTAAAGCAAACATTTTTACATTAGACAACGACAACGTCCTCTTAACTATTCCAGCAGGAATCCAGCCAGGAAATAAACTTAGAATCAAAGGCCATGGCATTTCTAAAGGGAAACAAAAAGGAGACTTGTTCATAAAAATCAACGTCAAAATTCCTAAACTCACTAAAAAACAAAAAGAAATTCTAGAAACAGTCTTATAAATTTAATAAATTCAGATAGTATTTGGTAATGCATATTTTTTTGTAGGAAAAATGCACTATGCACTGAATATTCATGAACATCCTTAAATACTGATAAAAAACTATGCAAAGTGCGTGTTCTTCTTAAAAGCCACATAAGAAAAATATAAAAACGAAGTCCAGCATAGAAGATAGAAACAGGAGACTATTCAATAATACGCTTTGATAGAATGCAAGAATGTTAAGTTATTGGAATCTTGTGATAAATATTTAAAAAAAGGCAAGTGTCATAGGAAAACTAGAATAGGCTTTCTTTTTCACAGTAAGCTACAGGGAAAACCTAGAGCCACAGAAAGTGATAATTTATGGCAAACCAATGACTGAAAATTACAACAATACAACAATAAAAAATTCATTTCATTTTATAAACATCATTCATTTTTCAAGGAAAGGACTTGAATATGAAAGAAAAAGAAAATAAATTTGAACAAGTGGTTCAAACACTTTGTAGCCCACTTTACCATTTTTCTCCTGTAGATTGGGTAAATGAGGAAGCCATTGAACAATTCATTGAAAATTTGATTGTAGTTTTTCCATGCGGAGGTGAATCAAAACGCATGACAGAACTCAATAGTACAGTTCATAAAACAGCCTTAAGCATCAGTGACCAAGATACATTATTAACAAGAATGATTAAATTCTATGCAAATTATGGGATTAAAAAATTTGTTCTACTCATAGGTATAAATTGTGATTCTGTAATCAAAACAACAAATACAGCATGCCAAAATTTAGACATTCAAATTTCATATAGCCAAGATCCTGGTAAACCAGTAGGACGTGGAGGAGCTATTTTACGTGCTATAGAATTGGGCTATATCAACCCCTCTCAACATTTCCTCGTACACAATGCAGATGACCAAATTGTAAATTATCAAAGAAATTTTCTCCAAGATATTTGCCAAGCTCATATTGCTGCTTCCCAACATGGTGCACTTGCAACAGCCATTGTTGCCGTGGGTGTTCCTTTTGCTTATACAGCTCTAAGTATAGAAAATAGCATTGTTACATGTGCAGCAGTCAAACCACGCCTTCCTATCCCAGCACACACAGGTATCACACTTTTTCAAAAAGATGCTCAAACATACTTTTCAGAACTCTTTGACTATTCTGGGAAAAAAGATTTTGAAGAATATCTTTTCCCAGTTCTTATCAAAAAAAATCTCCTTGCAGCCCATCCTATTCCAGGAGAATGTTGGATTCCTGTCAACACGCCCAAAGAATACAAAACACTATTATCGATCCTTAATGCTTCCCAAAAATAAATTTCTTATTTCAAGATATAAAAAATAGACTAGTATTCTATACAAATCCTAGTCTATTTTTTTATTTTTGATGTTTATTTCTGATATATTGACAAAAAAAGCTCGGTAAAGAAGGTTGGTAGGGAATTTTTGAAAAATATATTTGATATGCTAGTTCTAAGCTACGATTGAATGGATGGTAATCTGTAGCAAGTTGGTAGTCTATTTTGCAAAGTTGTTGAAAAGCTTCTTGATAGCTTGGAAGATGGCATTTTTTTTGTAGAAGAAGTTGCTGTGCTTTGTATGTTTCATTAGGATATGTTTTTTGAATGTTAGGACAAAGTATATATTGTTTAGTTTTATCACAAGCAAAGGAATATAATCGACAGATAACAGGACGATGAGAATAAATCGTGCAACGAAAAGGAATAGTTTCATCGTAAAAAGGACATATCATTTTTTTATACTCCTGACTACATTGAAACGACTGTTGTAATTTTTCTGATATGGGAGAAATTTTATACAATACATATGTTGCTTCTAAAATAGAAATATATGGTTCAAGTCTTGTACAACATTGACCACAATGTGGAACACAATGTAAGTTACTTTGTGCTTTGAGATCTTGAATATCTATTTCCCATTCTTTGTATAACGTTTCTAGTTGTTGCATTGTCTCATGTTGAATATGATTTTGCATTTTATTCTTTCTTACATATGTTATCCTTATTTATTTAAGAATAGATATTGATTATTTACAATTCTTATTTATTTAAGAATAAATACTTATTTTTATTTAAGAATAGATATTTATTATTTTACAGATTATATTTGTTCTTATTATATTTTATTCAGCTATTTTTTTATTTTACATGTATACTTATCATTTTAGCAAAAGTTGCATTGTACTTGTTATTTTGACAAAAGTTGCATTGTTATTTTGACAAAAGTTGCATTGTTATTTTGGCAAAAATTACATTGTTATTTTGGCAAAAGTTGCATTGTACTTGGTGATATGTATTGTGATTTACATTTTGGACATCGTGAGGGAATTTTCGCTTTTGGTTGAAAAATAAAGTCACATTTTTCACAAGTCGCAGGTTCAATATGTAAATTGTATTGTTTTTTACAACTTTTTTCTATATGTTGTATATCTTCATATGCTGTATGAATGGAAATTTGAAAAATTTGTTTAATGGCTTCTAATGTATAGGGAGCCTGTAATAAGGTATGTTTTATTTGTTCTCTTCTTGTACTTTCCATTACATTTGTATCTTTCTATTTATTTCTTTTTAATAAATTGATTTAATTTTTTCAATATTTCTTTAGGTTGTAAGACTTGTTTAAAAGTATATAAACGTGTATGGCTAGGAATTTTTTGTTCTTGATTATCCACATTATATTTTTTTGAAACTGCTAGTAAAAAATTATAAGGCATGGTAGAAAGTTGTTGTAAACGTTTATCTAAATCAATGTTACGCCAATAACCAAAGATTTCTAAATATACAATCATATTTTTGTCAAAATGTACAAACATATAATCAGGAATAATCACTTGCCCATGTACTGTAAGAATATTAGGTTCAGATTGTATTACCCATTCTGATTGTAAAGATTGGAATCGTTCTTGGAATACAAGTATTTCTGGCGGTTGGTACATGCCTTGGTCTGCATAATGGGAATATAATTTTTCTTTGCTAGATAATTTAAATTCTGCTTGCTTGTTTTGTTTCCATTGCAATGGTGCAGTTAGACTCCAGTTATCGCATAATAAAAGGGCTGGCAAAAATAATGCAAGTTGTAGTCCATATTTTGTCGACGATTGAAATAATGTCATGGGACCATCTAGATGAATATGGTAGCCATTATCACCATCCTCTGTGATGGTAGGTAGAAGACGAAAAAATTTAATCGAACGAAAGAGTTGTCTATAGCGATTTTGATTTTTTTCTTTAATATCAATTTCTAATGACAATGCTTTATATAATATTCCCTGCGCAAGAGAAGTATTATATTTTTTAATCAGTTGTTGTGGCGTTGGTTCTTCAAAAGATTCTAGAATTTCATTTTGTTTTAAATCTTGAAATAATGCTTTTTCAATTTTCTCAGGCGTTGTGTTATATTGCATTGCGACTTGTTGTAACACAGTTTGTTTTACAAAAGTCCCTTGTTTATGCATTTCTGACGAAAGTTTAAAAACAATTTGTCGAATTTCACTAGGATCTAAGTTTGTTTCTGTAACAAATGTGCAATAAGATTCTAGAAGATGAGAAAACCCTCGATAGATGATTAATTCTTTAGATTCACCTAATAATTCTTTTAAGGTATCTTGCAATTCTTCCCTTGATTTGCCAATATATTCTTTGTAGGTTTGAATCAATGTAGTTGCAATATTTAAAATATTTGTATTAGATTCTTCAATATATTGTGCATGCACAACATTGTTACGAAAAGTTGTTCGAATGAGTTCAAAGGGTAACATGTTATTTTACCATATCTTAATGTTTTCTTTGACTTTGCCAAATACATGTATTTTGTATATATTCTACGTATATGTTTTTTACAATATTTCTTTCTTTCCAATATCCAGAAGTATATGCAGAATGTTCATAAGGGAAATGAATGCGAAGTTCCAATGTATCTCCAAATGCTTGGATCGGATATGTTGATACTGTTTTATCTCCTGAAGTAAAAAGATAAATCCCACCTGGTTTATTTGTTGGAATCGTGTTCCAAGATGGTTTTCCATCTAATCTTGCTTGGATCACTATAGGAACATCTTTATTTTGGAACACTTGCTCCCATTGGATCGTTTTCCAATACGATTGCCGTGCAGTTTTAGCACAATAAAAAAATGCACCTTCTCCACTTTCAGTTCTCGGTGAATATCGATTATAATATTTTGTGATAAAAGGATATATAATGGCATCTAAAGAATGTTGTACTGGTGTAGTTCCAAAAGCCCCTCGAAAGGCTCCTTTATTTTCATAATTTTTTGGCATTTTCAAAAAATCTGTATCTCGATGATGGTATCCTATAATTTCATCATCTATCATCACATGCCCTTCCATGGGAAAGTCTATAGCATTATTTATATGCACTTGATCTTCATCAGACAATAATTTTGTTTTTAAGTTACTGACAGGCATGTAAAAAATAGGATATACAGGTGAACCCTGTGCATGATTATGTTGCTCGGAACCACCTAAACCAAAAACAGTGCCAGAAAGCTTGTTGTTGTTATACGATAGATACGTAATATAGTCGTCCCCAATTTTACAGATACCTGCATCCTTTTCTGGCCATAATGTGTTATTTTTATTAATAGAGGATAATAACAAAGAGCTAGCTTGTTTTTGAACAAGATTATTAAGAAAAAATAGCTCATTTTGTACAGTTTGATTTGTCTGTATCAAAGACACTTCATCTACAAGACAATCTCCCCATTTGATGGTTACGTTTTCTGCATTAGGCAAATATCCATTTGGAAATTTTTGTAAAATATCATGCACATTATATATTTTAGTAACATCTTCTTGAAAGGATACATAGGAATCATAGACCCATTTCACTTCATTTTTTTCTTTATTATTATCCTGCAATAGAGTGACTTGGTCAAATGGACCTAACAGTCTATTATTGATTCTACAAACAGGAAATACTTTTGTTCCAATTCGATGTCCAGCATTATCAATTTTTGTATTAGCAACTCCATATACATCAAGATTGTATTGACCATCTTTTATATCATCATAGGAAATATTGATACTTTCAAAATTTTTTAAAAGAAATATATCTTTTTCTATTTTGGAATCGTACGATATCCATTCATCATCAATTTGCAGATAATTTTTTTCTCCTACCTGAAAATTGGAATTATCCACAACATGAATGCTCATTGGAATAAAGTAAATAAGTGTGGGACTATCTGTAGCAATGATATAATTTTGAGCAGTAGAATTTCCAAATCCTCGTTTACAATCTATAAATTCATCATTTTTTTTACGATCATAATAAACATATTCTTTTTGATCGCCAAACAGAATAAGAACCACTCCTTTTAAAGGAAATTGTGATGTATCTTGGACTTTAATCTTCTTTTCTGTACTTAAAAGAGATTCTTTTCTAGATGTGTATACAGTACCACCTTTATGCAATTCACTCGCAAGAGTTGTGGCAGGTGGTAAAGGCGTTTTAAAAGAAGCTGTATATCCCCATGGTGATACCACAGCATCTTTAGGATGATTTTGAGGCCTAGTTCCTCGGGCTCCTCGGCCAGATATCTTAGCAGTATAATTTTGATACTTATCACGTACAATCAACGTTTTATCTATAATATGGCTATATTCTATGGCTTCACTACCTATTTGAATGACACCTTCCCTATTTAATCCTGAGACATCAGTGAGAGTAATCTGTTGACTATTCATTCTGATATCATTTGCTAAACGAGAGGCACTATAGGAGAGTCCTGTATTTTTAATGCTATATCCACATTTTCCCACTGGCTTATTATCAATCCACATGGAAAGACCACCAGGGAGAGTAGAATGCCAAGCAGCAGTTACATAATACCAACCACGTTCTAATATATGCTTATGACGCAATTCTAATGCAATATTTTCTAATGTATTATCTGTGACTCGTAAAACCCACATTTGATTCATATATTCTAAAGTAATGTTATTTTGCCATTCATTGCTATTGTTATCCTGATTTTGTTGTGCATGAATGGTAAATATTTTTTTATTGGAAGAATCTGGCATATAAACCCAAAAACTCATGGCTCCAGGAGTCATTTGACGAAAAATAAATGGTGCCCACCGATTTTCAGATACTGTTTCAAATTTTATATTTGATTTTCCTTTGTCACCATCAAATTTATTGTCAAAAGGTTCATATTGAATAGGATAATGTACACCATAAGGAATAGATTTAATATTTCTTAAGCTAGGATAGATTCGAGTAGAATCTACGGAAATACCACAAAAATATTGGATGCCCTCCTTTGTTTTGATATCTTGTATATTGGTTTCAGGTTTATCTTCCATTCTAGTTACTATATTTGGAAATACTATAGTACGGTAAGAAGGTAACTTTTCTTGGTATTCTAAAAAATCTTTTTGTGTTTCTATCCACCAACGTTGAGGCATAGGTGGTGCAACCGTTGCTACACTTTGAAGTGTATAACTTGCCAAAGGAATGCCATCTGTAGAGTTTTGAACTGCAGTAGATTCTATCGTGTATGTGTTGCTATTTTTATAAATAATAGGCGGCATGGCAGGATACGAAGGTCTATAGTATTCATCTGAAAAAATACCAGATAAACGACTTCTATAATGACCTTGTGCTAATAGTGACTTAGAAAGCATAGAAATATACGACTCTTGTAAAAGCAACGAACCATCTTCATTTACGTATTTTGCCTCTTGTGCTTGTTTTTGAATATTTTTTAAAAATTGAAAAAAATCATAATGTGAAAAAAGCGGTTGCGACGTTTTTGTATGCCCTATGATAGATTGACTTAATAAATTCGCTGCTTGCTCATTAATTTTATATTGTCTTCCTTTCATTAAAGCGTGCACTGTATGGAGCATTGCTGAATTGATATTAATGGGATGCATAGCAAGAACGCTAATAGATGTATTTTCGTTCACTGGGAAAGGTAATATTGTATCTAGAATAATATTATGAACAAATGTATATTCAATTTTATGAATCATGGCATACACTACTTGATTATTATTTTCAATCTTTACAGTCATGCCTGGAGCATATAAATATGGATCTTTTATCGAAATTTTGGAAACATCCCCTTCTTTTTGTTCATCTTGTATTTGAGTGGCAAACTGCTTTTGAATCCAAAGTGGTGCATCTACTTGAGAATGTACTGTAAGAAAAGGTGCAATTTTATCATACAATTCTGGTTCAATACTATAACATAAAGCACCTATATTATAGGCATTTGTATCTGCAATTTTCTTCAATTCTTCTACAGAACTATATGGCGTGTATTGCCCTGGTGTTCGAAGTAAACGATAACGACAGATATAATGTGCACGAGCATCTATAACGATAGATCCTTGCCTTATAAACTGAGCTGACAAAAAATAAGGCGTATGAGAAAAAAGACCACGAGTACATTCTTGAAAAGATGTTGCTGTCTTTCTTTTATAGGAAATCAATTCACCATCTATCCATATCATACCATTTTTTTTAGGGAAAGAAACAGTAGAATCTACTTCAATCAACGTCTGATCTCTTTCTACACTTTTTGTAACAATCGCAGAACCAAAAAGATTTCCTAAAATCCAAGGAGTTGCAGTATTAATATTAATTTTTCCTTGCTCATCTTCAACATTGGATGACCACATCTCGCCTTTTGTATTTCTCACATTCATTTTTAATTTTCGAAAAGAATCAAATGTTATATAATGTTCTTCTTCAGAGTCAAAATCTGGTGTTTTAAATACCTCATCTTGAGGAGCATACTTTTCCATAACATCTGTAGTTCGATTTAACTGCCCAATTGCATGATTTTGTATTCCTTCTGCTAATAACTTTGTTTTTGTGTGAAGTAAAGCCCTGCTAGTTTCCCTTTTTTCTGTGGTCATCATAACAGCAAAAGGCAAAGAAAATAAAAAAAGCATTCCAAGTATAGAAACAACAGTAATGATGGCAATTCCATGTTGTCGATTTTTATAATACATAACAATCCCTTACTTTGTTACTGAAAATTTTTCACTTATATTTTTTTGCAATGTATTAAAATAATTTTAATGGACATTAAAATTATATCATACCATCTGTAAAAAATAAAGAATGTTTCTCCTATAAATCAAGCGAATGAAAATTTTCATAAAAAAATATTACAAATATAAAGCAAACAGAAAGAAAATTTTTATACTTGATATCAAAAAAATATCAAAAATAATTAGGAAAAGAAAAATTTTTATAAATATTCAAAGAATATTTATAAATTTTTCTTTTTTTTTATATAATTTATGATAAAATATTGCATTTTTATATTTATGATTAAGTTTTAAAATATAATATAATGTATAAAAATCTTGAAATATTATATTATTTATACATTATATCTATTTCATAACTTTTTTTTAACTTTGTGTTTATTTTTTCATGTTATCTTTTTTAAGGATATTCGAAAGATGAATACAAATAATATATACCCTGATTATATTGGTGCGTATAAGATCATAGGTCTACTGGGGGAAGGAGGAATGGGCAAAGTTTATATAGCAGAAGATCCTAATATTAAACGTCAAGTAGCCATAAAAGTAATACACTCCTCACAGACAGAATATCGTAAAAAAATTAAACAAGAAGCCATTCGAACTGCCAAATTATCACATCCCAATATTATTAAAATTTATGAATCTAATTACACTGCACCAACTCCTTATATTGTAATGGAGTATCATTCTGGAATTACATTACAAAAATTTTTAGAGACAAATACTTGTTCCTTAAAGCAGATTTTAGACATTGCAGAAAATATTTTACGAGGGATAGAACATGCACATGCGATGAACCTTGTCCATCGTGATTTAAAACCTAGCAACATTATGATTGATCCATCTGGGGAAAACGTCAAAATTATGGATTTCGGCTTATCCAAAGATTTAAATATTACCCATTCTTCTTCAACTACGGACAATTTAGTAGGAACTGTATTATATATGTCACCAGAACAATGTCAACCACGCACAGAAACAGTCGATGAAAGAAGTGATATTTTCTCATTTGGGATTATATTTTTCGAGATGCTTACTAAGAAACACCCATTTGTAGGAACTACATTATTTGCTATTTTAGATACCATTGTTTATCAACCTGTACAATTTCCATACCCATATTCTGAACACATTCCTAAATTCATTCAAGAGATTTGTCTAAAATGTTTAGAAAAAGAAAAAGAAAATCGCTATCCAACAGCACGTGCTGTGTATTTAAGAATTCATAAATATTTACGCCAACAAAAAAAAGAAATTGCAGAAAAAGAAAAAGCTAAGAAAGAGAAAAAAAAACGTATTTCTTATCTCATTTTCTCTTTATATTTTTTTTTGCTTTTTCTCACAATTCTCTTATTTTTTCGTATTTTTTATCTTAATAAACGTCAACATATTCGAATAGTTTATGATGTATCAACAAAACAACATCGAAATCATAGTACCCAAAAACATGTTCCTACCTCCAAAGTTATACTAAAAATTCCAAAGCCTCACAATATCATAGATGTCTCCCAAGAAAAAGTTCTACATAATTGGGAATTCATATGGGAAAATATAGAAAAATATCCTTGGGAATACCTAGAAAAAAATATCCAAAAGATGGAAAAATACCAAAATAAAAATTCTGAATTTTATGCTGAAAAAACTAAATTTAACTATGCACAATACTTGAGAAATCCAACTAAAAATTTTCAAAATGTCATACATCCTATCAATACAGTATTACAATTAAATCCATCGAAAATTGAAATGGCTTTTAGTGGCTTGCATCATTGTTTCCTTCATGATCAAACACTAAAAGAATATAAGCAATTTCAATCTCTTGTACAGATACGTCCAATATATAAAGAGTATTTATATGCTCAAAATTTATTAACAATTTTTAAGTCTAAGTACTATAAAAAAAATGTTCAAATTAAAAACCTAGATTTAGAAGGTCAACAATTAGAACAACAAATAACGTTACTTTGTAAAGAAAAACTTCAACATAATGAAATATCAAATTGGTACTATTATATATTACTTTTTGAGTTATATTTTTTAAAAAACAATATGATAGAATGTGAAAAAATTCTTCCTAATATTTTTCATTGCATAGAAAACAATCCATATTGCTTATCTCAAAATTTTATTGCAACACAGACTCCTGCCAGTCCATATATAGTTTCCATGTTTTATTTAATTGAAAAATATATAAAAGATAAGCATTCACGCGAAGAATATTTAAAATTTTTATCAAAATGCTATGCTCTTCATCCATGGAATTACGGATATGATATAGCAAAAATATATGTAGATAAAGGGAATTATAGAGCTGCACTATCTTTTTTATATAATGTTCCCACTAAGGACTTAAATCAAAGAATATACTATTTGCGAATCAAATGCTATTTATATCTTCATCAATTTAAAAAAGGCATCCAAGAATGCAATGAATGTCAAAAAATAACAACATCTCCAGAAAAAGTATATCTATTCTATAGTAAATTATATATTGGGCTTCAAGATTTCATATCTGCCTTAGACTATTTAGAAAAAGTTAAAAGTCATCAATTTTATGCTGAAAAAACATATTTAAAATTAAAAATACTTTCATTAATAAGCATAGAAGAGAAAAAGAAGAGAAAAAAACTATTCGATAACCCTGAAAAAACATATGACTATAAGAAACTCATAAAAGAAAGTATTTTTGAAAATAAATCTTCCTCTATATCTACACCACAAAAGAAATAAAATTAACTTATTGTTATCTGTCTAGATTGTTAAAACATATTGTTACATTGTATTTATAAAAATAAGTTGCGTAATCATATCTATCAAAAAAAAATTGAGTAATCATACTATGAACTTATAATTTTTTTATATGTTCATAGTAGATTACTCAATTTTTTTATTTTCAAACAATAAGAGATACATTACTCTGACACTTATGACGAGAATAGAAATGGGTAGAGATGAGCACGAAATAGGTGAGAAAATGCTTTAGAATAGTCATGAAGTATAGATAGAAAAATATATAATATACTCAATACAATATAAGTTTTATATCAATCATTGGTGCCAGAGTAAATAATTTAAAAAGTGATCTGTATATTAGCAAATCACTTTTCAAGATAATATTTATTCATATTTATTATATTAGCAAGTAAATTATGCTAATTCAGCTTTTGCTATATCAACAACTTTTGTAAAGCTTGCAGGATCAGCAATTGCTAACTCAGATAAAACTTTACGATTCATGATAATGCCAGCTTTTTTAAGTGCACCCATGAATTTGCTGTAGCTAATGCCGTGTTGTTCTAAAGCAGCATTGATACGAATGATCCAAAGTGCTCTAAAATTTCGTTTTTTGTTTTTACGACCAGTAAAAGCGTAAGCCATGGATCGGTAATATGTTTCTTTTGCTGTGCGAAAAAGTTTACTGCGTCCACCCCAATAACCTTTTACTCTTTTCATTAATCTTTTTTTACGTTTATGTCGTGCAACTGCACATGTAACTCTCGGCATTCTAAATACTCCTACCCTAAACTTTAGGGATAAATTAACTTTGAATGGCTTCTTGATAATGCTTTACTTGTGTACGATCTATCAATACAACTTTACGCAAGCCACGTTTTCTTTTACTTGTTTTATTTGAAAGTAGGTGACGTCGACCTTGTTTATTTCTTAAAATTTTGCCTGTTTTTGTCACTCTCACACGTTTGGCAACGCTTTTATTGGTTTTGAGTTTTGGCATGCTAACGTTTCCTTTTTTAACAAAATTCTAACTGGAAAAATCCATTAGTGTTCTGGCACTTGTTTTTATTATTCTAAACTTTTTTTAACTTTATTTTATATACTATATATTATATTTATATTTGCTTAGAATATGTGCAATTATCTATTATTTTAGTGAAAAAGTCAATAAAAAACTGTCTATTAAGAAGGAATTTCAAATGAGAAAAAGAATTCCTTTTCCACAGAGAACTAGAGAACATGAAAAGTAGAATCAAAGTCCTTTAGGAATGACCATCATGCACATTTTTCTGCCTTCCAGTTTAGGAGTTTTTTCAACTTTTGCTACTTCTTCTAAAGCTAAACCAATTTTTTCCATTAATTCCCGCCCTGGATCTAAATGTGCCATCTCACGTCCACGGAAACTCAGGGTAAACAAAACTTTATCTCCATGTGAAAGGAAATCTTTTGCTTGTTTTAGTTTAATTTGCATATCATGTTCACTAATACGAGGTCGGATGCGAATTTCTTTTTGCTGGATTTTTGGCTTACGCTTTTGTTGCGTTTTTTTCTTTTGTTGGTATTTTAATTTACCATAGTTTAAAATTCGGCAAACAGGAGGATCTGCGTCTGGGGATACTTCGACTAAGTCTAGTTCACTTTCTTCTGCTAATTGTAGGGCTTCCGAAATCGTAATAACGCCTAAGTTTTTTCCATCTTCATCAATCAGACGAACTTCTGGAACACGAATTTTATCATTGATTCTATATTTCTGAGTAATAGACTTTCTCCTAAGAAAAGCTTTATTTTTTAGGGACATTTTTGTGATTTAAAAAATATCCAAGAATAACTCTTGTACTCTAAAATAAATAGAGTATAGCCAGACTTTAAAATTATATTTCATATTATTATAGACATCCATAAACAAGATGTCAATAAAAATTAATTTTAGAAAATTAAAAACATTTTCTTAAATAAAAATATTTTGATATAATATACAGACTTTTTTCTTTAGCAATAAAATATAATAACAAACTTTTTTTATTGCTAAAAAAAGTCTTTATATTGAGTAACTATATAATGTAATTATTATATTATAGTTATTAGTACATTTAATTCTGAAATTCGCACTAAAGGTATATTATTATGTGGAAAACGATCCGACAGTTACATGCTCTTATACATAAAAAAATTTTTTTTTACTTTTTAATTTTTCTAACTATCTTAGGTGGATTTCTAGAAATATTAGGATTAAGCTTAGTCGTTCCAGTAGTTATTGCTATTACAGAACCAAATATTATTCAGACAAATTATTATTTACACCAATGTTATATACTTCTAAATTCTAAATCAAATATACATTTTATTATGATGATCGCTTTCGTCATTGCTGTTGTTTATTGTATCAAATTGTTATATCATATTTGCTTAATCTATTTGCAATCTTTATTTTCATATCAAATCAGTTTAAATTTTACACATCAAATTTTTTCTCGCTATCTATATATACCTTATGAATCATTGATTAATTTCTCTACTTCTGATTTAATTAATAGAATTTCTCATGCTGCTCATATGAATACTACTTTATTTATGCCACTTTCTATTGTCATTTCAGAATGTATTATTATTTCCCTTATCATTATTGTTTTATTGCTAGTAGCTCCTATTTTATCATTAGGTATTTTTATTCTTTGTATTTTAGGATTTTTATTTATATATTTACCTGTTCAAAAATATATAGAAAAAGCAGGAGAACAGTGTGTTCAAAATTTAAAAACAATATTTTCTTATCTAGAAAATACATTATATAATATAAAAGAAGTAAAAATTACAAATTCTGAAAAATATTTTATTCAAAAACACTATAAAGCAGAAAAAAAATTAGGGAAAGCTGTGCTTGCATCTCTTACCATATCTAATATACCTAGATTCGCTTTAGAAACAATTGCAGTAGTATTGATTATGAGTGTTATTATTATATTATTGTATCAAGGAATACCGCCTAGTATATTAGCAATCTACGCTACTTCAGTAGTAGCAATTATGTTTCGCTTAATTCCTTCTTTTTCAAGAATTCACTATAATCTTTTATTAATTAGAAATAATTCCTACTTACTGAATCTTATCTATGAAACAATTGAATCTATTCCACAAGAAACAGAGATTAAAGCTGATGCTTCGCCTATTACATTTCACAAAAAAATAGAACTTCAAAATTGTACTTTTGCATATAATAATACAGAAAAATATATTTTAAAAAATTTTAATTTGACTATAAATAAGTTAGAAACAATTGGCATTATAGGCAAAACAGGTGCAGGGAAAACAACACTTATTGATTGTATTATAGGTTTTCTTATACCTCAACAAGGTAAAATTTTAGTAGATAACAAAGACATTCACGAAAATATTCATTCTTGGCGCTCCCAAATTGGATACGTATCTCAAACTATATATTTAAGTAATGAGTCTATCCGCCAAAATATAGCTTTTGCAACACCTGATGAAAATATTGATGAAAAACATTTATGGCATGTTATGGAAATGGCACAGATTGCTGAATATGTACGTACTTTACCAGAGAAAGACTATACAGAAGTAGGAGATGCTGGCGTAAGGCTTTCGGGAGGTCAAAGACAAAGAATTGCTATTGCACGAGCTTTATATCATTCACCCCAGTTACTTATCTTAGATGAAGCGACAAGTTCTTTAGACGATGATACAGAACGAGCTTTTATTGATGCGTTACAATATTTAAAAGGGAAAATTACAATTCTTATCATTGCACATCGTAAAAGTAGCTTAACATATTGTGATAAAATTATTTCAATAGAATCATAATTTTTCTAAGAAAATTTCTTGATTTTAGGAAATACAAAAATATAATATGAACCATAAGGAGTATAAAATGAAAGTAAAGTTGTCAAAAGCATTAAAAATTAAGAATAATTTAATTAATCAATATAATCAAGCCACTGATATTTTTTCACGAGAAAATTCACGACTTGTAAAATCTACTTCCACCATTGACCGAGAAAAAATTTATCAAAAAATAGAAAAATTACTGAATTTAATCATAGAAGTAAAAACAAGAATTGCAGAAGCAAACATTGGAATTTATAAACAAATTGCAAGCATTGCTGAAGTTAAAAGTATAATTAGCTACTTGCGTTCTTTAAATACAACAGATGGTATTATTACAAAAACAACGTACCAATCTACTTATGAAGAAGAATACACAGCATATTTAAAAGTTGCTGATATTGATGCTAAGATATTAGAATTAACAAAGAAAATCGAACTATTGCAAGATGAAGTAGATGAATATAACGCAACGCATGAAATTATACTTCCAGATGATGAACTTATCTATAATAAATAAAATAGAATCTAAGATATTAGAATTAACAAAGAAATAAGATATTAGAATTAACAAAGAAAATAGAACTATTGCAAGATAAAGTAGATGAATATAATACAACACATAAAATTGAACTTCAAATGATGAACTTATCTATAACAAATAAAATAGAACTATAAAAACGTATAGAGAGAGTAAGTTTTCATGTTTAAACCATGGACGAACTTTGGTTCATCCTCAAGGAATATCCTTCCTAAAATATAAATAATGATATTGAGAATGATTTTAAAACTTAAAATTTAAGGACTTAAAAATCTTTTCTTAAAACTCAATCTTTAAAAATCTTTTCTTTAAACTATGAGAAACGAAATCAAAATACGTTCCGAACTGAGCAATCAGTTCGGTTTTTTTTTGTACTTGGACGATACAATTTGTAATATATCATAATGTAATGCAAAATATATATCAAAATAAACTTTGCGTATGATGAAATGACACTAAAAATAATTGTAACATGACTCTGATATAAAAAAAAGTAACTATCTATATCAAATAAAATAGAATAGCTACTTTTTTATTTCTTATAAATTTTTAGAATACTTCTGAAATATCTTGTGTGATAGAGCCATTAGCAAGTTCTAATGTAAAAAATATATATTCTGATATCTACTTTTAATTTTCTATGAATCATAAAAATACTTCTGAAATATCTTGTGTGATAGAGCCATTAGCAAGTTCTAATGTAAAGGATTTGGAATTTTTAGGCATGTTAAAACGAAATTTGGCAGGGAGACCATCTGCATAATTAGCTATAACATTTCCATAACTATCTAAAATTTTTCCATTCGGTGCAACAGTAGTGTTTTCCGATACAACTTCAGCAAAGACTTCTTCCATTCTTTGCATATCTGATGCGAGTTTATGACACCATAAGTCAATTTCATTTCCTTCTGGGTCTTCTAACTCCGTACCTTCGAACATGTCATCCAATTCTTCCATTTGACTTTCATCAACTTCTTCGCCCACACCTAATAAGACAAGTTTTATATTTTTTCTTTTATTGTCTGCAATGTCTTTTCCAACTTGCATGCAATATAATTTGACTTCGTCTAAATCTTCTATGATTCCATCTGTGATAAAAATAATAAGACTCCAAGGTGATTCTTTCATTTTATGGTCAAGAAAATATTGCAATGGTGGCAAAAGTTTTGTGCCACGCCCCCATTTTTCTCGTTTTGGTCCTTGGATAGTGAGATTTTCAAGTGTATCAGCATTGAAAGTTCCAATAGGTTCTATTCCTTGCCCACTTGGATTACATGCCCAATAAATAAGATGAACAGTTCCATCCCCGGCAAAATTTGTTAAAAAACTTGCAATAGATTTTGCTACAGGCTCCATTACATTAGGTATTGTTGAAGCTTGAAAAAATGCACTTCCTACTAGTCCACTGATTCCATACATCTTTTTAATAGATGCAGAGGCATCTAAAGCCAATCCCACTTGTGCTGACTCAATGTCGGGAACCATAAGAATAGATGCAACAATTTCTAAATAAGTATCTTGAATTATAACATTAATATCGCCAAATGGTTCTTGTGGTTGTTTGATTTTTGGCATATTGTTTCCTTTGTATTCATCAAAATGTTCCATACAACGTGCAATGCGAAGCATTTGTATGGAACATTTTATTATTTTCTAATTTTGCTATATTTGAGTTGGAGTCTTTCTTGGTCACTGAGTCTTTGTTTATGTTCTAAAACAGAATTTTCCCAATCGCCATAAGCTGGATTAGGGAGAAGGATCCATTTAGTACCCCAATATGTTGCATATTGTTCTGTAGCCTTATCTCTTTCTTCAACAGTTGTATCATTAAATAACATAGAAAAATCGCAATTATTATCGCCAACGAGCAAAACAATTCGATGATTTTGTGCAACTTTTGCTCTTCTTCCACCTTTTGTTCGTTCTTTTACTTTAGGATAAACTTCTGCTTTCCCCTCTTCTAAAGGAAAACCTTGTGCCACTAAATTTTTTTCTGTGACATCTTTTACAGAATCCCAACGATTCGTAACATAATATACTGCTACGCCTTTTTGTATTGCATAATTGCAAAATTCAGCTGCTCCAGCAAGTGCTGTAGCTCGTGCTTCTTTACACCATTGATTCCAACTACGACCAGAATATGGTTTATTTTCTAAAATAAGACTTCCTTGAAAAATAGTATTATCTAAGACAGTTTCATCAATATCTAAAATTACTGCAGGAGGAAGATCTTGGTAATTATTTTCTTCTTGTTGTACTAAGTCTGCACACCAATTTTTATCAGCTAATGCTCTATCTAACATTAATTTTGCAGTATTATAAGCTTGATAGCACAATCCTTTAAATTCTCCTGAAGTTTGCATCCAAAGGATTGCATTTAGAGTTTCGTGTGAAACATATTTTTGAGCTTGTTGCACTGTTTCTTGTTGTGCAGGCACTGTTTCTTGTTGTACAGGCACTGTTTCTTGTTGTACAGGCACTGTTTCTTGTTGTACAGTTACTGGTGGTGTTGTTTCCTGCTCTGTAAAAGGCATTTGAGCAACAAGAAAAACAAATGGAATTAACAAGATAGGTAAAAAATACCATTTTTTCATAAAATAACTCCTTACTATGATAAATTTGTATATCTACTCTATGTTAAGATACATAAAATATATGTATCTTAACAATTCTCATAATGTCTATAATACTAAAAACTACAAATTGAAGAATCCAATCAGTTTATAATGACAGAGACTAGGATATAGCATCCACAATGCTTTGCGTCACAGAACCACCTGGATAACTCAAAGTAAACGCTTGTGATGTTTTGGGCATATTAAATCGCAATTTTGCAGGAAGACCATCCGAGTAATTACATAAGAGATTGCCTTTATCATCTAGCACTTGCCCTTTGGGACCGATCATTGTATTTTCTGAAACAACTTCAGCAAAAACTTCTTCCATGCGTGTCATATTAGACGCTAATTTATGACACCATAAATCAATTTCATTTCCATGTATATCTTTAAGTCCTGTGCCTTCAAACATATCGTCCAATTCTTGCATTTGTGCTTCATCAACTTCTTCTCCTACACCTAAAAGAACAAGCTTAATACTTTCACGCTTGCCTGAAGCCATATCTTGCCCGATTTGTTGGCAATATTCTTTCACGGTGTCAAGGTCTTCTAAAATACCATCTGTTATAAAAATAATAAGAGACCAAGGTGACTGTAGCATTTTATCATCTAAAAAATATTTCAATGCCGGAAGCAATTGTGTACCTCGTCCCCAAGGAAGTTTCTTTGGACCTTGGATAGATAAATTTTGTAAAGTACTAGGATTAAACGAACCGATTTCTTCTACGCCAGATCCATCTTGACTGCATGCCCAATAAATCAATTGGACAGAACCATCACCAGAAAAATTGCTTAAAAAATTAGCAATGGATTTAGCAACTGGTTCCATAATATTAGGAATTGTATTTGCTTGGAAAAAAGTGCTTCCTACTAAACCGCTGATGCCATACATTTTTTTGATGGACGCTGAAGCATCTAAAGCAAGTCCTACCTGTGCTTTCTCAACATCTGGAACCATTAAAATCGATGCAACTACTTCATAATGCGAATCATGCAGAATAATATTGACATCACCAAACGGTTCCACTAATTGACGTACTTTTGGCATATCAAAACCTTTCTAGAAAATTTTACGAGAAAAGAATGATTTTTTATTGAAACAATTATTATCAATTATATAATATTATATATGTCAATTATTATTAATTATATAATATTACATATGTATATTGCTAGATAAAAATCTTATTTTATAGAAAAAAACATTATGAAATTGAACTTTTGTTTCCCAAAAAAATTTCATTTATGCAAACTAAATGAAATCGACCGTGTATTTAAATTTGGAAAAAAAATTTCTGCATATCCATTATTTTGTTATGTTGTCAAAACAGATCTGTCCTATTGCCGCCTTGGAATATGCATCAACAAACGATATGGAAAAGCTTGTCAAAGAAATTATTTTAAACGTCTTATAAGAGAATCTTTCCGTACACTGCCTATGCGATTTCAATGGAGCTTAGACATCATCATTCTCCCTATGCGAGGTGCATCAAAAAAAATTTCGCTAAATATGGTTCAGCAGAGTTGGGGAAAAATATTTCAAGAAATCCAAATTTTTTTTCACCCTATAGAAACAAGCCAAGCACAACAAAAGTTATCTGTTAACTCTATAAATATCATCCAAGCACAACAAAAGTTATCTGTCAACCATGCAGAAACTAGCCAAACACATCCAAAGTTAGAGGAAACAAAATGAAGTACATATTAGTAGGTTTCATTCGATTTTATCAAATCTGCATTTCACCTTTATTCCCCCCAGTTTGTCGATTTCGCCCTACTTGTTCTCAATACTTTATAGAAGCTTTACAAAAAAAAGGACTTATCAAAGGCTTTTGCCTTGGAGTATGGCGAATTTTACGTTGCCATCCCTTTTGCCAAGGTGGATATGATCCTGTAGAATAAAAATCAAACATTTAAACAAACTAATGGTTTTCTTTCAAATTCCAAAAATTGATTGAAAAATTTAATAATATATGCTAAATTTATGAACATTCAAGGAGTTTATGATCGCCTTGCAATTTTTTGCATGATCAATAACAATCCTATTCCCTAGCAATGTGGTGGTATATGGAGTGAGATATGAGTTTTAAAGTTATACTAAATTCCATTATAAATAACGAAGATATACAAGAAGGGATTGCCTTTCTACTATCTTCCATGTTTCAAATTGCATTGAAAGATGTCAAACAAGTTTTAAATTCCCTGCCAGTGGTAATTTTAGACAATGTAGAGCCAGCAAATTTAGCTTGCATACAAGATACATTTATTTTTTTATCTAAAATGGGGCTAGAATTCAGTATCCTTTCTAAACCAGTCAGTTTTCCATCTGTATCATGGAAATTGCCAAAAGAAAATCACATTATTTCCTGCCCCAATTGTGGTGGCAAATTTTATTTAGTAAGTGCTTCTCAATATATTGCTCATCAAAATCAAACGACAGAATCTACCCCTGGCTCTGCCTTTGACCAAGATAAAGTGGATATACCGCACCACGAAGTAAAAATGCCCACAGCCATGGTAGATCTAATGGAAATTATGCAGACAAAAACAGATTTAGAAAAAGGAGCAACTACTTCACCATCCTCACACACTGCACCTACACCATCTCCACGACCTGCACCTGCTCGATCTGTGCGACCTGCACCTGCTCGATCTGTGCGACCTGCACCTGCTCAACCCATGCAAACTACACCTGCTCAGCCTGTGCAAACCGCACCTGCTCAACCTGTGCAAACTGCACCTGCTCAACCTGTACGTCCTACACTTACACGATCTGCACGACCTGCACTTGCTAAATCCCCTACTGCATCTGCTAAACCACCTATTACATCTGCTAAACCACCTATTGCATCTGCTAAACCACCTATTGCATCTGCTAAACCACCTATTACATCTGCTAAACTACCTATTAAACAAAGTTGGGAACACTTTGAAACCATCTCTTCAGCATTTGATAATATGAATATGGACTTAGAAAATAAATTAGGGAGTATGGAAAATAAATTAGGGGATATGGAAGAAATAGAAGAAGTAGGTAGTATCTCCGAAGAAATAGTTGGCATCCAAGATGTTGTAGAAGAACTACAAGAACTAGAAAAATTTGTAGCATTTGAAAAACATAAAACTCAAGAAATACAAAAAGAATTCCATCAAGACGATAGCTTTGACATTGTGGGAATTGGTGGAATTTCTGCTGAATTTGAAGAAATTGAAGGTGTTTCAGCAGAATTTGAAAAAATATGCTTAGAAGGCATGGACAATGATATTGGAAGTCTATCTGCAGAGCTAGAAGAAATTGAAGGCTATTCCTCAGAATTTGATAGCATAGACATAGAGGAAGGAATTGAAAAAATTCGTGAAATTTCAGATGACTTCCATCAAAGAAAAAAAAATTTAAGCGAAGATTTTGACGAAATAGAAGAAATTTCAGAAGATTTTGAAGATTTTGAAGAAAAAAAGCTAGTTCCCATGACTTGGGCAAAAGGGCAATGGAAATTAATCATTGATTTTGCTGGTAGAGGAAATATTCGTTCTGCCACACAATTTTTAGCTCAAATTCAAGGAATAACTTTGGAAGAAGCCACAGTACTCGCTCGAGATAGTGCTGCCATCACAGTAGTAAATGGTGTTTCTAGAGACGTAGCTGATCGACTATTAATAGAATTTCAAAAATTAGGAATGCAGGGAAAAATTATATCTATATAGTTTTAATTAGGGAAAAAAAATGTTTTCTGTTGGAGATTACAAATTAAATCGTGATCAATTGTTCTTAATGGCAGGACCTTGTGTGCTAGAAGAATCCAATATTGGATACGAAATCGCAGCCGCAACAAAAAAAATTGCCCAAGAACTTCAGATCCCTTTTATTTTCAAGGCATCATACCTCAAAGCTAACCGTAGTTCAAAAGATGGTTTTCGAGGAATTGGAGTAGAAAAAGGTTTAGAACAATTGAGGTGCATCAAAGAAGAATTACATCTGCCAATCATGGCTGACGTACATGATTTATCAGAAGTAGAACGAGTGGCAAAAGTAGTTGATATCATGCAAATTCCAGCTTTTCTTTGTCGCCAAACATACTTAATTGAAGCAGTGGCAAAAACTGGGAGAGCTGTGAACATAAAAAAAGGTCAATTCATGGCACCTTGGGACATGAAATATGCAGTAGAAAAAGTACAAGCTATGGGTAATCATCGTATTTTTTTAACAGAAAGAGGAAGCACATTTGGCTACAACAACCTAGTTGTGGATATTCGTTCTATTCCTGTAATGTCTCAATATGATTGCTTAGTTGTATTTGATGGAACACATAGTGCACAACTACCTGGTGCTGGGAAAGGTGAAACAAGTGGACAACGAGAAATGGTGCCTTTTCTTGTAAAATCTGCTGTAGCAGCTGGTTGCCATGGCATTTTTTTAGAAGTTCATCCAAACCCTGAAACATCTCCTAGCGATAAAGCAAATATTTATCCTTTAGATGGTTTAGCTGCTTTACTCAAAACAGCCCTTGCCATTCATAAGGTAGTTCATTAATTAGTAATTTTTATATTTTTTCATAAATAGCAAATAGGTTAATATATTATGGCTAAAAAAAGAAATAAAAAGAGAAAAGGCAACAAAGCCAACCCTCAAGTCAAAGAAGTAGTAGAAGTAGTAGAAAATGCAGAAGAAAAAAAGCCTCATTTTTGGTCTCTCAATCTTTTTAACGGCATCCTCATTGCAGTAATCCTTTTCATAGTAATTGGTTGGATCTATAACAACTACATGAAAACACAATCTGAGGAAGGTTGGAAAACTGTCCAACGAGTATGGGACACTACTATGAATGCACAATCCATAGAGACAAACTTCTTAGTAAGAAACCTTCCAACCAACATAATCCAAGAAATCAAAAACACGCTTGGTGACACAACGGCACTTCCTAAAGAAATTCAAGAAAGATTTGAACGTCTAGAAGATTTACCTGTACAAGTATTACCAGAGCCTTTAAAGACTAAAACATTACGCAAATACAACATTGAGCAACTAGAAAAAAACTACAAATATTCAAATCGAAATAACAGCACTCCTTGGGTTCTCTATACATTAGCACAACTCCACTTTTTAGAACAAAACACAGAAAAAGCACTTCATTATCAAGAAGAACTTCGAAAACAATATCCTAAACATAACCTTATATCAGAAATCGATATAGAAAAAAACATACTTACCAAAGAAGCCTCATTTTTGGAAACACAAACAAAACACGAAAAAAAAGATGTAGCCACCACAACACCTAATCCTCTTCTTACCATGGTTACCAGCAAAGGCGTTGTCAAAATGGAAATATTTGCCAATGAAACTCCAGAAGTAGCAAAACATTTTCTTTCCTATGTAGATAACTCCTTTTACAATGGATTAAACTTCTATAACAAAACAGACAATCGAATCTACACTGGCTGTCCCTTAGGAAATGGAAAAGGAGATAAACGCTTGAAAAAAACAGTTAGCCTTATAGATATCCCCATCCAAAAAGGCATTGTTGTCATGGAAACAAGCGAAAAAGAAGACGAAATTGACACACGTTTCAGCATATTTTCAAAATATCCTTTTATAGCTGAGAACAAACGATACTGTGTTCTTGGGAAAATCACAGACGGTATGGAAGTACTAGAAAGCATCACAGCAGCAGATATTCTTTTTAAAATCATAAAATAAAAAGAATAGAAAGCTCAAAAGCATCACAGTAGCAGATATTCTTTTTAAAATCATAAAATAAAAAGAATAGAAGGCTCAAAAGTATCACAGTAGCAGATATTCTTTTCAAGATTATAAAATAAAAAGAATAGAAGGCTCAAAAGCATCACAGTAGCAGATATTCTTTTCAAGATTATAAAATAAAAGGAAAAGAGATAAGGTTTTTTCCTTATCTCTTTTTTTATGGGATTTGACGATGGCCAAAATTCTGATTATGAACGGTGTTGGAAAAGGGATTCAATATAAAATCAAAGGAGAAATGATATTAGGACGATTAGCAACAAATGAAATTCCTTTGAATGATGTACGAGCATCTCGCCAAAATTCTCGTATTTATAAACAAGACGACGAATATTTTATAGAAGATTTACAAAGTCGCAACGGTACTATACTCAATGGAAAAAATATCAACATAGCCTTATTGCAAGACCGCGACCAAATTATAATTGGTTCTACTTGGCTTCTTTTTCGACGAAAAACAAAAAAAGAAGAACTCGAAACAGAAGACCTTACCCTTCCAAAACTATCTGATGAGGAAATATTAGAAGAATCTGGCACATTTAAAAAAAACAAAAATATATCCACAGACATTGTTCCAGTCTTAACAGAATTAGAATTAGATCAAGTTAAAACTGAAAAAATTTCCCCTGACACCAGAAAACAAAAAGACATAACTAAAGAAACATCAGAATGGGAACGTGCAATCCAAGCTGCAACCAAGAATATTAAAACTAAAAAAGACACAAAAAAAAATAAAGATTACCTTTTTTCCTCATCTAGAAAAAAAGAACGCACCTTCACTTCTTCTTGGGATGCATTTTTTCATGGTAGCTTCTCTCATGGACAATGGTACTGGGGCATATTAAAGATTGCCCTTCTATGTTGTCTCATGATAATTTGTACATGTGTATCTCGTTGGATTACACTAGGAATGACATCATAATATGGCACCCTATATTGAATATTCTCTAACAAGCAAAACATTTGGGAAACAACTGGAAACTCTCTACCAAAAAATCCGCCGCCTCCTTTCTTCACGCCCTGTCACTATCTCACAAAAAGGTTGTGCAGGCTGGGAATTCATAGGGTATAAAAAATATGTCCCTGGTGATAACTTCAAACGAATTGACTGGAATGTTTTTCAAAGATGGCAAGAAATCGTAGTGCGAGAATATTCTATGGAAACTTTCCGAAAATGGTGGATATTTTGGGATGTTTCTGAATCTATGAACTTCTTTTATAAAAAAGAATGTGCACAATACTTGATTGCTTCCCTTTCTTATATTGCCTTACATTTAGGGGATGAAGTTCACCTTTCCACTTCTTTTTGGAAAAATTCCCCAGATCCTGTATGGAAAGGCATCTCCCACATACCACGGATGCTATCCTTTTTAGAGAACGTGCCTTTTTCTACAAAATCTACTAACACACCACCTGATATAACCAAACTACGTAACAATTCTAAAATAATATGGATTAGCGATTTTTATGATACTATCCATCAACCAATCTTCCAAGAAATAGGCTATCGAAATTTGCCTTGCGTTGCCGTACATATTTGTAGCGAACAAGAAAAAAAAGCATCTGGGCAAGGAAAATACATCTTACAAGATGCAGAAACTGGAATACAAAAAACAATCTATCTATCAGAAGAAACAAAACAAACATATAATATAAAAATGGAAGAGCACATCAAAAAAATTCATACATTCTGTAAACATTATGGGATGTCCTATTTCTTAATTTCGCCTAAAAACCAAATAGAACAATATTGCTTAGAAATTCTCCGAGCTTTGAGGTTATTTCATTGAATATACAACGACCTTTGTATAGCATTTTATTTTTTGTACTTTTACTTCTTTGGATGTTTCGATTTTGGAAACAAACTAACATTCAAAAAGTTCCATCTCTTCTTATTTGGGATCAAGTTCCTTCTTCGATAAAAACAAGCATATGGAAAGAAATTATTTTTTGGAGTCTGATTCCCTTATTCTTAATTATTCTTTTATTAGGTATTTCTTGGGAACAAGAAAAAACAACATTGCACCAGAACAATAAACAAGAAAATAAGCAAATTTCCCTTACCTTTTCTGTTCTTCATGCTACACGAGAATATAATAGTGATATTCATATATTCATCCGCTTTCAAAATCAAAGTTTCCAAAAACAACAAGGAATTCTTTATTGCGAACTTTCTTCAGAAACTCGCTCCATTCCTATTATTTTACAAAGCCAAGAAATCCAATATAAACAACTCATTTTTTCTAATATTGAAAACAGCGATTGCCATCTCTGGCTTCATCCCACAGAACAATTTCTAACTATTCCTATACCAGCAAGAAAAAAAGCCAAAGTTTGCATTGTAACTCAACAATCCAATATGTACATATTAGCATCATTGCAAGCTAATCATCAATGGGTGGATCTAAAAAACAGCAAAATTCAAACAACCATTCCCCAAAAACATAACTATGATTTAATTCTTGTTTGCTTACCAGAATGGAACTTTCCTAAAAGCAAAGGTAAATATATTTTTTTTGGAACACACTTATTTCCAGATACAATATTAGAAAACAATCCTATTGCCTATCACTTTTCTCCACAACATATTCTTAGTAAAAACTTACAAGAAAAAAATATTACTATAACCCAACATTGGAAATTTCCTCACCAACAAATTTCTGATCACAATATCATTCTCCATGGAAAAAATGCACCCCTAATTTGGTCAGATAAAAACAACGAATACATTTATGTATCTTTTTCATTAGAAAATACAAATTGGATCACTCTTCCTAGTTTCCCAATTTTTATACAAAATATACTCCTATGGAGTCTCCAAAAATCAAATACAAAGGAAAACATTTTCATTCCAAAACAAGAAATCAAATATACTATCTTACCACCAATAAAAACTCAACCTAAGCATATCCAATATTGGGAAAAAATACTCATTTATACAAGTATAATATGGACCATATATCTTATTGTTTTCATCTTACAAAAAAACTTTCATAAGGGATAAAATATGTTAAAAAAATATAATGTACTCCTCTTAGGAGACAGTGAATTTGAAACACTCCTTGGGAAAAAAATTGCACAATCTCCTTATTTAAACCAACTTTATGCCATTCCTGGTAACACAGACTTACTAGAACAAGGCATCGTCTGCTTTTCCAATATCCATAGATATGATATTGAAAAATTCATTGAAGAATATAATATTCAAATTGTCCTTCCTGGTCCCTATTGTTCCTTAGATCTAGAAACTTTATCGGAACTCAATAGTAGCAAAACAAAAGTTCTTTCTCCTAATTCTGATCTCAAACTATTCATAGAAGAACGAACTTCATGGCGTGAATATTTAAAAAACATATCTATAGCCATTCCCAAAGGACAAAACTACGATCACGTAGACGGTGCACAACAATACATTGAAACTCTTTGTTTCCCTTTAGCAGTAAAAATAGAAAGCCCAGATTATCGTAAAACAAAATATTGTGTAGATGAAGACATGGTAAAACGCTTTATTCATGAAACACTCCGAGATCACATTATCGAACGAACTGGCTACAAAATTATTATCAACAATAAAGTCTTTACAGATGTAGAAGATGTCTATCCCTTCATCAATAACTTAGCCTTCCCTATTATGGGAAAAACAAATCAATCAAAAATCGGATGCACCATACGTTGTAACAATAAAGAGGACTTTAAAGATCTTATAGACAAACTCATCAAAGAAAAAGTACACGGCGATGATGGCATGGACATTCTGATAGAAGACTATCTAGAAGGTAACAAATTCAATGCTACCGCTTTAATCGATGGCAACACAATTGTTCTCTTTCCTTTTCTCCAACACATACTCACAAAACAAGACAATGCTGGTGCAAGAAGTTTATACACATCGCCTAAAATTATGAACAAAAAAAATTGGGATATTCTAGAAAAAATGCTAGTAATGCCTACGATCCATGCTGTAAATAATTACTTGAACAAAACAAAAGAATACGATGACGACAATACTGAAAAATATCAAAAATATAAAGGCATCCTTTCCTTAGAAATCGTATGGGCAAAAAACCAACCCTATATTGTGGACATGAAATTCAACTGGGATTTATGGGCATTTTACCTTTTATCCGATATTTTAGAATCAGATTGGCTACAACTTCTCGTCAATTTCTTACATGATAAATTAGATAATACACCCATACAATGGTCTTCCAAAACATTTTTTTCTATTTTTGTACCAAAAGAAGATATTGAAACAAGTAAGGAAATAAAAACAGCCTTTCAAGAAGACAATCTATTTGATACTCAAACAACATACTATCCAGAAAATAGATCTGCAAAACGAGAAACTAACCAACATGGTGCCGGCATTGTCTTTTCTACAAAAGATTTCAAAAAATCTGTCAAAGAAATCAAAGAATATTGGGAAAATAACAACTATTCCAATGTATCTTCCTTTCTATACTATTTAAATACTTTAGAACAAAAAATATCTTGACAACGAAATATTATATGGAAAGGAAAAATATCCTGACAGTAAAAATATATTAAAAAAAATATCCTGACAATCACTGTCAGGATATTTTTATATAAACATTTTCTATATAATATATATTTTTATATAAATATTTTCTATATATAATATATATTTTTATATAAACATTTTCTATATAATATATTGATTAAAAAAGCCCAATAATATCTCCTTTAGAATCAATATCAACCTTTAAAAATGCAGGTTCTGAGGGTAAACCTGGCATAAGAGAAATATCGCCACAAAGAACATATAAAAATCCTGCTCCTGCACTGGCACAAACCTCTTTCACAGGCAATGTAAAACCTGTAGGTGCCCCTTTCAAACTCGGATCATGTGATAAAGAATATTGTGTTTTTGCCATACATATTGGCAAAGATGCTAAATTATTTTTTTCCCATAATTTAATTTGTTTCCTTGCTTTTTCTTCTAGAAAAATATCTTTAGCACCATAAATTTTTTGTGCAATTGCTGTGATCTTTTCAATAATGGTCTGCTTATCTTCATAAAGACGAACTTGCTCTGTTTTTTGTTCTACTGCTTGGACTACAAGTTCTGCCAATTCCAATGCACCTTCTCCACCTTCTGCAAAATGCTTGCTAACAGCTGTTCCAAAAGCACCTGCCTCTTGTGCAACATTTTTAATTACTTCATATTCTTCCTCTGTGTCTGTTGGAAAATGATTAATAGCAACAACAACAGGTACATGGAACGTTTTAGCAATCTTGATATTTTGAACAAGATTACAACAACCTTTTTCTAAAAGTTCTTTATTTGGCTTTGTATACTCCTCCGGGAGAGGACGTCCTGCAATCACTCTAGGACCACCACCATGCATTTTTAAAGCTCGAGTAGTTGCTACTAAAACAACAACATTAGGATACTTTCCAGAATATCGACACTTAATGTCAAAAAACTTTTGCATCCCCATATCAGCACCAAATCCGCTTTCTGTAACAACATAATCTGCGAGTTTTAAAGCAATATTATCTGCTACAATCGAATTATTTCCATGTGCAATATTTGCAAAAGGTCCTGCATGAACAAAAGTAGGCTGACCTTCTAAAGTTTGCATTAAATTAGGTTGCAAAGCCTCTTTTAAAATAACAGTAGCAGCACCTGCTACGCCTAAATCTTCTACAGTGACTGGTTGATCGCTTGTATTAAATGCAACGATCGTTCTACCAATTCGTTTTCGTAAATCTTGTAAATCAGTAGCTAAAGCCAAAATTGCCATTAATTCAGAAGCAGGCGAAATATCAAATCCACTTTCCCTAGGATACCCATCATTTTCACTACCTAATCCTAAAAGGACATGACGCAAAGCTCGATCATTCACATCTAAAATACGCTTCCATTGAATACGATAAGGGTCAATATGAAGACGTGGTAAATTACGTTTAGCCCATTGTTCGTCACTATAATTTCGTTCATGCATAAGACGAGCATCTAAAGCTGCTGCAATTAAATTATGTGCTGCTGTAATGGCATGCATATCTCCTGTTAAATGCAAATTAAAATCTTCCATAGGAATGACTTGAGAATATCCACCGCCAGCTGCTCCTCCTTTAATTCCAAATGTTGGTCCCATAGAAGGTTGTCGTAAACAAAGAAATGTTTTTTTGGAAAGGCGTCCTAAACCTTGCACAAGTCCCACAGCAGTTGTTGTTTTCCCTTCTCCTAACGGAGTAGGAGTGATGGCAGTTACATTAATATAATAACCATCTTTTTTAGATTGTAAACGTTCCAGAACACTTAATTTCACTTTTGCCTTTGTATTTCCATAAGGAATCACTTCATCAGCAAGAAGACCATTTTCTAATGCAATATCTTGAATTGGACGTATTTTAGCTTGTTGTGCAATTTCAATATCTGATAGCATCATAAATTCTCCATATAAAAAAGAAAAGCATTTTTGCAGGTGCAAAAATGCTTTTAGAAAAGAATCATTCCATTATTTTTTTGCTGCTTGGTATTTTTCCCAAAGTTCAGGATCAGCATCTTTATGTACAAGAATCGTCATCATTTTTAATTTAATATAATCTTCATGCATAAAATAATAACCTTTAGGGTCTACATTACGAACTCCAGAACCTGAATCTTTAATTAAAAACCAATCTTTTCCTTCTGGCTCTGCATAATATCCAATGCAATGAATGCCATGGTCATCTGTAGTTGTCTTATTAGTAAAACGGAAAGCACGAGCATGTTCATTAATATATTCTGAAGGAATATCAAACGAAGGAATCATAGCTACCTTTTCAAAAGGTGCATAACCTGGTTCTGTAACATCCCCACCAAGATCAACGGAAAAACCATTTCTCAATGCACTTTTCATAACTCTCATAAACTCGGCTAAAGGCACATTGAAAAACTCTTTTCCATGCCACCAATTATCATCTACTTCATATTCTACGAGTTGATAATAAGGCAAGAGATGCAAAGAAAAAAGTTCCATATAATCATCTAAATTAATTTGTAGAGATTCTAGGTATTCTTGAGGAGTCATTGTTTTTCCATCAACAACAACAGTTTCAGGAACTGGTCCCATATATTCATCTAAAATGCAACGAATCGTTTCAATCACTCGATTTTCATTCCAAGCATCGTCTCTTTTGACAGATTGGAGATAATTTGTCATTTCTTTATACATCACGTCATGGTCGTGAAATTCTTGTTCTGGTTTTTTACCAATATAAGCTTCTGCAGGAACAACTCCATATTTTTTCCACATTCTTTTAATAGCACCACTTTGAGAACCTTGAGAAAAAAAAGACGTTCCTTTAGAACGAACAAAACCACGAGCTTTTTCTACGACTTCCCAATACACTGTATACATTTCTGACAATTTTACTTGCTTTCCATAAAGACGATAAATTTCAGATTCATAAAAAGAAGTTGTGCAATAGCACCAACACGTTCCAGTTCTTCCTTGAGAAGCAGTGGGTTGTGCCCAAACTTGCGTATACAGCGACATATCTTTAGGATATTTCTTTCCAGTAAAATCTACTTGGAATTTTTTTGCTTCTGCTTCTGGTTTTGCATTAAAATCAGCAATAGATTTTTCAATGTATTTGTAGAAAGTATTTTCATATACTTCATATTTACTAACATCTTGTGCTGATACATTTACAAAAGCACAAACAACTAAAAAAATCATGAAAAATTTCATTGAAAAAACTCCTATAGAAAATAGAATTTTTACCATCTTATCTCCTTAAACAATATCGATAAGATCCTTTTCAATCCTTAATTATTTTCTATTGTATCAATTTCTTTTTTAGAGTCAACGAAAATATTCAGACAAGAACTTTACAGAATTGCATCAAAAAAGCTTTTGTATTCATATTTTCCTTTGACGTTTTCACAGAGAAACGTATAATAGATATGAAAAACTAGAGAACAATATTGTCTGCTTTGAGAACATCAAAAATTTGACGAAAGGGTCAAATATGAACGAAAATGCTGGTATTGACAGACTATTAGAATCATTAGAACATTCCCCTGAAGATGTAACAACGTTTCGGGATTTAGAAGAATATTACACTGTTGCTAAAGAGTGGGAGAATCTTCGTCATATATATAATTTGCGTGCAAAAGCCATTGAATCAAAAAATGTTAAAGAAGCCATTCTACTATATGCAAAACAAGGAGAATGTGCAGAAAAAAAAATAAACAATTTATCGCAAGCACTCACCTCCTATAAAAAAGCATTTCAATTAAGCAATCGACTAGAATATTGTGAATCTGCAATTCGTGTAGCAGAAGCAACAGAAAATTGGCAAGAAAAAATACATTTAACAGAAGAAGCTTTTCGCCAAACAACAAATAAAAATGAAAAAGTCAAACTTTTATTTAGTCTTGCAAAATGTTATCAACATAACCTACATGATTTAGACAAAGCCATCAAATACTATCAACAAATTCTACAATTCGAAGACAATGAAAATGCATTCCAACAACTAGAGACAATCTTTCAATCAGAAAAAAAATGGAATGATTTAGTAGATTTATACCAATCTCAAAGCCAAAAAACTAAAAATAAAGCAGACAAAGTTATACTCTATAAAAAAAGTGCACAAATTTGTGAAACTCACCTACAATATATTCCCCAAACTATTGAATACTACGAAAAAGTCATTTCGCTAGTTCCCAATGACATGACAACATTGCACCGTCTAGAATCCTTATACAATCAAACGCAACAATGGAAAGAACTTATCGGCGTATTAGAAAAACAGCTACCTTATACAGATACTACAGAAGATAAAGTCAAATTACTGAATAGAATTGCACTTTTTTGGAGCGAAAAACTCAAAGATCTAGACAAAGCCGTAGAAAATTATGAAAAAGCTTTAAAACTGCAAGAAGATAAAATGATCCTTGCTATTTTAGAAGAGACATTCAAATTCCAAGAAAAATGGGAAAAACTCGCCAATATTTATCAAAAACAACTACCATATACAAAACCTGGCGAAGAAAAAAAATCATTACTTTGCACTTTGGCAGTCTTACAAGCAGAAAAATTGCAAAAAATACCAGAAGCCATTGCATCCTATAAACTAGCATTGATCGAAACACCTGAGGATAAAAATATTTTAAGACGCATTGAAGAGCTATATGCCCAAGAAGGAGACGTAGACAACCTTTTAAACGCCTATCGTGACGAACTTAAGCAACCGCTAGACTCCCAAGAAAAATGGCAAATCTACTTAAAAATCATTGATCTTTTAAAGTCTGACCAACGCTTGTCACAGACAGCTACCGTATATGAAGAAATGCTTTCTTTATATCCAACAGAAAAAATGATTTTTCAAGAATTGAGCAAAATCTACCAAGATCTTGGCTATCATGAAAAGCTATTGCAAGTATGGTTAAAAGAAAGTAACCAATCTATTGGAAAAGAACAAACTAACCTTTTTAGCAAAATTGCCCAACTTCTACAAACAAAATTAAACCGTGAAAAAGAAGCAGTGAGCTACTATCAAAAAGTTTTATTGGCTGAACCAGACAATCTAGAAACATTACAAATCTTACAAGAATACTACAAAAAACAAAACATCTATGACCAACACATCATCACACTTGAAAAAATTGCACAAATCACAGATCAGTATAAATACTATTGGGAAATTGCTGACATTCAACAAAACAAACTCAAAGACATTGATGCCACTATCCAAACATACAAAAAAATATTATCTAGAACGCCTCGCAACAAGCAAGTCTACGAACAATTAAAACAACTATACCAAGAAAAAAAATCTTGGGATGAATATATCCAAGTCTGCGAAAAACTTCTTGACTTTGAAATTTCTCTGCAAGAACGCCTCAACATCCACTACTCCTTAGCAGAACTCTTTGAAGCAAGAGCCGAAGAATCCCAATTAGAACACCATTTACATGAAATCTTGCAAAACAAACCAGAAGAGCGACAAGCCATTGAAAAACTTATAACACTATACACAAAAAAGAAAAAATGGGAACGACTCGCAGATGTTTTAGAACGAGAAGCACAAAACTGTGCCCCAGCCACAGAAAATCCCTATATAAAAATTGCCAGCATCTACGAAGAACACTTAGAAGACACTACCAAAGCCATTGAAAATTACGAAAAAGCAAGATTAAGAGAACCAGAAAATATAGATGTTCTATTCCGCTTGATTGACCTGTATCATATCCAACAGAAACCGAGGCAAGAAGCTTACATTCGAGAACTTTTAGCAGACTACAGCCAAAATACATCACCAGAACAAGCTGCCCTACAACGTTGCGAAGCTGCAAGCCTTCAATTAACAGAACTTAACAATGAAACAAAAGCTGCACAATTGTATGAAACCGTCTTATACTATAACCCCGAACATAAACAAGCTTTAGAAAAACTAGAAAACATATGGTTCAATAAACATTCTTTTGAAAAACTAATCAATCTCTATGAAATGATCTGCCTCCGCATCACAAATCCGAAAGACTTAATTTCATTACATACAAAAGCAGCAGAGATAGCAGAAAACGACTTAGAAGACTTTGAACGTGCAACAAAACATTATGAACAAATCTTAAAATTCCAAAGAGACCATGTGCATGCTATGCAACGTCTAGAAGCCATTTACCTTCTTGACCAAGCTTGGTCCTCTCTCATCGTCCTATATGAACATAAACTACAAGTTACAGAAAACAAAGAAGAACAAATCAATATCTTATATAATCAAGCCAACATCTATGATCAACAACTTCATTGGGAACAACCAGCATTACGAAACTATCGAAAAATCTTAACCATAAGCCCACACAATCTCAAAACATTAGTAGCTATGGAAACATTATGTAGAGAAAATAAACTCTACATTCCCCTAGTAGAATGTTTAGAAGAAAAACTCAAAACCATCAAGAATATACCTGAAAATCAAGCTACACGCCAAGAAATTTACTATGAACTAGGCACACTTTGTTCGCTACAAGCCGACAATCCTACAAAAGCCATTCACTTTTACCAAGAAGTGACAAAAATAGATCCTGATCATCTTCCCAGTTGGCAAGCCTTACACAGACAATACCTCATAGTTAGCGACTATAAAACACTTTCCGAAGTCATTACAAAAGAAATCGAACTTTCGACCAACAACGACGAAATCATCCGCCTACTCAATGAACTTGCAGAAATATGCGAACTTCAACTCAATCAACCAGAAGTAGCCATAGCCTCTCTAGAACAAATCATAGAGATAGAACCAAAAAACGAAAACGCATTCCAAAAGCTAGAAACACTTTACACCAGAGCACAAGACCACGATGCACTTTTAAAAATTTGGGAACGGCATGCAAACATCGCAGAACCTGAAGAACAAAAGCAACTTCTATTCAAAATGGCATGTTTTTTAACAGATCAAAACCAACCAGAACAAGCCATAGCCATACTGTGCCAAATCATAGAATTTGATAAAACATACCAAAATGCACGAGATCTTCTTGCCAAATTATACCGCACCCAAGAACAATGGCAAGAACTAGTCGACTTATATGAAGAAGAACTTCAGGACACTATGGACATACAACGTCTACAAGATCTATACATTAAACTCGGTCACATCTGGAGACGACAAGGAAGCGATAGCGATGCCCTAGAAATGTACCGTCAAGCAGCAGAATATGCCCCTGACAATGTATCTGTTCTGCGCTGGATTGCAGAAATTTACGCTAAAAAAAGCGAACCAGCTAAACTTCTTAAAGTCATGCAACAAGAACTTGGCAATAGCCAATTAGACCAAGATCGTCGTATTATACTTCTCTTACAAACAGGCGAAGTACAAGAATTTTCCCTCGATAACCCTGATGCAGCAGGCGAACAATACAAAGCAGTCTTAGATATTCAAAAAACAAATGAAGTTGCTTTACGAGGTCTAGAACGCATCTACCAAAAAAATAAAGAATACAACTCTCTACGAAAAAACTTAGAAACACAACTCTCTATTGCAGAAAAAAAAGATAGAATCTTAGAACTCAAAATCACTTTAGGTGTACTCATTAAAGAAAAATTCTCTGAACCTACCGTTGCTTTAGAATACTTAGAAGAAGTATACAAAGAAGAAACACATAAACAAAGAATTATCCAACACTTAAAAAACATCTACCAAAACATCGAAAACTGGGAAGCATACGCTCGCATAGTAGAAGATGAAATCAATTACTGTCATAACGAACATGAAAAACAACCTCTACATGCTGAACTCGTACAAATTTACGACAAAAAACTCAACAATGCAGAAAAAGCCATTGAGCATGGCAAAACTATCCTAGAAACAAATCCTTTTGACAAAACAACTATCCTAACTCTAGAAGAACTATATCAAAAAATCAACAATCAAGAGGCTCTTGCAGATTGCTACATCAAAGAAAGCCAACTTCCAGAAATCCAACTCCACCAAGAACGTCTAAAATATCTATATGCACAAATCAGCAACATCTACTACAACATACAACATGAAAATACCATCCAATATTACACATACTTAGTTGAATTAGATCCCACATACCCTGATGCATTGCCTCGTCTAGTAGAACTACTCACAAAAGCTAAAAAATGGCAAGAACTTATACAAATATATGAAAGAGCAAGCCAAATTTCAAAAAACAGACAAGAAGTTCAAAACCTTTACTTGCAAATTGCATTACTTTGGGAGAAAAAACTCAACAACTTCGAAAATGCACTCCATCACTATCAAATTGCCTATCAAATTGACATGAGCGTTCTTGCCCCTGTAAAAGGAATGCGCCATATTCTAGAAAAAATGGAACGATGGAACCAAGCCGTAGCTATGCTAGATATCGAAGCTACCTTAATTGCAGAAAAAAAACGACCTGCTGTCTATCTTCGCTTAGGAGACATTTGGAAAAATAAACTACAATCTCCTTACCAAGCCTTACAATACTACAACAAAGTAAAACAGTACGGCTTTAACAAACCAACAGAAGAAAAAATCTTACAACTCCAAGAAGAACTCGAAGACTTTGCAGGTTGGGTAGAAACACAAGAAAAACTCATTAAAAACCAACCTCTCGATGCTCCTAACCTACTTCCAAACCTTATTAAACTAGGTTGCATATATTGGGACAAACTCCATGATGCTAATAATGCCATAAAAATCTTCACCATCGTACTCAAACAACAAAAACAAAACCAAACAGCCCTACACTATCTTGATGAAATTTTTACAGAAACAGAACAATGGCCAGAATTAGTAGACGTCCTCATTGTTTTACTAGAAACATCCCAAAAAGACAGCGAAAAATACACTTACAACAAAAAACTAGGTGACATTCTATATACAAAAATGCACCGAGGCGATAGATCTAGCACCTATTACGAACAAGCTCTTACTCACACTCCTGAAGACCTAGATCTTATCCACACATTAGCACAAAACTATGCAGAATGGGGACAATACAAAAAACTCATTCAAATACACCAAACAGAACTTCCCCTTGTCAAAGACAAAACATTACGAACTATTCAACTATACCACGAAATCGCGGACATATGGGAAAAACGACTCTTTGATCCAGAACATGCTATTGCCACATACTATGATCTACTAGAAATTTATCCCAAACACCAAAAAACAATGGAACGCATAGCAGCAGTATATCGAAGACAACACCAATTACCAGAACTTCTAGAAATTTTAGAAAAAATTGCAGATTATGCCTCCATGCAAGATGACATTGACCTAGAAATCCAAACAAAACTAGAAATCGGTCGACTCTACAAACAACAAAACCAACCAGAATTCGCCATTCAAGCATTCCAACGAGTCCTAGAACTAGAAGAATTTCATGAAGAAGCCTTTACAGCACTAGAAGAACTCTACCAAAGGGAAAGTAGCTACGAAGATATGGTAGAAATCTTAGAAGAAAAAATCAGAATTGCAGCTCATCCAGAAAATCATCACAACATCTACCTCACATTAGGTAAAATCTATGAAGAAAACATCAACAATAAAATAAAATCCATCCAAGCATATGAAAACGCATTACAAATACAACCAGAAAATAAAAATACACTCAAGACACTGCAACGCCTCTACACAGAGCAAAATATCATAGATAAACTCAACACAAACCTAAAAACACAACTAACACTAGACATATCGGACGAGGAAAAAGCAGAACTCACCTATCTTCTAGGAGAAATCGCACAAACAAAACTCCAAAACACAGTACAAACAAAAACATACTTTCAACAAGTTCTACACTTGAACGCAGAACATGCCATGGCTCATATACAACTTGCCAAAATTGCAGAAAATGAAAAACAATATCAAACAGCCACAGAACATTGGTTACAAGCTGTCCAAAACACACAAGACACCATAAAAAAAGCAGAATATGAAACAAAACTTGGCTACTTATTTCAAGAAAAACTCCAAGATCCAGAACGCTCCATTGAACAATACCAAAATGCAGTTCAAAATAACCCTCATGCTATAGAACCCTTGCAAGCATTAGTTCAAATCAGACAGCAACAACAAGAATGGAACGAAATAGAACCCATCTTAGAACGCTTGATCTCCTTGATCACTCCAGAACATCCAGAATGGGCACAACTCCACGTCATTTGGGCAAAAGCAGCCAAACAAACAAATCGCATCTCCGAATCCATTGCACGATACATCACAGCATTAGAAGCAGAACCAGACAATGTAAACACACAATTAGCATTAGCTGACATCCACTTTGAACAAAAAGAATGGCAACTTGCTTACAAACACTTCCAAGAAGCACTACAACTACCCAATGTAGAAGACAAAAACCAAATCATCTTTCAAATGGCACAAACACAAGAACAACTAGAACATTTTCCCATGGCCATTGATCTATACAAACAAGTTGTGAAAGCCGAACCAGGACGCATCGAAGCCCTAGAATCCTTAGCACGTGTTCTAGAAAAAAATAAAGAATACAGCGAAAGTTTACATTACATCCAAAAAATTCTAGAATACCCAGAAGACAACATAGACGAACACTACAGAATACGAAAAATCCAAGCAAACCTCTTTCGAAAACTACAAAAAGACCATGAAGCCATCCAAGAATACCAAGCAGTCTATGAATATAACCCTGCTGATAAAGATATTCCAGCTGCATTGGCACTGCTATACGTACAAACTAAAAATTGGGAACAAGCCGAACATTGGAACCAACAACACTACCAAATAATAGAAACAACAAAAGAAAAAATCGAAAACAGATGTTTACATGGATTCATACAATACCAAGGTTGCAAAAAAACACAGCAAGCCATCCAATCTTATACAGAAGCTTTAAATCTAGATCCAACACACATCCTTGCAGTACAGCAACTTGCCAACATCTACATTGCCCAACAAGATTGGCAAACACTAGCAACTACATACCAAAACTTTCTCCATAAGCTACCACAACATAAACAAAAACTAGGATTCCCATTCCACCTAGCTTTAGGCAACCTGTACAGAGATGAACTAAACGACAACGAAAAGGCAGAAGAACAATATAAAAAAGCACTATCCCTAGCACCTGGACACCTAGAAGCACAAATCGCACTTACAGATCTCAAATCTGCTGCCCCTGAAACTAGAGAAGATGCTATCAAAGGTCATATCAGACTTCTTCAGCAAGATCAATTTCGCCTAGCTTCCTATGAAGCACTCCTCAACCTTTTACAACAAGACAACCAAATAGGTCGAGCAATTCGAGTATGTCGCATTATACAAATTCTAAATCCAGAAAAAGCAAAGGACACACCCTACTACACACAGCTTGCTGCTAAACCCATAACAAAATTTTCAACACAACTCATCCCACAATACATCATTCCTACAAGAATTCAAAAACTCCATGATCTAATGGCAATTACAGGAGATAGACAAGAAAAAACATATCCTGTTTACAAACCCAACAACCTTAGCCCACATCTAGGCACAGAAAAAGTCCAACGCCCGATCTGGTATCATACACATACCATACTCACCATACTCGATCTCAAAGAAAAAGATATACAAATGCATATCACCTCAGATCCTATACATGAAATTCAACTCCTCAACACAATACCACCTACACTCATACTACCACAAAGCATCATCGACAATTTTTCTGAACCAGAACAAAGATTCCTACTCACAAAAGCATTATTCTACGTAGTACAGGGTCAAACACTTGCACATAGACTCTCCCTAGAAGAACTCACCATATACTTCCAACTACTCAGATCCAATTTTGTAAAAACAAACACAGAACTTTCCCCAGATGCAAAAATATTACAGAAAAAAATCTACAGCTCCTTGTCATGGCGTGCAACTCGACAACTCAAAAACTATACACAAGAAGACTGGACAAATATCACTACTGCTAATATACTAAACTATATCAAATGCCTAGAATATGCATCCAATCGACTCGGCTTATTCCTTAGCGACTCCCTTGAAACATCAGTAAAAACACTTTGCTTTCTACAACGCCTCAAAACAAACAACAGAATCCAACGTGAACAACCCATTACCCTAAAAGAACTTAAAGAAACTGATGGTGTTGCTGACCTATTTCATTTCAGCATCAATGAACTCTCCAACAAACTCTTTCTAAAATACGAAAACAAATAACAATATCCATATAGTTGGGAGGCCTCTCTTGCTCTGTGCTCTGCTCTGTACTCGTCTGTTACTCTGAGGAAGAAAACTTGCTCTGTGCTCTGAGAAAGCAAACTTGCTCTGAGGAGGCGTCTTTTGTCAGGAAGCAAACTTGCTCTGGGAAGGCGTCTTTTGTCAGGAAGCAAACTTGCTCTGAGAAAGCAAACTTGCTCTGTGCTCTGAGAAAGCAAACTTGCTCTGAGGAGGCGTCTTTGGAGGCGTCTTTCGTCTTTTGCTCTGGGGAGGCGTTTCTTACTCGTCTATTTATTACTCTGGGGGTGCTCTCTTTCTCTAGGTGCTCTCTTTCTCTAGGGAAACCCTTTTGCTCTGGGGAGGAGGCAAACTTGAACTTGCAAACTTGCTCGGGGAAAAAAGCATTGAAATAAAATGCGAAATAAAATGCGTCATAATGCGTTAGATTACGTTGACATGCGTGAATGTGTGGAAACACGTAGGATTACTCTGCTCTGGGGAGAAACACGTAAAGGGAGAAACAAGGAGAAATGCGTGAAAATTTTAAGGAGAAACGAGGAAAAACGCGTGAAAATTTGCTCGGGGGAAAATATGCTCTGGGGAAAAGAAGCGTCTCTTGCTCGGGGGAGGCGTCTGTTACTCTGGGAAGTGTCTCTTGCTCTGTCTCTTGCTCTGTCTCTTGCTCTGTCTCTTGCTCTGTCTCTTGCTCGGGGAAGGCGTCTGTTACTCTGGGAGGCGTCTATTGCTCTGTGCTCTAAGGATGCAAACTGAGGATGCAAACTTGCTCTGAGGAGGCGTCTCTTGCTCGGAGGAAAAAGCATTGAAATAAAATGCGTCATAATGCGTTTGCGTTAGATTAAGGAGGCGTCTCTTGCTCGGGGGAAAAAGCATTGAAATAAAATGCGAAATAAAATGCGTCATAATGCGTTAGATTACGTTGACATGCGTGAATGTGTGGAAACACGTAGGATTACTCTGCTCTGGGGAGAAACACGTAAAGGGAGAAACAAGGAGAAATGCGTGAAAATTTTAAGGAGAAACGAGGAAAAACGCGTACGAATATGCTCGGGGGAAAAATGCATATGCATATGAATATGCTCTGGGGAGAAGAAAAAAATGCCAAAAAGGAGGGATTTTGGAAAATTTTCGGAAAAATTGGAGAGAATTTGAAAAAAATAGAGGAAATTTCAGGAGATTTTGCAGTGAAAAAAAAGCAATTTAGAAGGCAATAGGAAGATTTTTTTTATGCAAGAAAAAAATTGTGATTTTTTGAAAAAATTTTGACGGAAAATTGATTGAAAATAATTTTGAAAATAAATGTAAATTATTGTAATATAATAAGTTATATTGATTATTTTTATGTTTTCAAGTTTTTATGTGTGGACATACTATCTTTGAGGTAAAATTTTTCTACAAAATTCTACCTTGAAATTATATTGAATTTTTAAATATTTTAAATTTAATTTTATCAATATAATTTAATTTATTTTTTCACGTAGATATGATCGCATTAATATTCGCGTTTTTATTTTTTCGTTTATATTGTTCTACATAGATATGTTCTCGTTGGATCGTATATTTACGATCAGCGACTATGTTGCGGTACCATTCCTGACGTTTATCTTCAGGAATTTCCAAATAAAATGGAAGTAAGTCAGTAACTTCATCTTGTATACCATATGCATATACATTGTAGCTACCGTATTTCCAATCCTTAGGATCGTCTACTCCGCCTGCACGCCACATATTTAAATCTATGTAGACCATAGTATTGAATAGATGTTCCTCAGTCTCTATAATTTCTGAGAAAAATCTTCCACCCCAGAAATATCCAGAACGACCAATTATTTTATTATATCGTCTACCAGACTGACTATTAACATACTGCATGAAGCGAGAAATATTGTCCAAATTAGTCGTTACGACTAAATGAACATGATTTGTCATAAGGGTATAATTATTCACTTCGACATCATATTTCTCTTTAGCACGTTCAAGAACCATTAGATACATTGGTTCAAAAGTTTTAGGATCAATCAATTGTTCCTTATTATTGCAACGTACAGTAATATGATACGTTGCCCCTTCTCGGGTGATACGTATTCTTGTTGCCATAATACGCTCCTTTATAGAATTATTTTCTTTGTTATTGAAAAGAGACTACATTGTGTAGTCTCTTTTTTTATTATGAACATGCATTTGACAACATATTGTTAAATGCATAATAACTTTCTAATTTAATTATACATGGTCATTGGACAAGTGTTTTCAATGTGTATATAATCATCTAATTTAATTATACATGGTCATTGGACAAGTGTTTTCAATGTGTATATAATCATCTAATTTAATTATACATGGTCATTGGACAAGTGTTTTCAATGCGTATATAATCATCTAATTTAATTATACATGGTCATTGGACAAGTGTTTTCAATGTGTATATAATCATCTAATTTAATTATACATGGTCATTGGACAAGTGTTTTCAATGCGTATATAATCATCTAATTTAATTATACATGGTCATTGGACAAGTGTTTTCAATGCGTATATAATCATCTAAT
>Ga0208694_1000303_pt1 | contig 76347 bp, 61 predicted proteins | sample AD_UKC078_MetaG_FD_184442 | JGI IMG/M metagenome (GOLD analysis project Ga0208694, IMG submission 184442) | Active sludge microbial communities of municipal wastewater-treating anaerobic digesters from USA - AD_UKC078_MetaG (SPAdes) (version 2) | ecosystem: Engineered > Bioreactor > Anaerobic >...
GAACCTTATAGGTGTGATGGGTTGCAGTGGAATTATTATCAAGCTTACCAAGGAATTCTTTGCAAAACAGTATGTAGAAGAAGAAAAGAAATAAAACATAATAAAGTCAAAAAACGAGAGTTTCAGACTCTCGTTTTTTTATTTATTCATTTTATTGCCGGCAGTTAAAAATATTGGCGGTCCATGATGATACTATTAATAAATCTATTTGCATTTTCCAATTACATAATCTGCTTAACATAAAAAAGCTGAATTCATCAAAAATAATTGTGAGGTGATAAAATGAAAAAGAAAGTAACAGCTTTTATAGTAGTACTGTGCTTCACAATATCTATAATGCAGGTTTTTGCGGATATAACCTATACGGTGCGTTCCGGCGATACTATGTGGAAAATAGCGGTAAAACACCAGGTAGGACTTAGTGAAATAATTGCCAAGAACCCTCATATAAAAAATCCGGCATTGATATACCCCGGCCAGAAGCTTACGATACCGACAACAACTGCAATAAATTCCTTGGAAAACGAGGTAATACGCCTGACAAACGCTGAGCGTACCAAAAGGGGATTACCTGCTCTAAAGGCCAACTGGCAGCTTTCCAGATGCGCAAGATACAAGTCCCAGGATATGATAAACAGAAATTATTTTGCCCATCAATCCCCGACCTACGGCTCACCTTTTGACATGATAGAATCCTTCGGAATAAGGATGGCTGCGGGGGGAGAAAACATTGCAATGGGGCAGAGAACGCCTCAGGAAGTTGTGAACGCATGGATGAATTCACCGGGCCACAGGGGAAATATACTCAGTACGGCTTTTACTGAAATAGGCGTAGGCTGTGCTAAAAATAAAAATGGAGTTTATTACTGGACTCAGATGTTCATAAGGCCGGGAAGATAACGGTGAAGGGGACACGGGGACGTTTGGGACACGGGGACGTTTCTCCTGTCCCGCTGAAAGCGGGACAGGAGAAACGTCCCCGTGTCCCAAACGTCCCCATGTCCTGGTCAAGATTTACACACACAGTTTCTTCCTTTCGATTTAGCATTGTACAATGCTTTGTCTGCTGCCTTAATAACCTCTTCCGACGTTCTGTATTTTTCATTTTTCTCCGCCGCTCCGATACTTACCGTCAAATAAAGCTTTTTATATGAACTGCTTCTTGTCACGATATCAGCAGGCTTTTCTTTTGGCCTGCTTTTACTTCTCCTTATGAAACCTCTGTTTGCAATATATTCACGCAGCTCTTCCAGATATGGTATTGCTTCCTCCGCAGTCTTGCCGGGAAAAACTATTGTAAACTCCTCCCCTCCATATCTGAAGGCTTTCCCTCCGCCTCCGACACCTTTAATGCAAGCCGCCACAAGCTTGAGCACATCGTCTCCCACATCATGGCCGTATGTATCATTGAATTTCTTAAAATAATCAATATCAAGCATAGCTATGGTATATTTGCTTCCAAGCTTAAGCATTTCCTCCTTCAAAGCCCTTTTTGAGGGCAGTCCTGTAAGTTCATCCAAATAAGCCATGCTGTGGGATGCCCGGATCACCACCGCTGACAGCATTAGCCCGGATAGTGCAAACATCACTGATGCGGTATTTAAGTCCTTATTAAACATCAGTGCGGCAAAGGAAAATAATGTTATACCCATAAAAGGTGTGTCATGATTTTTCCCCGTAACAGCCTGTCTGCCAAAAAGAAATATAAAAGTAATAAAATACAGCAGCAGTGACATATGAGAAAGATCCGGAATAAAACTTATGTCGGCCGGAAACAGCTTAATATTGAAAAGCTGAAGTAAGTCCGAATCGTTGTACCATATTATCCAAGCGCCGATTAGAAGCTCCGCAGCAATAAACAACAGCCTCATCCTTCCCCAGGATGACGCTATGCCCCTCTCTCTTTGAATTGAGAAAACCAGAATATTAAGGGGTATATACACTGATGTCATTGACAGTATCATATAAAAATATTCGGCGGCATCCGGCTCTTGAGGGATTAACTGAAAGAGAGCCAGTTGGCACAGCATCAGCGTCAGGGAGCAAAAAAACACCCTGCTCCTGTTGAACCACCACCCGAAAAACATAGCTGCAGCAAACAGTACATAGGAAACATACTGCGAAAGCAGCTTTATGGTTGGCGGAGCAGCTTTAAGCCATACGGAAACAAAATATGCGATTATAACAAGCAGGCAATTGACTCCCAAGGATATCAAAGCTTTTGTAGTTTTATTCACTTTATTTATCCTCACTCTCGCTTTTCTCTTCTGCAAGGTGCATATAGTATTGATACAACTCCGTATATTCCGATACTTCCTGCCTTCCTTTATCGTTTATTGCGTACAAGCCTTTGGATATGTTTTCAAACCACCCATAGTGATTCTTTTGAAGTATGGCTGTTGTCTTTTTCTCGTCGGTGCCAAGCTGTCTCAGTTCCCTGGGCTTTAATTGACCGTATCTCATCAGACAGCAGGCTATATGTATTGCCATTTCCCTATATGCAGTCACAAGCTTTTCCCTTGTGCTCCCTCCGGTGTTAAAATCTCCATATCTTGCGGCAAACTCCTTTACTAACTCCTGCCTTTTCCTTTTGCTATGATTCTTGCTCTTAGCCATATCAAAGGCCGCAGGCTCAAACACGACTTCAACAAAGGAACAGCCCTCCTTAAGCGAAACAACCATAAGGCCAAGCTGCAGTCTTTTCAACATATAACACAGATTCTGCCATCTCTTGGAGAAAAGCCCCCTGCCCGGTTTAGGCACAGCAATATAAACCATGTCTGCAAGCTTTTGTCGCTGAACAGCCTGAAGAATGACATCGAGGTTAAGAGCTTTTTTCATCTCCACTACAAGCAGTTCATTCTCTTTTATGGCAGCAATATCGCAGTGGTTGACCTCGCTGCGCACTGTATAGCCCAAGCCGGCAAGATAGTCATAAATAGGCTTGTACAAATCCTTCTCAAAAAATTCTTTTTTACCGCTGCTCATGCAATCACCACGCTTTATATAGAATATCGTCAATAAACCACATTATTTGAAGAATGTATATAAAGATACCGATAACACTGAAGGCACGAAAACCCACAGAAATCACGGCAAAAAAATATTCAGGTATGTTAGTAATGATCGACAATAGCAAACGTATCGAGATCTATTGATATATCGATTAATAACTATCTAGTACCGTGTTATTTCGTGGAACAGCCGTGTGTTTAGTGTTACCCGTCATTTTTACACTATCGGTGCCAGCAGCAGTACCTCTTCATTCTCCCTATATATTGTATCAAATTGTGAAATGGGTATGGGATTCCGCCCGATTCCCACCTCAAAAGTATACCCGGGCCTTCTGTACTGCTCCACAAACCAATCCTTGTAGCCTGCGTAAGCTGCTTCGTAAGGCACGCCCGAAACTGCATATCCTGTTATTTCCGAGAAAATATTTGCTATCTCCAATGCCCGGGGAGGCCTAATCCCCTTATACAGCCAATATATTACCCTTCCTTGGGTATGATAGGCTATAACCAGCTTAAAATTGTGCTGTCTTGTAAAATTGACGACAGCCTGTGTCTCAGGCTCTGAAAGAGGGCTCGGCCCTCCATATCTGGTAGGCCCCGGGCCGTCTACACCCAGCGAAGGCTCCTGTGCCTTTGCTTCCTCCCATGACGCCGGATAATTGCGGTTCAAATCGACTCCTCTGATATTGGCATTCCAAACCTGTGAGAAGGGCAGGCCCGTATCATTCCATGCAAGCAGCCGGTCATAATAGGGATTATCTCTTTTCAACCCCTCCAACACTAGGTTTACTCCATCCGGATTTACCATAGGCATAATGTAAATGCTGCCTCTGTTCCACAGGTCACGTATATTATAGCCCTGGATACCGGAATTCCTTGCATATCCCCGGGCGTAGTTTTCAATAAATTTCATAAGCAGCGGAGCCGTAATCCATTCAAGTGCATGGTGTGCACCGTTATAGAACACTTCTGAAGGCCCGTTTCCCAATTTTATATAGTATAAGTTTTTCCCAAGGACGCTTCTTCCCGCGATACCCACTTCTATAAAGGGGTATCTCACCTTTAGCCCTCTTATGTCTCTATCCATTATCTCATATGTATAATCGATATCGGTAAAAACCACATCAATGCCATAAGGCACATTGATTACCTGCCCGACTCTGAGGTTCCCGGGATCGACTCCCGGGTTGGCTGTCATTACAGCATTCAATGTAGTGTAATACCTTCCGGATATATTGTAAAACGTATCCCCCGGTCGGATAGTATAGGTGTCATAACCCCTCAGGAATCTCTCAAACCTGCTCCAGGCAGCCGGGCCTGCCACCCCGTCCGGTTCAAGTCCGTTATCCAACTTAAATTCCCTTACCGCTTCACGGGTAACCGGTCCAAAGATACCGTCCACCGGCCCCGGGTTGTATCCGATTCTTATCAATAGGCTTTGTATAAGCTTTACTGCTGCACCTCTTGAGCCCAATGTCAATACTTCCATAAAAACGCCTCCTGCAAAGCTAGTGAACAATACCATAATATTCATTGCGGGAGGCAATTGTTACATTTATATGTTATTCAGCTTTTGAACCGGTTGCACCATGGCTTTTCATTAACTTTTTCATCCCATCCGTAGCTTCAACCTTCCCATCGGGCATAACCCACACCGCCTCAACGTTGTCAAGGCTTTCCACAAGTTTACGGCTTTTGTCATAAGGCAGCAGAAATGCAGTAGTGGACAAAAAATCCGCAAGTCCCGCATCCTCAGTAACTATCGTAACTGCACGGTAGTATTCCCCGGGCATTAGCGTATCCGGATCAATCAAATGATGATAGATCTTGCCTTCAACCACATAATACCTTTGATAATCCCCGCTGCTTACTATTGCTGCATTATTGACAAATATCGTATCCAACAGGTTCTCTTCTGCAGCTATAAACATTTTGTCCGGATCCTGTATACCTATACCCCAGTACTCACGCATTCCGTCAAGAGGCTTTCCAAGTACGCGGATATTACCCCCTGGGCTTATGATGCCCGAAGTAAAACCCTCCGACATAATTTCCTTGGCAACCAGCTCCGTGGCAAAGCCTTTTGCTATGGCTCCGACATCAAGGCGCATTTCCTTATCAGACAGAAATACCGTACTATTTGCTTCATCCACTATTACTTTATTTATGTCAGTATGATTGCTTGCTTCTCTAAGCTTTTCCAAAGGAGGCAGCTCGGCATTCACGGGATCGCCCTCTCCCCGCTCGCGATAATCATGCCATATTGAAAGCACCGCACCCATTGCAATATTGGTTCGCCCGCCTGTTTTTGCATGCCATTCCTTCGCAAACAATATGAGATCTGTTATTTCCTTATCCACCTTTACAGGTTTGATTCCCGCATTTTCATTTATTGTCTTGATATTATTGATACCTTCGTAATCATTATATATGTCATACAGCTTATGCAGCTCTTCAAAACGAGCGCGTATCTTCTCAAAATACTCCGAAAATTCCTGCTCGCTTTTGTTATAGCCCACTACCTGAGTCAGTGTATCAAAAGTTCCGAAAAAGGTGTCACTGTATTTAGTTAATACTAATTCCGGAGCTTTCCCGCATCCTGATAAAACCAAAAGCAGTATAACCAATGTAATTACAATAACGGAAGTTTTCTTCATTCTTATCACCCTTAATTTTATTAGCAAAGCTATTATAGCAAATAATCCATGTTTTATGCAAAAAATCCGTGAAGGGACACGGGGACGAAGGGACACGGGGACGTTTATCTTGTCCCGCTGAAAGCGGGACAAGATAAACGTCCCCGTGTCCCTTCGTCCCCGTGTCCCTTAATATTTATACGCCTTATTTTGCGTTTGCATAACCTTCCGCAACTGCTGCAATATATTCCTGTACAGATACGGTAACAGATGATGTAAGCTCCGGAACATCAGGAACTGCAGGATGTGATGCATCCTTGTTCTTTGTCTTCATAGCCTTGATTTCGTCAACAGTCTTGCCAACCATCCACTGTCCAAGGGCATCAGCCTGCTGATACCATTCTTTGCCTATCGATGAAGCCTTGATCATTCCATAGCCTTCTTTTAGCTCTACCTTTGTCGGATATTCAGCTGCTTTATCTGCAGTTACTTTACCGGTATTGTCAAAAGTAATCTTAGTTTGTGCATTATCTATGATAGTTCCAACAACCTTGCCGTCTTTGTCAAAGGCAGTAGCCGCCATGACTGTATCAACCTGGGCGAAGGGAAGGACTTCTTTGCCTTCTGCATCTTTTCCAAGCCCCTTTGATTTACCTGTTGTTATAACATGTCCAAGTCCAACCTTTTCACCGCCTGCTACATCGACAGCAGTTTCATAAGCTTCCGCAACAGCTGCAATGTATTCCTGTACAGATACGGTAACAGATGATGTAAGCTCCGGAACATCAGGAACTGCAGGATGTGATGCATCCTTGTTCTTTGTCTTCATAGCCTTTATTTCATCAACAGTCTTGCCAACCATCCATTGTCCAAGGGCTTCAGCCTGCTGATACCATTCTTTGCCTATCGATGAAGCCTTAATCATTCCATATTCTTCTTTAAGCTCTACCTTTGTCTTGCTTTCAGCCTTTATATCTGATGTAACCTGAAGAGCCGCATCAAACGTAACCTTAGTCTGTGCATTGTCAATAGTCACTGATATAACTTTTCCATCCTTGTCGAAGCCAACAGCAGCCATAACTGTATCAACCTGTCCTAAAGGAAGAACTTCTTTGCCTTCAGCATCTTTCCCAAGATCCTTTGACTTGGCAATTGTAGTAATATGTCCAATGCCTAATTTAACAATACTGCCGCCTTCTGCTGCGGGTGCCGCTGGTTCTGCCGGTGCTGCAGGTGCTGAACATCCGGCCAGTACTGAAAGTGCTAATGTCAGTAATAAAACGATTGATAATACTTTTTTCATGTTTCCTCCTCCAAATTGTTTGTTAAATATTTATTACTACTTCATTCTATCATATTGTATAAACATTATCAATGTTTATCGATTAATATTATTTATAAATTATGATAACCTTTATCGCTGGTGCAATTAAATCAGCTGATAAAAAAGAAACAGCATGCAGAGTATTATCTACATGCTGTTCCTATACTAATATGAATCAGTCATTCAAATCTGAAGTACAGTGGGGACATTTACTTGCATCAATATGTATTTCACTGAAACAGTACTTGCAAGACTTTGTTTGAACAGGGGCAGGTTCTTCCTTCTTCCTTGGAATACGGTTTATTTGCTTTATCACTAAAAATATTGAAAAAGCAACTATCAGAAAGTCAATGATATTGTTGATGAATAATCCGTAATTCAAGGTAGCGACACCCGCTTCCTTGGCTTCCGCCAGGGTGTTGAAGCTTCCGTCGCCCAGGGTTATGAATAAATTGGCAAAATCCAGCTTCCCAAGAAGTAAACCGACTAAAGGCATTATTATATCACTGACTAATGATGAGACTATTTTTCCGAAGGCTCCGCCGATAATTACACCAACAGCTAAGTCTATTACATTCCCCTTCATTGCAAATGATTTAAACTCTTTCCACATAGAAATCCTCCTTTTCGCATATGAAGAATAATGCGACGAGGACATGGGGACGCGGGGACATGGGGACGTTTCCCCTGTCCCACTTCCAGTGGGACACGCGAAACGTCCCCGTGTCCCCGTGTCCCCGTCGTATTCTTCATATATTGTGCAACAGTTCTATCTTTTATTTGATTGTATATTCATTATAACGGTATATTCGACATATTTCAAAGAAAATATTATAACCCCTTAAGGCGGCGAGCAGCTTCAACTATATTCTCACTTCCCAGGATTCCTGAGGCCGCCGCTATTCCGTCAGCTCCCGCTGCTTTGACTGAAGCGGCGTTTTCAGTGCTTATCCCACCAATGCCCACTATGGGTATATGTACTGCTTCCTTTATTGCCTTCAATTGGGTCAGTGTTACATGCTCGGTATTGCCTTTTGTTTTGGTCGGGAACAATGCACCAATCCCCAGATAGTCTGCTCCTTGTCTCTGAAAATCAAGTGCTTCTTCAATGCAATTGGCAGAGGCACCTATTATCTTATCGCGCCCCATTAGTTTTCTGGCAGCCGCTATGGGCAAATCCTCAGGGCCCAGATGCACTCCCTCCGCATCCACCGCCAATGCTATATCGACCCTATCGTTAATTATAAGAGGAATGCCGTATTTCCTTACCAGCTCTTTAACCTTTAAAGCCAGGTTATAATAATCAAAAGTATTTATATTCTTTTCCCTAAGCTGCACTAATGTCACTCCGCCCTTTATTGCATCCTCAATGCAGTCAAGCAGTTCCTTCCCTCCAAGTACTTTTCTGTCGGTTATCAGATATAAAGAATAGTTCACCAACCCTTTATCCGGCATATACCACACCTTCTCTCATAAATATATCCCTGTTCAAATTATACATACTGTCAAAAAGCCTTACCTTAAACATTCCTATGCCTTCATTGGGCATTAAACATGCATTTGCCAGCTGTCCTGAAATTCCCATAACCATTACGCCTCCCACAGCCCCCGTCAAATAGTCCTCCGTCATACTGCAGAAAGTGCCGACGATGGATGAAGTCATGCATCCCGCTCCGGTGATTTTTGAAAGCATCTCATGTCCGTTATTTATTATATAAGCCGTACTTCCGTCTGAAACCAGGTCTTTCCTTCCTGTGGCAGCAACAACGCAATTTAAATCCTTCGCCAAGCCCTGAACTATCCCCACAGCATTATCAATATCCCAATTGGAGTCTACTCCGCAAGAATAACGGTCTTTGCCTGCCAAATACATAATTTCCGAAATGTTCCCTCTAATTACATCAGGCTTGATATCCGACAGCAGCTTACAGCAGATCTCTCTGCGGAAAGAAGTAGCTCCGGCACCAACCGGATCAAAAATTACAGGAATCCTCATTTCTTTTGCCTTTTTGCCTGCCAGCAGCATTGATCTGAAATTATTATTGTCCGGCGTCCCCATATTGAGCACCAATGCTCTTGACATTGCCGCCACCTCTTCAACCTCTGAGGGGTCCTTTGCCATTATGGGAGAGCCCCCGATCGCAAGTACGGCATTGGCACAATCATTCATAGTAACATAGTTGGTAATATGATGAATTAAAGGCCTGTATTCTTTTATCCTTATCAGCAGTTCCGATGCTTCTCCAATAATATCCAACTCTCTGTCCACCTCCATGACAAGCAATATAACAATCCGGTGATTATCATTACGGGAACTGTCGCCCCAATTACAAAATCAAGCTTGATGAACTGGTAATACATAATTACACCCGCAACCCATACTGCTGACGCTCCCCAGTTTACTAGCAGCCCCTCCTGAAGCTTCCTGCTTTTCTTTAAAACAAAGTATTCCGTAAGCAATATTGCAAAAAGCGGTGCAAAAACCGACCCTATTGCATACAGGAAATTCTGATATTGTTCTATCGGTACTATTACTGCAATCAAAGTCCCTGCTGCTCCCATGCCTAATGCAGTCTTTCTTTCGTTCAGCTTTGGGAATAAATTCAAAAATGTCACTCCTGCCGAATTTGCATCAAGAAAGGTAGTCGTTACAGTTGACAGTATCACAATGCCAAGGGCAGTGAACCCTAAGTTTGCCGATAGCATCATTGCCCCCGGATCTGAATTTCCCGATGCGATAGCAGCACCAAGACCAATTGTGTACATCCATGTACTTCCCGTAAAATATCCCAGAAAGCTTCCTGTAACAGCATCTCCTTTTCTTTTTGCAAACCTTGTATAATCTGCTATCAGGGGAAGCCATGATAAAGGCATTATCACATTCAGCTCTATGGCAGACCCGAAGGATAGGGTGCCGTCCCCCGAGCTGCTGAATAATTCACTATTCTTAAAAACAACCGCACTCAGCATTACTGTAAGTATAAAAAGCAGCACTACGGCAATCAGGTTAAGCTTTTTCACACCGACATTTCCAAAAAATATCCACAAACAAATCAGCCCGCCTATTACGACACTCCAGAGATAAATATTGTCAAAGGACCACAATACTTTTGCAATTTCATTGACCGATCTTGCCCCTGATATTATCATGACTGCAGTCCACCCAAGGAGCTGAAGCACATTCAGTACCGAAAAAACATAAGCTCCGTATTTGCCGAAGGATATTCCTGTTGACGCTATTGAAGGCAGCCCTGTTTCTGTTCCGATTATCCCCCCTGCCACTAAAATCAAAGTGCCTATTATATGTCCGATTATTATTGCAATTATACCATTCTTAAAGCCAAGGGGGGCAAGCAATCCTCCGGTCAGTATCTCAGCAATTGATACGGCTGCCCCGAACCAGAGAGCGGCGAAGCTTAATAGCGTAAGATTATTGTTTGATTTATTCATCCAGCATACCCGCTTTCTTGTATAACGTGTAAAAATGATTTGTAGGCCCTACCCCCTTGCCTATGGACAGGGAATTTTCGATTGCAATTGTAATGTACTCCTTTGCCAATGCAACAGCTTCTGCAACAGAATACCCTTTTGCCAGGTTGGAGGCAATAGCCGCCGAAAGGGTGCAGCCTGTTCCGTGAGTATTCTTAGTGTTAATCCTCTTGCCTTTCAGGCAGCTAATTTTACTGCCGTCAAAAAGAATATCCGTTGCATCCTCATCAAGATGGCCTCCCTTTAAAAGTACGTTACGGGGACCCATTTCAAAAATCACCCTTGCTGCTTTTTCCATTTCTTCAATACTTCCGATTCTCATTCCGGTAAGCACTTCCGCTTCGGGAATGTTAGGCGTAACAATTGTTGCCAGGGGCACCAAACTTTTGATCAATGCTTCCTTTGCCGACTGCTGCAATAGATGATACCCGCTTTTGGAAACCATAACCGGATCCAGTACAATATTTGAAGGCTTATAGTAACGCAGTTCTTCCCCTATGGCATTTATCGTGTCTATCTGTGAGACCATTCCGATTTTTAAACCGTCAACCCTAATATCCTCAAAGATTGCTTCTATTTGCTTCTCTATCAATTCAACTGAAATATCCTGAACTGCCAGGACCCCTTGTGTGTTCTGCGCGGTTATGGCAGTAATAACACTCATCCCGTAAACCCCATGGGCGGAAAAGGTTTTCAGGTCCGCCTGGATTCCTGCGCCCCCGCAGCTGTCCGAGCCTGCTATGGTCAAAACGTTTTTCATATCAATTCCTCCCGCTAAATGCCTGTTTTCTTCAGTGCATGGCTTTTTTCCATTACTCCCAGAATTACATAGCCAATTATACTGCCGCCAATAGTGCTTATCAGGAAAGGTACTACGAAGTAAAAGGCGGCCGCATCATTCCCCATCAAAAATTTTGCTATGGGAAAAGCCAAAAGCCCGCCCAATATGCCCGTACCGAATATTTCTCCGGCTGCGGCAAATAACTTCCTGCCGAATTTCAAATACATAATCCCTGCTATAAAAGCTCCAATCATGCTCCCGGGGAAAGCCAAAAGGGAACCGGTGCCCAATATGTTTCTCAGCAGCGAAATCAGAAATGCATTTGCCACGCCATACCACGGGCCCAACAGCACAGCAGACAGTACATTTATTGTATGCTGCACCGGGAAGCATTTGGCTGCTCCCACGGGTATGTAGACCAAATTGGCCGATATTGTGCCTATTGCTACAAGCAATGCAGAAAATGTAAGTTTTTGGGTTTGCATAAAAAATCCTCCTTTATCGGCAGGGGGCTTCTCCCCCTTGCATCCCCCATCGTATAGGAAATTATAATTTTCTATACGATAAAAAAGCATAAACCCCATTATAAGGATTTATGCTTATATTCTATAAACATGTTACTTCCCTACGCTGGCATTATCCAGATCAGGTAATAGGGTCAGAGACTCATGTTCTCTATCTCAGCCGGCCTTACCAGCCCCCCCAGTACTTAAGCTATTCAATTACCATAATAGTAACACATACTATTGGCCATTTCAAGTCTGAACGTTAAAACTGCCCATCAGCATCTTTTCTGAATTTATCAACTTCATCGGATAACTTGTAATCCGATTTTTCCAGGACCTCCATATACTTGCCCAAAAGCTGCAACAGCTCACTATCTCCTTTTTCCTTCAAAACCTTTGTATAAGCATCTTTGGCTTCAGGATTCATCATTTTTGTATCATAGCTGAATAGAGGGGTATTATTCAATCCGTACAGAATGAACATGATATATTTTTTCTGCAGTTCCTTTATGCTTCCAACCTTGGCAGAGCTGCTGTGTTTCGCCATAAAGTTCTCCTGGGCCAACGCCCTCTCAATTACCTCATCCCAGCCTATCACAAGAGCCCCATCCTTTGCGGGAACTTTATTGCTCTCTGCTGCCATTATATCAATATAATCCTTCATGTCATCCTCTGCATAAGAACTGAATTTCTTAAGAAATTCATAGTTAATAATAGGGAAAAACATGCCTTCCGCTGTTTCCACCTTATAGCCCATAGCCTTGGTTTCATCAATAAGGCTTTTAACTTCAGCATCTTGAATGCTGTCAAGTTTGCTTAGATCAAATTCCGATTTGTACGCATTGAACATTGCTTCTTGTACCGCCGTGCTGTAATATTTCTCCTCCAGCTCCGGTAAATTGCTTTTCAGGGATTTTTCAAGTTCATCAAGCATTTTAGACGCATTTTCTCCGGAAACGTCAGCAATACTCTTATCCATGAACTCAATTATTGCATCAGGCTTGGGATTCCCCACCGCCAATGCCATAAACTCGGGAATAATCCTATCCTCAATGCTTTCCTCCACAGCAGGAGGGTTATTATCCTCAGCTTTGCCGCCTGTATTATCCTCTGCAGGTGCCGTGCACCCTGTCAGCAATCCTGCACCCAGAAGCACAACAATGGACATAACTAATGAAGCAGACCTGAAAAAAGCTTTTTTATTAAACATTTTTATTAGCATAACTCTCCCTTCAAAGACACTGCATATTTTTCCGTACACAGTTATGACGCAGCATCTTTGCGAAAAGTTCCGGACTACAGCTTCCCTGCAAAATCCGCTCCGAACTGCACGCATCTGTTCATTGCATCCTGGTCCGGATTCCACAGTTCTTTTATTCCGTCGCTTACTATTTCAAATTTGGCATCCTTCAATCTTTCCGTCAATATACCGACCGATTCCCCGCTCCAGCCGTATGAGCCGAAGGCTGCTGCTTTTTTATTCTTGAAGCCCAAGCCTTTTACCATATCCAACATCCCGCCCACTGCATGCATAATACTCTTATTTACAGTGGAAGAACCGAACAATACTGCCTTGGATTTAAATATTTCCGTTATCACATCGTTTTTATCGGAATGAGCAGCATTAAACAGCTTTACTGCAACCTCCTTATCAACCGATCTGATTCCTTCCGCTATAGCTTCGGCCATCCTCCTTGTACCGTTCCACATTGTATCATATACTATTACAATTTGATTTTCCTGATAGTCCTTTGCCCAATCCATGTATTTCTGAATTATCTGGGCCGGATTGTCCCTCCAGATTATCCCGTGGCTGGGGGCAATTATGTTCACCGGTAAATTGAAGCTTAAAACTTCTTCTATTTTCTTGGTGACAAAGGTACTGAAGGGGGTCAATATGTTTGCATAGTATTTAATTGCTTCCTGATATAATTCAGCATTGTCTACCATATCATTGTACATCAGCTCCGAGGCATAATGCTGTCCGAAGGCGTCATTGCTGAACAATATGTTTTCACCTGACATGTACACGAACATACTGTCCGGCCAGTGAAGCATCCTGGCTTCCACAAAAGTAAGCTTGCTTTCACCAATATCAAGGGTATCTCCGGTTTTTACCGTTACAAAATTCCAGTCCTTATGATAATGCCCTTTTAATATCTTGGCCCCATTAGCTGTGCAATAAACGGGAGTATTTGGTATTTCCGCAAGCAGCAGCGGCAGTGCCCCGCTGTGGTCAATTTCACTGTGATTTGCAATTATGTAGTCAATTTTATCCAGGTCTATCTCCTTTTTAAGGTTTTCCACAAACTCCTTTGCAAAGGGTGCCCAAGCTGTGTCAATAAGTACATTCTTCTTGTCCTTTATAAGATATGAGTTGTAAGAAGAACCTCTGTGAGTTGAATACTCGTCCCCGTGAAATCTCCTCAACTCCCAGTCAATTTTCCCTACCCAGGTAACTTTGCCGGTCATTTTAAAACTCATTTGCATTCCCTCCTTTGTTATGCATTAATTATACCATAAATATGCAAAGATTATGATATCCGCCCATGTGCGTTTTCTTGTTCAGTTTTTTGCCGATGACAAACCGAAAAAACTTCCGGCTGTTCCCAATGCGGTACTCAATAACATAATCAATATAGTAAGGTCAGAAACCAATGCCTCCCGGGGCGGAAGAGGAATGAAGGCTATCGGGCCGGCTGCCTGTGCATACAAATACTTTAATGCATATGCTGCCAAGGCTGAGGATAACGCGCCTCCTCCCAGAGTGAGAAGAAGCCCTTCCAGCATGAAGGGAAACCCGATAAAAGCTTCAGGCGCTCCCATCAGCCTTAAGGTATTTATCTGTTCTCTGCAGTCGTATATTCCCATTCTGATAATGTGGGATATTATAACCGTTGTGGATATCCCGACAGCGGCTATAATCAGGTATCCCAATATCTTTATTGTCTGTGAAATCCCGAGGATGCGTTCCAGCACTTCCCTGTTATCCCTCACATGCTCAATGCCCTCAATCAGATCTAGTTTCCCCGGTATCAGGCCTATATCTTCTATTTGGATTTTTGCTTCTATAAAGGGACTGAAAGGATTATCATCTAAATACTCAAGAACACGGGCTTCCTTCCCCAGTATTTTTTCCATCCTGCTGTAGGCTTCCTCTTCGCTGACCAGCCTTGCTTCATATACTCCCTCAATGTTTTCAATCTCTTCGGCCAGCCTTTCTGCACCGGCAGCGTCCATATCCTCACTGAAATATATACTTATTTCAGCCTCTTCTTGTATGGCAAGCACAACATGGCTGCTTACCCACCAGCCGGAAATCATCATGGCGAGGATGAAAAAAATAAGCCCGATGCTTAGAAAAGATAAAATACTTGACAGCAGGTTCAAACGCATTATTGTCTTTGTTTCTTTAATGAAATAACCGGTATTGTACAAAATATTCTTCATCTAAGCTTCCCCTGACCTTTCTTTGAGCATGTTCCCGTTATCCATCCGGATATGTACTGCATATCTTTCATCTTCAATCAAATGGGTTGCATGGGTAGTGATGATTATGGCTTTATTGTCGTTTCTGAAGGATTTCAGCAATTCCAGTATGTTTAGGGCATTGTCCTTATCAAGATTGCCCGTAGGCTCATCTGCTATTATCAAGACCGGTTCTCTTGATACTGCCCGGGCAATTGCCACCCTCTGGCATTCGCCCCAGGACAAGTGCTCTACCAGTGAAAGCATTTTTTGCTCCAAACCCACCTTTTTCAGTGCATTTCCGGCATTTTCCCTTATGCAGCCGGAAGGTATATCCAGAAATCTCATTCCCAGCATGACATTTTCCAAGGCAGTTCTCCCTTTTATCAGCCTGAAGTCCTGAAAAACCGGACCGATCATTCTGCGCAGGCCTCTGATTCTTGACGCTTGTCCCCTGGATATGTGCTGTCCCAGCACCCTCAGGGAACCGGCAGTCGGATATTCCTCACCCATGAAAAGCTTCAGCAGGCTTGTCTTTCCGGAGCCGCTGGGTCCGGTTATGTATACAAGCTCACCCGGTTTAACTGAAAGCTCAATATTTTTAATGGCTTTGGTTCCATCCGGATACTCCAAACATACTCCCTTAGCTTCTATCATTATTTCCCCTCCAAATACAATAACAAATTAAAATCTATGAATCAGTTCTATGTACCCTTCTTTAATTCTTACGGCATGTATATCGTTTCCTGCCAGCAGCGGCTCAAGATTCAGCATCATGCCTTCCTCTCCGAATAATTCCTCCAGAACTCCCTTTTCCAAAGGCAATCCGAAAAAGCTTCCTTCCCGGGCCTGAAACTTAAGAGTGTGTCCTTCCTGAATTGCAAAAGTTCCTGTCAATATAAGGTTCTTATCAGGTATCCTTATTTCAGCCGCTTCCTGATGAAAAGCAAAAATCATTTCTTCAAGATTGGCATTCTCTGAAATAATTTTGTTTATAGTCCCATCGTCAATAGCTCCCTTGACTTCAAAAAGAGAAAAGCTGATTTTTAAAGCATCATAAGGCAATCCCTCCTCTTCAATCATTCGGGAGAATTCCTTTGCGGTCTCTGAAAGCAAAGGCTTAAGCTCATTCCAGACCCTTTCCAGATTGGAAAGGTATTCCTGGTAATGCTCCTTCTCTCCCTTAAGGGATGCCAGGTATGCCTCCTTTTCCGCCTTAAGCCTGTTTTTATCAGCTAACGCCGTTCTTGACATACTTTCCTTATCTTTAACCAATGCAAGCTTTTCCGATAGTTTTGATTTTTCCTCTGCAAGCTTCCTGCCGCTTGACTCCAGCTGCTCCAAAAGCGTTCCGGTATTTTTGGTAAGATCCCGGAGTATGTTCAACCTATGCAAAAAAGTACTCAGGCTGTCCGAGTCCAGGATGATTTCCAGGAATGACCCGGCTCCCATCCTCTGATAGCTTTTCAGAACCTGCTCCAAGCTCTTCCGCTTCTTTTCATAAGCAAGCTCCTCTTTTGCTATATCCTCTTCCAAGCCTTTTATTTCTTTACTGATTGCTTCTGTTTCGCGGGATAGCTCCTCTGCCTCCGCCTCCGCTATTTCAATCTCCTGAGCAAGTATGAACAGTTTCTGCAAAATCTCCTTTTCCTCTTTAGAAATTCCCGAAAGCTTTTCCTTGACTTCAGAAAAAGGAGGCTGCTGTCCAACTGCGGCACTTGCGGGTAAAATCACTATAGCCGTCATAATTGCGATACTTAATAATACTATTGCTTTCATTTTTCTGAGTTCCGACATGGGCCTGCCTCCTGCTTCAGCTATATTCTTATTCTATCAAATTATCAAAAAAAAGAGTATGTTCATTACTTACTTGAAATATTCAACTACAGATTTCGCTATGCTCTGGGCAAGCCCGGCCTGCTCATTCTCATCAATCAGCCATTCAAATTCATATGGGTTCGGGACAAAACCGCTTTCAACAAGGATAGATGGTGTCCAGGTACCCCTTAAAACATAAAAATTCTTGTTATGCAGCCCTTTGTTGGTTCTGTTCAGATGTGTCAATGTATTTTGGAATATTGTTTCTGCCAATGGCAGTGCAAGTTTTTCCCGGTAGAAAACTGCAAATCCGTCTACTTTGGATATATCAACATCCTCCGCCATGCTATTGGAATGAAGAGAAAGGAACATATCAGGCTTTGCATTTCTGGAGGCTGCAAGGCGCTCTTCCAGGGACACATTCACATCTGCCGCTCTTGTCAGAAATACCCTTGCCCCAAGCTGCTCAAGCTCCGACTGTAATTTAAATGCAATATTCAGATTTATGGTCTTTTCCGGATACTCTGTTCCGAGAGGGCCTATTGCACCTGTATCACTGCCCCCATGGCCGGGATCAAGCATGATTGTCAGGCCGGAAAGAGGCTCATTGCTATTATTTGATTTTACAGGCCTTTTTATATTCAGCACCAGTCCTGTTTTTGTCTTTTGCATATAATAGCCGCTTATGCTCCGGTTTTTTTTCAATGCCATGGTATATTCCGTATTGTTCACTTTTTTTGCAACAGCAACAGATGAAAAAGGTGAATCATCCGGCAGTTCAGGAGATGCTGCCTGAGAATCGGCTGATACATTAATTTTCAGCAGGGCTCCGTCAAAATCTGCAATAGCGGCAGGCGGAGCCGATATATCAAGTTTTAAAGAATCCCACCCATCCCCGGATATATACTCAGTATCCTTTATAATCGGCCTTGATTGCGCCTTGGAAGTATATACCGCAACATCACTGTCCTTGACCCATTGCCCCAGGGACAGACGGACATAGCCCCCCGACATTCCGGTAACAGAATCAACCATTCCGCTGTACAACTCATAGGCTGCTCCATCTGAAGAGCTTGCCTCATTGTATGTATATATGACCTCTTTTTCAACCTTTGCATAGAATGGTGAACCTTTCATTATCACACCGATCTTTGCGGGGGCGGTACAGCTCTTGGCCGTACCCTTGTAATTCATTGTATAAACCGGTTTCCCCAGGTCTATATTACGGGGAGTGCCCTTATATGCCGGAATAGTATATTCGCAGGTAAATTTGTCTGCATACAGCCCTGAGGTTCCTGTCACTGCGCCTGAAGATTTCATTAAATATCTTTTCCCGCCTATCTGCACCGTTACCGTTGAGCCATAAGGAGCTTCGCAGGAAAGAGTTATTTTTTCCCCGGGATTACGGTACTCCTGGCTTTGCGGAAAGACTGAAGCTGAAATTATCTCAGCCCCGCTCATTTTTGCCGGTTCGGAATCAGCGGTTTTTCTGTATATCACACGGGTCACCTCTGAGGCTTCCTGGGATAGTGTAAAAGAATTTGCACCCTCCGTCAAGGGTACCAAAACTCCGAAGTATCCCCGGGCCGACCTGTTTTCCACAGGTACTCCGTTCAGATACAAAGGCTTTTCCGGATCAGATGAACCGTTCAGGTAATATTTTTCCAAGGTGGTCTGTATATCTTCAGCCGGACGTGAAACACTGATCGGAATACTGCTCTTCCTTTTATATAAAGATTGCAAAGCCGCACATAGAGCCGGGTTATTGCATAAAGACCTGTTGCTGAAAAAGATACTTCCTTTTATTTCCTTGTTTTCAGAATTCAGTTTAAGCTGCTTTTCCATCTCTGCAATACCATACCATGGGCTTTTAGGATCTGTATCCCCGGTTCTATATGCTGCCTGTCCGATATACAGATCAACACCCGTACCCGCAGTTACATCGGCCCACCAACTCAACAGCCTGCTGTAATCTGCAATTTCATAGCCTATATACCAATACAGCTGCGGCGCTATGTAATCCAGCAAGCCCTCCTTTACCCATTTCCTTGTATCAGCATATTGGTCATAGTAGGTTTGCATGCCTCTCGTATCACTTCCCAGCGTATTTGCACTTTTATTTGCCCAAATACCGAAGGGGCTGACGCCAAAGCTTACAGCTTCATCGGCCGCCTTTACGGCCTTCGAAAGCTCGCTGATAAGCTTGTTTACATTTTCTCTTCGCCAGTCATCTATATTGCCATAAGCTGTTCCATATTTTGCATAAGCTGCCTTATCACTAAAGTCCTTTCCGGGATAGAAATAATCATCCAAATGTATACCATCGATACCGTAATTTTCGATAATTTCAAGCACCCCGTCTATTACCAGCTTTCTGACCTCGGGAATTCCGGGATTGTAATAAAGATTTCCGTCAGTATGCTTCACCACCCATTCGGGCTTCAATCTGGCTGGGTTAGATGGATCAAGAGAAGCAAGGTCATGCTTTGGCTCCTTTGGAGTCTTTTTTGTGATTCTGTAAGGGTTGATCCATGCATGCAGTTCCATTCCGCGCTTGTGCGCCTCTGCTGCCCAGAACTCCAGAGGATCAAAGCCATTATCAGGTGCGAGTCCCTGTCTCCCCGTCAGATACTTTGACCAGGGGAAAAGCTTTGACTTATAAAGGGCATCTGAAGCAGGCCTGACCTGCAGAAAAATCGCATTCAAGCCCATGGCCTCAGCATCATCCAGTATTTTCAAGGCTTCACTTTTCAATATCGCTGAATCGGCAGTGGACTTTGAAGGATAATCTATGTTCGCCACTGTTGCAACCCATACTCCCCTGAGTTCCTCCTTCTCCGGGGCCTCCGAAGCTGCGGAAACTGGAAATGCAGATAATGTTAATAAAAGGGCAAACAGAAAAATGATGAACTTTGAAATACACTTCATAATTTGCTCCTTAATAAATGAATTTTGTAGTATTTATGCTCTTTATGGTATTTCTACAAGTTTATGCAAATGCCCTTCTGCTTCTTTGCTTTTTAATAAAACTGTAACAAAAGACACGGGGAGAGGACACGTCCCCGTGTCCTCGAAACGTCCCCGTGTCCTCTCCCCGTGTCCTCCAAGGTTATTGCTTCTACTTTTTCATTCCGGTATATATGAGAATTGCATCTCTCAGGAATTCTGCCGTGCCGGGCTGTTTTTTGTCATAGTAAGCTCTGAACCTCTCGTCATCCACATACATCTGTGCCAGCCCCGCGTGAGCCTCCTTTGAATAGCTGTCCCAGTAGAATGTGAGCCACTGCTTGTGCAAATCCGCAGCCCTCTGTGCCAAATCTCCTGCCGGGTCACCGGTTTTGAATGCCTCGCCCAAGATTTTTGTTATTTCCTCAGACAGCTTTGTCAGCTCATCATACTCTTCCCTGGTCATGTTCTTTACTTTATCATAAGATTTTTCTACTGCACTCTCACCGTATTTTTCACGAACTTCCTTACCGTACTTTTTCTCATTATCATCCAGCAGCTTTTGCTTAAAGCCTTCGAATTTTTCTTTATCGGTCATACTAATTCTCCCTTCTGTTAACGCTATGGTTTTTTCTACATTAGCAATCAGCATATCCAACTGCTCTCTTTTCTCAAGCAGCTTCCCGCGATGTTCCCGCAGTGCTTTAGCTCCGTCAAAAGAAGGCGCCGTCACGATTTCCCTTATGCTGTCCAGTCCCACTCCCAGCTCTCTGTAGAAGAGAATCTGCTGAAGCCTGTCAACTTCCTTCTGCCCATATATTCGATATCCTGATGCATTGATTCTGGCCGGCTTAAGAATTCCAATCTCATCATAATATCTCAGGGTTCTCGTGCTGACACCTGCTAATTTTCCCAGCTTCTGCACCGTGTATTCCATATCATCACCGCCTTGAGCCCGATAAGATTACTATACACCTTTACGTAACGTCAATGTCAACAGAAGTTTTGACTTTTTTATTTATTACCTTATCAATAAAAATTTGCACTATTTCAGGATCAAACTGTGTGCCTGCATTTTTTTCAAGCTCATCCACCGCAATGCTTTCAGACAAGGGATTTCGGTATGCACTTTTACTTGTCATAGCATCATAAGCGTCTGCTACTGCTGTGATTCTTGCCTGCAGCGGTATGTCCGTTCCCTTTATTCCCTTCGGATAACCTTTTCCATCCCATCGTTCATGATGTGCGAGTATGAATACCGCCAATTCTGCCATATCATTAACTGAGCTTAGTATCCGATATCCTATCTCCGGATGGCGCTTAATCTCATTCCATTCTTCTTTTGTAAGCCGGTCCGGTTTATTCAGTATACTATTATCAATTGCAATTTTCCCGATATCATGAAGCAAGCCTAATGTCCTAAGCTCCTTCAGGGCAGCTCCGGCCATGCCCATAGCGGCACCGGTGGCCTCGCACAAGGAGCTTACCCGCTTTGAGTGCTGTTCTTCTTCACTGTTATTCTCATAAAAGGAATTAATTATTGCCTTTATCCTCTTCTCTCTGATATTGGGACTTTCAAATAATTTATTCCTGTACATATAATCTTCTGCATTTTTCAATATATCATTCATATCCTGATCGGCACTGTTTTTTGTATCCCATCCGAAGGATATTGAAAGTTCTATGGATTTCAGCCGTATGTTTGAAATGGAAGCTCTTATTCTTTTGACTATGCTGCGTGCTTCCTCCGAATCAGTCCCTGGCAATAAAATAACCAGCTCGTCTCCTCCCAGCCTTGCCACTATCTCGTCTTCCCGCAATTCCTTACTGATTATTTCAGCTGCTTTAACCAATAGCTTATCACCTTCAGCATGGCCGAAGGCATCATTAAACAGCTTCAATCCGTTAACATCCGCCATAATAATGGAAATCGGCAGATTTCTTTCAGTATCCAGGCGTTTCAATTCCTCCTCGAAGAACCTTCTGTTATAAAGACCGGTCAGCAGGTCATGATAGTTCATATACATTAATTCTCTTTCTGCTTTTTTCCTTCGGGATATACCTGTATATATACCATAGCCGCCGATGATTTTATCGTTTAGAACAATTGCAACGCCTTTTATACTTACTTCTCTGGTCTTTCCGTCAGATCCTAAACGTACTGATTCCTCCATAGCGGTAATATTCCCGTTGAGCACGTTCTTTGTCAATACTTTTGCCTCATCGAACTTTTCTTTCGGAGCTAATACGCTGTCTAACTCCCTGCCATATATTTCATCAAGGGTATATCCGAACAATTCCGTAAATTTCTCATTTATGTCAATTATGTTATGATTCTGGTCAAACCGGATAATGGCATCGGAAGAATTTCTAAACAATGCCTCATAGCTGAGCTTCTGCTTCTGCATGGCCTCATCCGCCAGCTTCTTTTGAGTAATATCCGAAAACATAACTGCAAGCAGTTTTTTTTCAGCCTTATACATGTTTACTGATAAATACTTTCCCCATTCCTTGACATATATTTCATCCTTATATGGTTCTCCTGCAAATGTGACTTCGTTCAATTTTTTTGCCAATTCTGCAGCCGAATCAGGCAGAATATCAAAAACCGATTTATTAATTGACGTTTTCCTTTCAATTCCGCTAATAACCTCAGCTGCCTCATTTGAATCAATAAAATAATAATCTATTGGCTTCCCGCCCTGGTCGTATATTATCTCAAATAATGCAAATCCCTCCTGCATAAGTTGAATTATTGTCCGATAGCTAATTACGCCTTCTTTTTTGCTGTTCACAGTCCCTCTCCGATTTCTGGCTGCGTAATAATGTATAATAGCAACAGCAGCCGCTATCAGAAGTATAATAAAAAAATAAAACACTGCTTTTTGATTATCAGCAGCCTGTATCATAACTGCATTATTCTTTGCGATATATAATTTAAAAGCACCTGCTGCTTCCTGCATATAATCCACTCCTGCAAAATCTTGTAATAATCCAATCAATATATAGTTCTCTGGTCCTATTTATTGAATATATATAGACCTATGGTCCTATATCCACTATCTTATTCGACATGCAATCAAATTTTCCTCTTTTTTGACAAAGAATCTTAATGCTAAATATATTGTTGGCAGTTCCTTTCAAAATTAATATTTTTTGTTGACATGTATCCGGCCTGCAGTGATACATTAAATTCTATCATTCAGGCAATAATGTAATTTAAAGTATATATAAATGCAAGGAGGATTTCCGATGAAAGGAAAAGTCATAGTATTAGTATTTGCGGTTATTATTGCATTATTTGCAGGCTGTGCTCCGGAGCCTGCAGCCCCTGAGACCCCACCACAGACAACACCGCCGGAGGCAACGCCGCAGGAGGCAACGCCGGATGTTGTAACAACTGCTTCAATAGTAGCTGATGCCGATGCCTTTAAAAAAGCTATAAGCGGAAACGGCACCTGGATAATATGCACTACAAAGGATTTGTCAATTAACGAGGATCTTATATTGGAAGGCGAATTCCATGACAAGAACGATCCGGCTAAGGATCTCAAGCGTAAAATAGCTCTTTACGCGCAGGATGCAGACAAAAACGTAACAGCAAGATACACACTAACAGCACCAAAGCTTACTGTCAAAAGCCCAAATGCCAGAATCCAGGGGGGAACCTTTAAGGGTGATGTTTATGTTTCTGCAAAGAACTTTGAGCTGGTTGATGGAACCATCGACGGGAATGTATATTTTACAACAGATGATGCCAAATCCACTTTCAAAATTGATGATAAAAGCAAAGTCACCGGAAAACAGGAATTGAAGAAGTAATATATTTCAAAATGGTTCGCTCAGGCTCCAGTATATTGATGCATCTTATCATTTTTAGGTAAGTTGTATAAAATACTGGAGTTTTTGTATGGTTTTACACCCGGTATCCTGCACCAAAGCAAATCAGCATTAGTTATTCAGCCTTTAAAAAAGACTATTTATTATGTATAATTATGTTATAATGTTAACAAAGGGAGGGTTGTAAAATGACTCTTGAAGAATACAAAAAAATAATATCGGATGCAATAAAAAACGAAGAGGAAGCTTATTCCTTCTATCGGGATGTTGCAAAGAAGACAAAGGACAAGAACATTTCTGAAATATTTGAGAACCTGGCAAAAGACGAATTATCGCATAAAGTCATACTTCAAGATTATTTTAAAGATACCGGAAAGAAGTTAGAGTTCGACTCGACTGCAGACTACAAGGTTGCGGAATCAGTAGACAAGCCTAAGCTTTCCATTGATATGAAGCCTGCTGATGCTATTGCCCTGGCAATGAAAAGGGAAGAAGAAGCAATGGATATGTATAAAGGATTTGCAGCTATAAGTACCGATAAAGAACAAAAGGAAACATTCCTTGGACTTGCAGCAATGGAACAAGGACATAAGACTAAATTGGAAGATTTATATGTTGGCGCTGCTTTTCCGGAGGTTTGGTAAAGCATTGGGGCAAGGGATACCTTGCCCCAAAACTATTTGCAAAGTTCAGAATAAAAAGGTAAAATGTTATAAAAGGAATATCTCATTGATAGTCCTTATTTTGCTTTTTTTAAAAATATGAAAAGGAGATTAAGAAGTATCAAATGATTGATCTTATTAAGAACCTGATAAACAGTTTAATTTATGTAATTATAGTAGCTTTTATTGTTTCAAACCTTTCCGTATTCAAGAAAATAATACAAAAGGATGCATTTAAAAAATCAGACCTTCTGATATTATCTGTAATTTTTGCCGTATTTGGTATTATAAGTACATATACAGGAACAGACGTATTAGGTGCGATAGCTAATACGCGAATTATCGGCGTAATGACCGGAGGCATACTCTGCGGTCCCTTTGTGGGTATTGTATCGGGTATTATTGCCGGCTTGCACAGATTTTTATATGATATCGGCGGAATAACCTCCGTTCCCTGTGCAATATCAACAATCCTTGCCGGTTTCCTTTCCGCCTTGATCTATAAGAAAGGAATCCGATATCAGAAATGGCTTTATGGGCTTGCCGGGGGCATCATTATAGAAAGTATTGAAATGCTGTTGATTCTGCTCATGTCAAAGCCTTTTTCCAGTGCACTTGCCATTGTAAAAAGCATTTATGTCCCAATGAGTTTTACAAATGCTATAGGTATATGTATCCTCATATTACTGATTCAGAATAGCTTCAAAGAAAAAGAGCAAATGGCTGCAATGCAAGCTCAATTGGCTCTCGAAATAGCGAATAAAACCCTCCCGTATTTCAGGGAAATCAACGGTGATTCTTTAAAAAAAGTATGTACAATAATAAGGGAATCTACAGGCGCTGCTGCGGTTTCAATTACTGACAAAACTACAATCCTGGCACATGTGGGATTGGGTTCGGATCATCATATCAGCGGTGATCCTATACAAACCTTTGCTACAAAGCAAGTAATAATGAATGGTCAGATGCGTATAATGAATTCACCGGAAGAAATTGAGTGTTCTTCGGAAGACTGTCAGCTGAAGTCCGGGCTTATAGTGCCTCTGAAAGAAAAGGATGAAATTATTGGTACACTCAAATTATACTTTGCAAAAAGAAACGGGATATCCTTTACCCATGAAAAACTGGCTATAGGTTTATCGCAATTAATATCGACACAAATAGAAATAAGTAAAGTCGGCAAGCTGGAGGAATTGGCTGCACAAGCTGAAATTAAGGCACTGCAGGCCCAAATCAATCCGCATTTTCTTTTTAATGCATTAAACACGATAATAGCCCTTTTAAGAATTAATCCGAATAGCGCCAGAGAATTAATCGTCAACCTTTCAACCTATTTAAGGTACAACATAGAAGAAACAAGTATTTTTGTAGATATCAGCAAGGAGCTTCAGCAGGTCAGATCATACATTGAAGTAGAAAAAGCACGGTTCGGAGATAAGCTTAATGTTATATATGATATTGATGAAAGCATTCATGTAAAGATTCCTTCACTTGTCATACAGCCAATTGTTGAAAATTCCATAAAACATGGAATTCTGAAGGGCTCCGGCACCGGAAATATTGTAATTTCCGTAAAAAAGCATAACCCGGATGAAATCAGGGTTTCAGTAGAGGATGACGGTATAGGTATACCCCAGGCTTTCATAGAAAATTTGCATGCCGGAAAGGTTAAAGAAAACAAAATCGGTATATCAAATGTTGATAACCGGCTCCGTCATATATATGGCACCGGGCTTAATATTGAACGCCTGGATGTCGGCACAAGGGTTAGTTTTATGCTTAATATGAGTGCTTGATTGCCTGCAGTTATTATGTTCAGGTGGGGGTGAGATTTTTTGAATTGTATTATTGTAGATGATGAATACCCATCCATACAGGAATTAAGTTATTTTATTACAAATTTTAGTTCAATTACAATATCGGAAACCTTTGATGACAGTATAAAAGCCCTTGAATACATCCAAAGACATTCAGTGAATGTTATTTTTCTGGATATTAATATGCCTAAGCTGGATGGATTAACTTTCAGCAAAGTGATAAACACCTTGCCGGTTAAACCTGTTCTAGTATTTATCACCGCTTACCGCGAACATGCCCTTGAAGCCTTTGAGGTTTCCGCCTTTGATTACATTTTGAAGCCCTACTCCCAAACAAGAATAGCAGATACGCTTCAAAGACTTGAGAACAGCACTGCTGTTAGGCTGCATAACGATAAAATAACTCTTTGGAAAAATGAGAAATTATATGTGCTGGATGCAGATGATATTTATTATTGTGAGGCACATAAGCACGAGGTTTATGTGTACACAAAGGACAAGCGCTTTGTAGTTGCCTCAAGCATTTCCGATTTTCATAAAAAGCTAAGACAAGATTGTTTTTTCCGCTGTCACCGTTCTTATATCGTTAATATAGATAAAATAACGGAAATAATCCCCTGGTTCAATAATACATATATGCTTAAGCTTAAGGGGTTGGATGCAGAGATTCCGGTCAGCAGGCAGAACATATTATTATTTAAAAAGCTAATGGGTATTTAAGACTCCCTCACTGATTGTCAGAGGATTTCAGTTGAGGGAGTTTTTTTATGCGCCTATGATTGCATTTAATGCATTATTCTTGTCATTTCAAGCAAAAATAAATTACGGTTTATTTATTCCCTATATAATGTAGTTGTAGGAATGTATAGAGTTAAGGAATATTTCATATTATTTACAAGAAGCCTTTATTGGGAGGATTATAATGAAATACGATGAGTATATAAAGCTGCTGACATCAAAGCTTGAAAAGAATTTTGCCATTGAAAGGGATATAGTGATATTCGATAATAAGATAGATATACTTGCCAAGTTTTCAAATATAAGTGTAAGGACATTTATTACCCAGCATGATATAATTGACCAATATAATAATCATGAGCACATATATATCAAGAGATGTGATGATGTAAATGAGAAAGACATTATCTCTTTTGGGCAGTTCTTAAAAAGAATATCTGATGAATGTATAAAGCCGGACAAAGACCATATGAGCACATATGTTACGGGAGTATTAATCGGTAATCATATAAATGAAAATGCAATTAAAGCAGTAGAAAAGTATAATTATAAAAAAGCGTTTTGCTTCTATCTTAAAGGTTGGTGTGATGTAAGGCTTATATATGTAGGACTGGATAATAGCGAGATTATTACCAACAAGGACGGGAAAAAAGTAAAAAAACTATATGAATTTGCATCTTTGAATAAATAAAACCTTTTCAGAACTGTTTTTTTTGATTAAACAGAGCATTAGGGAAATGAATATTTCCTATGCAAATAAAAAAGGAGGTCGTGTTATGAACTCATTGGTATTATTATTTATCGGTATTGCGGCATTTCTGATAGCCTATACCATTTACGGCAAATGGCTGGCTAATCAGTGGGGAATTGACCCAACTAAGAAGACACCTTCCTGTACATTGAGGGATGATATTGACTATTGTCCTGCTAATGCTAAAGTACTTCTTGGACATCATTTTTCATCCATAGCTGGAGCCGGCCCTATCACAGGCCCTATAGCTGCTGCAGTATTCGGATGGCTGCCGGTGTACCTGTGGATCGTAGTAGGAAGTATATTTGTCGGCGGTGTCCATGACTGGGGTTCACTCTTTGCATCAGTAAGGCATGACGGAAAATCAATAGGTGAAATCATCAGAGCAAATATCGGTGAAAACGGCAAAAAGCTTTTCAACATTTTTGCATACCTTACATTAATACTGGTTGTTGCAGCCTTTACAGATATTTGTGCCGGAACCTTTGCTTTTGATCCGGCAAAGCCTGAGGCAATAACCGGCGCAAGGGCAGGTACTGCATCAATTTTGTTTATTTTTCTGGCAATGGGCTTCGGCTACTTTGTTTACAGAAAAGGAGCCAGCCTTTCAGTATCTACGGTAGCAGGGGTAGCATTACTGTTCTTCTGCATATGGATAGGTTATCAGTTCCCGGTACTGAAATTTTCAAAACTCACATGGGATGTAATTCTTATTATATACATTTTTTCAGCATCAACACTGCCGGTTTGGCTGCTGCTGCAGCCCAGGGACTACCTGTGCTCCTTCCTGCTTTATGCTATGCTTGCCGGAGCAGTAATCGGAGTACTTTTAGTAAGACCTGCCATGGCAATCCCGGCTTCAGTCGGCTTTACTGTTGGTGAGGGTGCGAAGGCCCAGTATCTTTTCCCGATGCTCTTTGTTACTGTTGCTTGCGGAGCTGTTTCCGGTTTCCACTCATTAGTTGCTTCCGGCACAAGCTCAAAGCAGGTAGACAATGAAAAAGATACACAGCTGATAGGCTATGGAGGAATGCTTATCGAAGGCGTAGTTGCAATAATTGCACTTATTGCGGTAAGCTATGTTGCCGGAGCAACAGGTACGCCTGCTCAGATCTTCGCTGCCGGTGTTGCAGATTTTATGAGCAGCTTCGGTATTCCCGTTCCCGTAGGTACTGTATTTGTAACACTTGCATTCTCTGCATTCGCTCTCACAAGTCTTGATACCGCGACAAGATTAGGCCGTTATATGTTCCAGGAGATGACTACCAAGGCGGATGGAACAAAATCTCCTCTGAACAATATGTATACAGCAACTGCTGTAACTGTAGGCTTGTCTGCATTATTGCTGTCCTACGGTTATACGAAGATATGGCCGATATTCGGTTCTGCAAACCAGCTGCTTGCCGGACTTGCACTCCTTGCAGTATCTGCTTGGCTGGCTAAGTCAGGGAAAAAGAATACTATGACTATAATCCCAATGGTATTTATGTTCTGCGTAACCCTTACTGCCCTTGTACTGGTAGCAAGAACCAACTTTGCGGGCGGCAATGTGATAATCGGTTCATTAGCCGCAATTCTTTTCGTACTTGCAATAGTATTAATCATAACTACAATAAAGACGTTCTCCGGAGATAAGTCCAAGAACCAGAATGTAGATGCTTAAAAAATTACTTTAAACCTTTCTCTTAATAAATAAGATAATTCAGGGGCAAAAGCCCCTGAATTATTTATATCAACATATCATGATGATAAGAGGTAAACGAATTATGAATTATGATGAAGTGTTAAAAAATGCCAAGGCAAATTTAAACGGCACATGCAGAGTCTGCCCTGTATGCAACGGAAAAGCTTGTTCCGGAGAAGTGCCCGGAATGGGAGGAAAGGGAACCAGCGAAGCCTTTACAGCAAATGTCGATGCTTTAAAGAAATATAAGCTTAATATGAGAGTCCTGCATAACTGTAAAAACCCTGACACTTCCATTGAACTTTTTGGGAAAAAGATGAGTATACCTGTTTTTGCGGCACCTGTTGCAGGAACGAATTTCAATATGGGAGGGAAATTCCAGGAACAGGAATATATATCATGGATAATAAAGGGCTGTATTCAGGGCGGAATCTATCCAATGTTCGGAGATGCAGCAATAGACTCGCTTTTGGTAACTAATCTCGAAGAGCTAAAAAAATCAGGCGGAGAAGGAATTGCAATCATAAAGCCCTGGACAAATGATAAGGTCATTGAAAAAATACGCATGGCAGAAAAAGCGGGTGCCTATGCAGTTGGAATAGACATTGACGCAGCAGGGTTAATAACTTTATCGCTGCTTGGCAAGCCGGTTGGGCCAAAATCCGTTGAGGATATAAAGGAAATAGCAGAAAGTACAAAACTGCCCTTAATATTAAAGGGAATTATGACTCCGGATGAGGCTGAGCTTGCCGTCGAATCAGGCGCAGCTGCCATAGTGGTATCCAACCACGGAGGAAGGGTACTTGATCAAACTCCCGGAACAGCGGATGTATTGCCTGAAATTGCAAAAAAAGTGAAGGGGAAAATCACCATATTGGCAGACGGCGGCGTGCGAAACGGAGTAGATGTTCTTAAGATGCTTGCCCTTGGAGCAGATGCTGTTTTGATTGGCAGGCCTTTTGTTCCGGCTTCATTCGGCGGACAGGCAGAAGGGGTAAAAGCCTATATTGACAGCATTGCAGCTGACTTAAAATCTGCAATGATACTGACTGGCTGCAATTCCATTGAAGATGTCAGCAGCAGGATCCTATTCTGAAATAAAGCTGATAAGATAACAAATCTTATCAGCTGAGACTGATGAAAAACCTTCTATATAAGAACAGTAAGGTATAGTCTCGCATAGGTATACAAAAATTGATGGCTCTAATTCCGCTCAACTAAGAAAAACCTAGCGCTGTCAAAGGTCGTCCGTGACCGAGACAGCTTGCTCGGCCTCCATGCCTCGCATACGGTTGTTTCTAAGTCGAGCCTCATAAGAGCCATTAACAATTTTCGTATAAGTATGCTCTGACTATATATTACTGTTCTTATTTTGAGCTTTGTCAGCAAACTGAGCTTATAAAACAATAAATCTTATCAGCTTTTTTTCTGTTCCAGAATAGACACTGCAAATACAACCAAGAATACTCCCATTATTTTAAATACGGTAATCGGTTCACCAAAAAGAATGATTCCTATAATTGTTGCCACAACAGGCTCTATTGCTGCAATTATTGAAGCCTTGCTTGTCTCTAAATAGGAAAGCCCTTTTGTGTACAGAAGGAACGGCATAACCGTAGCTGCCAGGCCTAATAAAACTGCATTGTAAAAGGCAACGGTGCTGCTCAATAAGCCGAAAAGCCCCTTTATGTCACTTATGGGTATTAAACCAATGCTGGCGAATACAAAGGTATAGAGAGTAACAGTTATAGGGTCATATTTCTTCAACGCATATCTCCCGAATACACTGTACAGTGCATAGCCAAATCCCGAACCCAGGCCTGCCAATATGCCCAGTGGCGAGATATCCTGACTTCCTTTTACAACACCGGTAACAAATGCACAACCGATAAAGGTAAGAATCAGGGCAGCGACCTTTCTTCTTGTCAGCTTTTCCTTAAACAATATTATGGAAAAAACCATAACAATAGCAGGTGCAGTGTATAATAATATTGCGGCAGTAGATAAAGTGGTTTTATCAATTGCAGTAAAATAGCACCAGTTAAAAAATACAAAGCTTAAAATACCGGTGCCAAAAAAATATTTCCAATCGTGAATATCAATATTAAGAAGCTTTATATCCTTTAATAGGATAAAAACAAATATTGCAGGGGCGGCAAAAATAGCTCTGATTGAAACTATCTGCAGCACATTGGCTCCATATTGGCTTAATTGATTGCTGTATATTCCTATCGTACCCCACAGCACTGCCGCAGAGATAACAAAAACATATGCCAATCTTTTCATGGTTGATTCCTTTCCATTAGCCTGCTCAAGGTATCTTAACTGAATTATACCTTATTTCATTCTGTCATAACAAAAGTTTTTTCGTTCTGTCTTTGCAGGCAAAAAAATCAACCAGCTTTCTTGGGCCTTCAAGTACCTCCCTGCCTATGAACAATGTACCGTCATCCTTAGTTTTTACACTCCACTTCACAAGAAGGATATAACCCTCTGCAATTTCAATTCCGGTAATGCAGCGAGGATGTACGCAGCTTCCGTCATTGAAATACGGGGGCTCATTCACTTCAGGAAACATTGGCCTATGGGTGTGCCCGGCTATAAGCACATGCCCTTCCTTTATTACCCATTCGGTAAGCTTCTTTTCTGCCGTCTCCTTCTTTTTATAATTTTTTGCGGTTCTTGTAGGGTCATTTACTCCGAGGTTATTAAGAGGCCTCCACAAATACCTGACTAAAAATCTGGCTAACTTCCACAGTCTGTCATTCAGACAATCCACTTGATGCCCGTGAATCAGGAAAATCTTGCCGCCCGTAGGCCTATACTTCAGAATCAACCCCTCATGGAATTTTATATTTATAAATAACGGCATATGCCTTCTCGCAGGCTCATCAAGATACCGATGCATATTGCTCCTGACAAACCTATTGTATTTCTTTACCATGTCATGATTCCCATAAATCATATGGAGCCTGCCCTCACTGTAAAACCTGGACAGCAGCCAGAAAACATTGCAATGAACCTGCTTGATATTAAAAAAATTGTTGTTTTCCCAAAGCTCGTCGCCGTCACCTATCTCTATATAAGTAAAATTATTTTTATAGTAATGAGTTAAGGCAGTAAAATATAAATTTTGGTTCCTGGAAAAATCATCTGCCCAGCTTCCGTCTCCCCTGTGACAATCACTCATTAAAATAATTTTGGAGGAATCATCAAAAGTAATTTGCTCCGATGCTTCAAAAACCTGGGATATACGCTTTAATGCATTCACTTTGCCTCACCTCGTCAAGTCATCAAACTACAATACATTATATTCACATGACTTGTGATTTGAGGCTAGATCAAAGGAACTGTTGCACAATTGAAGAATAATGCGACGGGGACGCGGGGACATGGGGACGTTTCCCCTGTCCCACTGAAAGTGGGACAGGGGAAACGTCCCCATGTCCCCGCGTCCCCGTGTCCTCCCCCGTGTCCTCTTTATTCAGCCTTAGCTTTCCAATATTCTCATAAACTCCTCACCTGTTATTGTTTCTTTTTCAATCAGGTATGAGGACAATAAGTGAAGCTTCTCCATATTTTCCTTTAAAATATTTATCGCTTTCTCGTGAGCGCTCTTAATAATTGCCAATACCTCTTCGTCGATTTTGGAGGCTGTTTCCGAAGAACATGTCATGGAAGGATCACCGCCCAGATATACATTGGATATTGTCTCCAGTCCCATCATATCAAAAGCTTTGCTCATGCCCAAGCGAGTGACCATCGCTCTTGCAATTTTTGTAGCTTGCTCAATATCATTGGCCGCTCCGGAGGTATAAGTCCCGAAAACCAGTTCCTCCGCAGCCCGTCCGCCGGTATAGGTTGCAATTTTATTAAGAGCTTCTTCTTTGGTCATAAGCACGTTTTCGTTTTCGGCTACCTGCATGGTATAACCAAGGGCTCCCGAAGTACGGGGTATTATTGTAATCTTGTGGACCGGTGCAGATTCAGTCTGTTTTGCAGCCACAATGGCATGTCCTATTTCGTGATAGGCAATAATCTCCTTTTCCTTCGGAGATATAACCGCACCTTTTTTTTGATATCCTGCAATTACTACTTCCACGGCTTCTTCCATATCGATCTGCTTTACGTATTTGCGGCCGCACTTTACAGCTCTTAAAGCCGCCTCATTTATTATATTGGCAAGCTCCGCACCGGAGGCACCCGGAGTTGCCCTTGCTATTTCATTAAAATTGATATCATTCCCTAACTTGATTTTTTTTGCATGAACCTTCAGAATTGCCTCACGTCCTGCAAGATCCGGCAGTTCCACCGGAACACGGCGGTCAAACCTGCCGGGGCGCAGCAAAGCCTTGTCAAGGGAATCCGGTCTGTTGGTTGCCGCAAGTATCACCACTCCCTTTTCGTTGCTGAACCCATCCATCTCAGCCAACAGTTGATTCAATGTCTGTTCCCGCTCATCATTGCTTGCGATTCCTCCGCTGTCACGCTTTTTTCCGATAGTATCAATTTCATCAATAAACACAATACAGGGGGCCTTTTCCTGTGCTTGCCTGAAAAGATCTCGCACCCTTGCCGCACCCATACCTACAAACATCTCAACAAATTCGGAACCTGAAATTGAGAAAAACGGTACCTTTGATTCTCCCGCAATAGCCTTTGCAAGAAGTGTCTTACCGGTACCGGGAGGTCCTACAAGCAATGCACCCTTTGGCATGATAGCACCGATTTCCTTGTACTTTGCCGGATTATGCAGGAAATCTACTATTTCCGACAGAGCTTCCTTTGCCTCATCTTGGCCGGCCACATCATCAAAGGTTTTGCCTGTCTGCGCTTCAACATATATCTTGGCATTGCTCTTTCCAAAGGTCATAGCGTTGCTGCCCATTCTTTTCTGCATACTGCCTGCAAGCAGCTGTCCCATTCCAATAAAGAAAATCAGAGGGAGGACCCAGGATATAATAAAGTTCATCAGAGGGGAATTTTCCCTTGGAATGACCTGTGAGAAATCTTCAATATCAGCTGCAAGAAGCCGGTCTACAAGCTCCGGGTCATTTACCTTCCCGGTAACATATATATTCTCTTTCCCGGCTTCATCAATTGCGGTAAATGCAATTTGATTATCCTGAATCTCTACACTTTTTACTTTTCCCTCGTCAATCCGGGTCAAAAATGTTCCGTAGTCCACCTGGGTAACCTGCTGTTTCACAACAGCCGGAAAAATATATGCATTCAGCAGCATCACTATTACCAATGTAACGATATAAAAATAAATAATCGGCTTTCTGGGATTATTCTGTTCTTTCATGCTTGTCCTCTCCTTAACATCAGTTAAATTCATCCTCATTCATTTTTTATTATTCTTGTCAGCAGTTCATTTAGTTTTTGCATGCCCCGGATAATATCTTCAAAAGCCTCCTCCGATTCATACTTCAAGCACTTTGAAATCCTTTCATTAAACAATTCGTCAATTTCCAATACAGTCTCTTTCCCCAGCCTTGTAAGAACCACGCGAACTACCCTTTCATCCTTCCGGTTTCTGATGCGCTCAATAAAGCCCTGCTCCTCCAACTTTTTACACATTGCGGAAATATTAGCGCCGGCAGCACATATACTGTCTGCCAGGCTTCCTATTGTGTGGGATTCGCAGCGATGCAGCTCCATGAGAATTCTTGTCTGCATCATGGTCAGCCCTCTATTCCCAATGGCAGGGCCAAAGGCGCAATGCAAGCTTTCATTGATCTTCCTTGTATAATCGAAAACAATGTTTTTGAATTCAGCTACTTCCATAGTGCTCCTCCATATATATAATATTATTTATGATATATAATATATATATTGTATATATAATATTATATATAACTATAATTGTCAAATATAAATAAAAAGGGCTTTCTTTTACACAACCAAGAAAGCCTTCTATGAAATGTATTTATGGCTCTTATACATCAGCTTGCTTGCTGTTCCCAAACTTGCTCTTTGCTTCAAAATTGGAAAAGGAATATATTATGAGGCCTGTCCAAATAAAAGAAAAGCTTAATAAATGAGTGACGGTAAACTTCTCTCCATAAAGAAAAACTCCTAATAAAAGGCTTAATGTGGGAGATATGTACTGCAGGAAACCCAATGTCGAAAGCTTCAACCTGGCCGCTCCCATTGCAAACCAGAGCAGCGGCAAAGCTGTTGCTATTCCTGAAAGCATCAGTATTGCAGCAGTTGATAAGGGTACCGAATATAGGGCGCTTTGCCCGCTGAAAAGCTTGAACAGGATATAACCCAACGCCAAGGGCATAATTGCTGCTGTTTCCAATACCATACCCGTTAAGGATTCAACCTTGAGAAGCTTCTTAAATAAGCCATACAATGCAAAGCTTAATGCCAGCAGAAGTGAAACCCAAGGTATATTCCCAAACTGTACGGTTATTATAATTACTCCTGCAGCCGCAAATACTATGGATATATACTGAAGTACATTGAGCTTTTCTTTTAGCACTGTCATTCCCAGCAGTACCACCATTAATGGATTAATATAATAACCCATGCTGGATTCCAGAATTCTGCCTGAATTAACTGCCCAAATATAAGTACCCCAGTTTATTGTTATAAGGAAAGAACAAATAAGTATATTTCTTATATTTTTTCTTTCCTTAATTGCTTCCTTAAGTACCCCAATATCATTTTTGGATAAAAATAATCCCCCGACAAATAAAAATGCCCAAAATATTCTATGGGCTAAAATCTCATCAGCAGGGATTTCCCCCAGCAGCTTCCAATATATAGGAAGCAGCCCCCATACTGTATAAGCAATTACCCCGTATACCACCCCTGAAACATCATTCTTAACTTGTAAACCTTCCTTTTTACCGTCCATAGCATTACCCCTTTATATTAATTAAGCATAATGCAGCCTGTGAGTACAATTATAGAGAAATACCTATCTTAAATCAATAGGCCAGAGCTTCACTTTCAAAGATAATGTTCTTATCCATTGCGGAATATGATGGCAATCAGTATGAATCAATGTTCTCAGATGCTCTTCATTTGCCCGTTCACATAGACAATATTCCCTTAGTTCGTCATATAAATTATTTTTATACTTATTATATTCGTTATAATATATAATCATTTTATACCACCTGTTCTTTAGTATACAAACAACTTGTTTTTCATCTTACAAAGCCTCATAATAGTATCCTTTCCGGTAATCAGTGCCACAAGCAATCCTCCGGGGGGCTGCAGCCACTGGCCGCTTAAAAATATATTTTCCAAACCTTTTATACGCCCTGTATGAGCCATCATCTTTCCTTTAATGGTGGGCAGCAAGTGCATTCCATGCATCATAATCAGCATGGAATTGGTTGATGCTGCAGGTGATTAAGACGTGGCCTTCAGGGGCAAAGTCCGGTTCATAGCCGTAATGAGTTATTGTCAAGTAATTAATTGGTCTTCCATTAACTTTAAAGGAATCAATCGGGAATCGCAGCGTGCGCGGAATTTCGTCCGTCCTGCCTTCATAACCTATTGCTATACGAATTTCCGAGGCTAAGGGATAATCTTCAGGATTATTGAACCGCTTCTGAAATTCGGGATCGGGATACTTTCCTTTCAGCAGTTTCTCATACAGCACGTGTGCATCACAGGCAGCAATGTAATAACCAGCTTCAAAGGCTTTGCCGCTGCTGCAAATGACGCGGCGGACCCTATTGCCTTCAATATTCAATTCAACTGCCTCACAGGGGGCTTCTATATCGCCGCCCAGGAATAAATAACGAAATCATTAATTTTATCTTTTCCATAAATTCCATCATGTCCTCCGGTTTTCCCACCGGTATTTCAAAAGATTGCAGCTGCTTTATGGTGCAGCAAAAATTATTGATAGCAGCTTCGTCTTGGGGTGATAATTCAAGCCAGCTGGATTTCAGCCGGTCAAGATCGCGGTACAGGTGCACTCTTATGCCATCGTATTCAAAAGCCAGGAAGCTTTCCGGATGGTAGATTTCAACCCCGTCCAAGGCCCCTGCGGCAGTCCAGAGATCGTGAATGGGAGTCCCCTTTTTTGTCCCCACCAGCCAGTGAATACATCCGTCGATGTGATAACCCCGACGGTTCCAACCGGTGCATTCACCGCCTAAAACATTGTGCTTTTCCAAAATCACACTCTCAAAGCCGTTTTTTTGTGCGAATATGCCGGCACTCAACCCTGCAATGCCCCCGCCGATAATAACTATCTTATCCAATGCTCATTTTCCCCTCTCTATTACTCCAGGCAAGCTGAAATTTTTTATAAAACATTTATTATATAACATTAGTTATATAATAAATGTTACACTGAAACCGAAATTATTGCAAGGGGTTTTTTAGAAAAATGCAATAAAAAATATCGCTCCCCTTCTGACTGTAAAAATGCCTTAGGGTGCGATATTAAAGAATTCTGATGTTTTTATTTCAGCCTTGCGGATAGTATTACATCATCGGCAGTGCTTGACAATAAATCGGTCAAATCTTTCATATCATAATCTTTTGATAGTATACCGCTGGCGGCCATAACCGAAAGTCCCAGTTGAAATATTCTCATCTTTAACAATATTTCTTTTAACTTATCCTCTGAAAAACCTTCCAGATCTGAATCCTTCTTCATTTCCTCAATTAATGCGGGCATGACTTTCTCATCATAGCCTTTCAAATATCTGCTGTTTTTCATTACCAAATCTCTGAAAAGGACACTATACTCCATTGCAAATCTTATACTTGCCCTTCCGATATCAGCAAACGGGCTTCCCGTATTTTCTTCAGCAATAAGCTGCTGGCCGATATCTGCAATTTTTTCTATCAAAGCTTCAATCAATTCATTAATGCTCTTGAAATTTACATATATGGGAGCCACAGAGCTTCCCATCCTATGTGCAATTTTTCTCATGGTTACATTGTCAATTCCTTCTGCCCTGGCTATTTCAAAGGCTGCATCAATTATTTGCTCCCTTGTGAATTTTATCTTAGGCCCCATAGTATCCTCATCCCTTTATTACAAGATTTAACGAAGTAAGGAAATAGTTCATTATATAACATTTGTTATATAATTATATTACATTATTAATTGAAATTATACAAGTACTACAATTAAATAAGGATATGAAAGACTATGCCGTAAATTGCAAAAGTAATTTTATTCTTGAATTCAGACATGTGTTATTACCTCATAATTTAGATTTCAAGCATTATAAGCCAATTATACAATATAAATTATTTAATGTTTACTATTATTTTATCGCAGCACAAAGGTGCGGACAAAGCCGCACCTTTCTATTACACTATCATATGAAGAAATATCCCTCTGCCCTGAACATTGTTCCTGAAGAGGTGTGTCTTATATTAGAACCTATTGTATATCCTGTACAGGAATACCGCCGCCTCCGCCCTTGTTGTGCTGCCCAGAGGATTTATCCTATCACCGCTGCCTACAATCAGTTCTTCCCTGACAACGGAGGCTATGCTGTCTGTGGCATATGCCGCTATCAGTGTTTTGTCGGCAAACCTGTCAAGGTCTGAAGCTGAACTCTGTACTTCAAGCTTCTTAAGCATTCTCAATGCTCTCTCAGTCAATACCATCATATCCTGCCTTGTGATACTTTCATCAGGGCTGAATTTGTTGTTTCCCGTACCACCGGTAATGCCCAGCTTTTTGGCTGTACCGATCTCTCTGTAGTAATAGGCATCGCGGCTTATATCATCAAAATTTCCTTCAACCTTGGCATAAATACCAAGTGCCCTGACCAGGGAGTACAGGAAGTCCGCCCTTGTGATGTTTGTCTGAGGGGCATATTCTGTTTCTGATATACCCTTCAATATCCCTTTGGATGCAAGGGCTTCAATGGGCTTCTTTGCCCAGGCCGCGCTTCCCAGATCATTAAAGCTTTTTGTTACATAGGCTACAGCGTAATGACTGAAATGGGTTGTGCTGAAGGTAACCATACCCGTTTCGGGATTATATCTTCCTGAGGGTACTTCCACCACATTGCCGCTGCCATCTATATACCATACTGTGATATGCTCGGGGTCAGAAAGCTCTGCTGCTGTCGGCTTATATGGTATGGAAACCGTTACAGGGGCATCAGGATTGTTCCACTCCGCCTGATTTCCGTCCAGTGTCAATGAGAGCTGCACCAGCGGCTTGTCGCCCAAGGCTGCTTTTACATCATCGGGCAGCAGGGATTTGTCACCCTCACCTACGGTAATACCGGCTCCTTTGCTTCCGGTTTGTGCAATACCCGCCAGCATGTTTCCGGGAAGGGTAATGCTGCCTTCAGGAGTGGAGAAGGTCAGGATGTCTTTACTTTGAGAGCCGGAAAGGGAGTCAGCTGGAATTCCTACGGTGTAAGCATTAACTCCGGGAATGGAAGGTATAGTGATGAGAGGAACTTCTTCGCCGTTTGAAACATCCTCGAACTGTTCCCCCAGATTTACTACTGCACTGCCTCTCCGGGTATTGACATTAACTGTAATCGTGGTCCCCGAGGTATTGCTTCCTTTAATGACAGCATTGTAAACAGGCGAATTTCCGGAAACGTTTCTTTCACTTCTATCATCTTCATCTCTATCGTCTTCATCCTCCCTTTCAGGAACTGATCCGGCAGCCTGACTTTTCATGGTGTACACAGCCATATTGCCGGCTTCATCCTGCACAATCACATTGAAATAATAGATGGTTTCCGCGCTTAAGCCGCTTGCCTCCGTACCCGTAAGCCCGGCCGTCCAATCCTTAACGATTGTTCCGTTTGATTCGGCATTAATTGCCGTATCTATATTATTACTTTCCGAACGGACCACTTTGTATTGCAGGTTCTGCTGTGCGGTTACATCGTCCGATGCCGCTGCCCAACTCAGTTCAAGACTGTTATGGGTAATATTTGAAACGGTTATGGTCCCGCCGTTTCCCGGCACCGGCGGGGTATTGTCAGGCACAGCTACTGTTACCGTTACATTGTAAACAATATCAGCTTTGCCTGCCTCACTCACTGTGAGGGTAAATTCGTATGTGCCTCCTTCTGCCGCAATAGCGGAGGTATCTATAGTATAAACCGGTTCTGTGGCTTCTCCGGCTGCCGTTACTTTATCTGCATCAACTCCGCCGACAGTCACGCTTTGAGCCGCTGTTTTCGTTCCGGTAATCTCCACGGACCCTATGCCGTTTACAGTGTCCACATCCACAATTTTAGGAGAAGACTGGTCAACTGCAATGCTGTTTCCGTCAGCCTCCGGAACCGGTGTTGTCAGAGCAAAACTCATATTGCCGGTCGGCATAAGCCCGGTGCATGCTTCTAACAATGCCACGCTGCCGTCAGGCTGCATATTTCCGGCATTGTCTTCAGCCACCACGTAGATATCATATTCCGTTCCCGGAGCCAACCCGGTAATGACTGCCCTTCCGTCTGTCCCTGCGGATATCCCCGCAATGCTTCCCTTGAGGTTTTCAGCTAAGACTGTATTTTCAGAATCCATGCCTGCCTTAACCTGGGCAGCATCAGGTGCATCTACTCCATTAGCCAATACCACGTAATATGCAGCGGCAACCTCATCCACCTGCACCAGTATGTCCATTCTTTCATAGGTGATGTCCTCTGCCTTGGGATAACCCACAGTAAATACAGGCGGAGCAAAATCAAAATTATCTGTCTGCCATTCCAAATACGGATAAGTGCCTCCGGCTAGATTCCAGGTATCAGTAAAATCCCAACCTACAAAAGAACCCTGCTGCTTCATTTCTGCAGTGGTCTTGGGTACACCTTTGCCCCCATCGGTTTGCCCGGTGGTTTCCGTATCATAGTAGGAGCTTGTGACAGTACCGTCTGCCTCATTTATTCCTACCAACCCGCCGACATTATTGCTTCCCGTTACCGTTCCCACAGCATAGGAATTTTCAATATCAGCATTAAAGTTTTGACCCGTCAGCCCTCCAACATATCCAACTATGCCGTTACCGGTGACATTACCCGTAGCATAGGAGTCAGTAATGGAACACCTGTAATCACTGGTCCCACTGCCTCCTGTCAGTCCGCCTATATAATCCTCGCCCACAACGTCCCCCGTGGCATGGGAACCGGTTATGGTGCCTTCGTTTCCTCCGGCCAGGCCGCCGACACTCTCTGCCCCAACCACATTAACTGCGGAATAAGAGTCAATGATGTTGCCGGTAGCCTCCCAGTTCAGTCCCACCAAGCCTCCGACATAATCACTGCCCTCCACGCTGCCCGCAGCGCAGGAACCGGTTATAGTGCCATGATTTTCTCCTACCAGAGCGCCGACATACCCATAGCCGGACACATCCACGTTCAGCAGCCTAAGGTTACTAATCTCAGCATCCGCTCCCGTACAGCCGAATATCCCCACGTAATATGTATCAGGACGGTTGATGTAGAGTCCGGTGATGGTGTGTCCGTTGCCGTCAAAACTGCCTGTAAAGGAATTATCATAGTTCCCGATGGGCAGCCAGCCTTTGCCGCCATCATATCCGTCCCCATAAGCGGAAAGGTCAATATTATCCACCAGGACAAAATAACTGTCCATGTACTCTGATACCGCAGCCAACTGATCCGCAGTCTGTATTTGGTATGGATTCTCAGGCAATCCATTTCCGCCGGCAAAAGTTCCCTCCTCTGTTGTAAAACTGATTTGTTCTCCGTAAACTGTTCCCAAGTCATTTGTAGCGTATGCTCTTACATAGTAAGTAGTTTCCGGTTCTAACCCGGTAATTTCCGAGGTAAATGATCCGGCTCCCAAAACTGCTCCTTTTTCTGTTTTATTATCTTCCAGTGTCGGATCCTCATGGCTGCTCCAGACAACCCCATGCTGTGTGGGATTGGGATAGCCAATAATAATAATTCCCCCCTGTCCGACAGCAGTTATATCTGTAATATCCTCCGCTTCCATTGTAGATACCGCAGGCCATACTTTATGGCCATAGCCCTGCCAGGTCAGGAAGGGGTAGCCGTCATTGGCAGGGTTATCTGCAGATTCGTCAATACCCCAAATTTCTTCATTTCCGTTATCCATTTCACCTATAAAATCCCAAGAGGCATTAAAAAATGTTGTATACGCATTCATTTCAGCCGTACTTTTACGCTCACCCTTGCCTTCATCCGATTGGCCGGAAGTATTGCTGTCGTAGAAGGAATCAGTAACCGTCCCGTCTTCATTTTCCCCCACCAGTCCGCCGACTTTATTTGTACCGCTTACCTCCCCTATGGAAAAGGAGTGTACAATATCGCCTTCGCAATTCTGGCCCACCAAACCGCCTACATATTGTTCTCCTTCCACGGAGCCTGCAGCATAGCAGTCTGTAATAAATGGGTTATCATAAGATTCTTCATCAAGAGAGTTAAGCCCCACCAATCCTCCGACATATGCAGTTCCGGCGGCATCACCGGTAGAGTAAGAGTTTTCGATAACTCCGGCATCTGTATTCGACCCCACTAATCCACCGACAAGATGAATGCCGGCGACGTTACCGGTGGAGTAAGAGTTTTCGATAGTACCGTAAATATAGTTACGTCCTGCCAAACCGCCGAAGTGTCCCTGACTTTCGGGATCATCATAATCAATACCCGACACAGTGCCTGTGGCATAGGAGCTTTCGATGGAACCGCCATAGTTGTCCCCAACCAAGCCGCCAACCGAGAAAACCCCACTAACTTCAGCTGTGGCTAATGAGTTGGCAATATTCCCAGAATCATTACTGCCCACAAGGCCTCCGACTGTGGTGAAACCGGTTACTTCCGCATTCTCTGCGGAACAACCGCTGATTGTGCAGTTTTCATTTACCCCCACTAGACTGCCAACGCAAGCATCACCGGTAATATCGGCATCACTCAATGTCACATCCTTAATAGTTGCACCAACCGTGTAACCGAACAGGCCGACACCCTCCGTATCACTCCTATTAATAAAGAGGCTGCTTATGGTATATCCATCACCGTCAAAGCTACCGGTGAAAGCCTTGGTTGGATCGAACATGTCATACGTCCCAATGGGCTTCCAGCCTGCACCTTCATTCCAGCCGCCACCTCCATCAGATAGATAATCGCTCAAATCAATATGGTCTATCAATTTGAAATGACTACTGCAATATACCTCTTCCGCAACAGTTGCCAGCTGCTCGGGAGTTGCGATTTCAAATGGCTGTTCCGGCGAACCGTCCCCCCTCGCGAACCCTCCTTCCGCCAAAACCGTGTCCGGAATCAGCAGGAATGCTGCCAGCAGAAACATCGCTGTAATTGCTATTGTCTTCACCAGCAATTGGATGGTATTATTGTTTTTCAAGTCATTCACTTCCTTTCCAATAATAATTGACTATCATCTTTCAATCATGCTAAGGACTTCATCAATAGTAATCTGGCACAGGCTGTCCCAGACAAGGGTGTTTTCATCCTCTATCCTGACATCTTTGAAGCGGTTAAGGTCAGCAAGGCCGCAAAAGCGCACTGTTTCCAGCCTGGGCTTCATGTCGTAGACGATCATATGTTTGTTATTCAGCTCAATAAGCAGTGTGTGGTCATCCTTCGGTTCTACCCGTATTATCTTGGGCATATCGACCCCTCCCATCTGCAACAAAAATAATAAACCCTTGAATGATATAATCATACTAGGGTTTAAAAAAATTTCATATTATCAGATCCTATACTTTTGGGGGAAAACTATAAAATATTCAGCTCAATTGCTTTTTTTACGGCAGAGGGCCTGCCTGTGACACCAAGCTTTTGATAAATGGAAGTAATATTTTTACTGACGGTTACCTCGGCTATAAAGAGTTCAGCCCCAATTTCCCTGTTGGTTTTCCCCTCCGCAACAAGCTTCAGCACTTCCCGTTCCCGCTTTGTCAGGGAAGGAACGGATATTTTTTCTTCTTTAAACCTTTCCAGTCCGGTGCTGTACTGTTCAGCTGCTGATATTAGCCGGGAAATATATTCATCACCTTTCTCATCATTATCCAGGGCTTTAAGTATGTCCAAAATATGCGCACCATACTCTGCAAAGGGCAGTATGATATCATCAGCCCTGCCGATGTCCGCTGCCTGCAGCATAGCTGCCTTTGCCCTTTCAATACCGTACAGGTTATACTTGGCTGCAGCGTCCAAAATATGAGTATGAAGAAAGCCCAGAAGGTTGTTAAACATTGAGAATATCTGCAGCATCCCCTCACAGAGCACTTCCAGCTTTATATAGTTTTTCTGCAGAAGCACTGCCTGAGCATGGACGATATAATTGAATCCCATACCCAGGAATAATATATCGCTTTGCTCCATATCACCGGATTCCAACCAGGGAGCAAAGTCTTGAAGCCGGCAGGTTATCCCTCCCAGGTAACCTTTGCATAAATCCAGAGTGCTGTTATAAACAGGATTATTATATTGAGCGGTCTCCGCTGCCAAATTATCTAACAGTTCCCTTGCCTTATCAAATTTCCCCTGTGCAGCATACGCCCTTGCCAAGGTCAGACTGGCACATATTATTAAGGAGGTCTGTTCCATGGGCTTCGCCTTGTATATGGACTTGAAGGCATATAGTTCTGCCTGGTTAAAATTGGCGGTTTCCAAACAATATTCCGCCCTTGCCAGTTCTTCAAAGCCTGTACCGCAGCCCTTGGACAGTTCACAAAAATAGTGGAAATAATTATCCAGGTATTCAACTATCCACAGCAGTCTCCCCTTTTCCCTGTAGTATAGATAAAGTGTGTGAGGAGTGCCGAAGGTAAATATCATGTCCTTGTTGGCTATGGATGATTTGCCGTCAAGCAGGCTGTACGCATTAAGATACTTTTCATTCATTTTTTCCAGGTCATTGAAGTACAGGAAGCTCCCGGCAAGCTCAATTTCCCCTGCAATCCTCCGTCTCAGCTCATCTGGAATGCTTTCATCATACCGGTAATGCTCTTCTATTTGAGCCAGCAGTTCGGCGCCGCCCTCCATATCCACGCTGCTAATATAGTTATAGGCATAAGTTAAATAGCTCATCGGATGGCGGTACTTTACCTCATCGGGAATTTGAGAAAATACCTCCACTATAAGCTGAGGGTCCTTGTCCAGTTCCTGGGTTGCCCCATGCCTTTCAAATTCTGTCAGCATAAGGTCGTATTCCTTTGCTTTTAACAAAAAGCTTAATCCCGACAATATATCGCCGCTCCTGATGTACCACTGGCCGCTGCGCTTGTATAATGCTTCCGCTTCGATGCTGCTGCCCTGCTTTTCAATTTGCTTTTTCAGGTATTCACTGAAAATATTATGCATTTTATATACATCCAACTGTTCATCATATCGAAGGAAAGAGTTTCCTGCGCTCATCCTTTCAATAATGCCTGCAGCCGCAGCATTGCCGGTTACATACACTGCCTGCTGCAAGGTAAAGCTGTCAAGTATGCATATGGATTTAAGAATCTGTGATTCTTCCTCTGTATATCTTGACATAATCGCAGATTCAATCAAACTTTCAATATTCCGTCCGGTCTCCAATCTGCCTGTGGCGGAATACCTATGAAGGATAAGATAAACTGCCGTAATCCATCCTTCGGAAATCTCATGAACAGTCCTTACACTATTATCAGGGATTCTGCATCCATACAACTTGAAAAACTCTCTTATTTCATCTCTTGAAAGCTCGAACAATTCACTGGCAATCATGAAGCAGTATCCCTTGAGGCTTAATTCCTCAATATTTATTTCCGGTTTTGTCCTTGAGATGATAATGATGTGAAATCCCTCTATATTTGTCCGTACTATTCTTTCCAACAGCTTGTCCAATTCCTGAGAGCGGGCATAATGATAGTCATCAAGTACCAGAACGATGTCATTTAGATATGTATGTTCTTCAATGATACTGATTATCTTGTCTCTTTGAGAAGCATCAGCAGGAAAGCCCAAGGCATTAAGCTGATTGCCCAGATCAGGCCGGAGCTTGGCAAGCTGCCTGGTAAGAGAATCCCATATATGTCCGGCAGATCTGTAATCGCTCTCCACCGATAGCCATACATATTTTGCGTTTGCCCTGTCGAGAAATTCCCTTACCGCTGTGGTCTTTCCATAACCCATGGCTGCCACTGCCACCGTCAGCGGATATGCAAAGACACTTTTAAGCTGTTCATTGATATGCTTACGCTGCAAAACCCGATGAATCATACTCATATCCACCCCCTTGTCTTGCTAAAGCTCTATCTCATCCCCTGCACTGACAATTAATCGGTTTTTTCCCTTGAACTGCTCCGCTTTATGCCTGTCAAAGAGCATTCCCGGTGCCATATGTATAGGAATTGTATGCTTTGCACCAATTAGATCAGCGCATTTGGATGCTTCTACAGGATTCATATTATAGACTCCGTCAATTGGAAGAAGCGCATAATCAATATGATGTGAAGGATATTCCTTCATTTCTTCAGTAGTGGACGTATCACCTGATGCATAGACCTTTATACCGTCCACTGTCAGGATATAACCGACACATTTGCTCCTGTCATGGTTTTTGTTATAGGCGGGTACTGCCCGGATCTTTACACCCTTTATGTCAAAGCTCTTGTATTCCCCATTCTGCAGTGCATCTTTCTCCTGTATAACAACACAAGTGCTTTTCCTTGCCGGAAGTTGAATCTGGTTATGATCTCCATGCTGATGGGTTACCAGAATTACATCTGCAGGCTCCTCATACCCGGCTCCGGCATAAGGGTCTAAATAAATTACCGCATCACTGTCTGATATGATACGGAAGCTGCCATGCCCTTGAAACAATAATCTTGCCATATTTCTACCTTCTTATCCAAAAATCATCTCTTGGTTAATACTACCATAATGTGGAGATGGTAGCAACAGATGACCGCTCCGTAGGCGGATATGCTCTTTATTCGTTGTCCGTAAACGAGTTTTCCAAACTAATAATTTCAGTAAATAGTAAAAAGCAACTAATCTTGCGATTGTGGTTTATATATAGAAATATTTACAATATTATTGGATAATTTGCTCTGCATATTATATCGAATTATGCTAAAATGTGAGAAAGGCAAGAATTCAGTGATTAAAACAGGCAAAGTCAAGATTATTGATAATAGGTGAAGGAAATGAAGAATTATAAAAGCTATATAATTTATCTATTAATAATTTCCCTTATATCTTTAATAATTGTTATTGAGTACAACAGCTTCAAAAATAACAAGGGTGTACCGGGAATTGAGCTTAAAGCTAAACAGGGAATACTTGATTTGACTGATCTGCATTTTGATGATGAATCATTACATTCACTTGATGGTGAATGGTCATTTTTCTACAATCAATTTATTATGCCTGATAATTATGACTATTCAGCTCCCGGAATTATAACTGTTCCCGGCTTGTGGAATTCCTACCAATATAACAAAGAAGAAATCGGTGCTTCAGGATACGGTACATATAGGCTTAAGGTCTTGCTTCCTTCAAATTGCAATGAAAAACTGGCTTTAAAGATACCTGACATGTCCAGCAGCTATCGCTTTTTTGTAAACGGAAAGGAAATATCCCACAATGGTGTTGTTGGTAAATCCATTGAAGAGGAAACCCCTCAATGGAAGCCTTTGATTAAAACTTTAAATACTGATTCCGGCCAACTGGATATAGTAATTCATGTTTCTAACTTCCACCATGTAAAAGGGGGCATATGGGAGTCCATAATTCTTGGCACCGAAGAAGCGATTTATAAACACAGGGAATTGAATTTATTACTAAGCTTTATTCTGATTGGTGTATTATTTATTTCAGTTTTTTACTATCTGGTAATTTTTTCTGTAATGCAAAGCAATGTGACTAGCCTGTATTTAGCTATGTTTTCTTTTATGGCCGGTCTTAGAGAACTATTAATCAGAGAGGCTGTCGTTTTTTTGATATTTCCGGACATATCCTTTAAACTAATGTCAAAGCTGGAATATATAACCGTACCCTCAGGTCCGCTTCTTCTGGCATTATCATTGTACAGCCTGTATCAGACAGAATTCCCCAGGAAAATCATGAGTACTACAGTTACTGTTTTTTCACTTTACATAATAGTTATCATTTTTACACCGCTGAAAATTTTTGGTCCTTTGATGCACTTATATTTAATTTTATTTATTATCGCTTTTATTTATATGATTTTTGTAATAGCAGCAGCAGCCAAAAAGAAAAAACCCGGTGCAGGCACACTGCTTTTCGGCACCTTGTTCCTTCTTTTAACTGCCTTGATTGATATGGGTTACGTGTACAAGCTCCATAATAATTATGACCTGGCATATACCTTTTCTATCGGACTTATTATATTTATTCTTTGTCAGATGCACTCATTATCCTTGAATATTGCGGATGTATTTCAACGGGCACAAGGGCTGGCCAAGGCAGAAATGGCTTTTTTGCAAGCGCAGATTGTCCCGCATTTTTTATATAACACTCTGAATACAATCATCCATCTTACCAGGGAATCCCCTGAAAAGGCCCGCAGCTTACTTATGGAACTAAGCAAATATTTGCATGGTAAATTTAATTTTGACTTATATAATAAAAACAAACTTGTCACTCTTGAATACGAGCTGGATATTGTAAAGTCTTATCTGGCTATTGAGTCGGTAAGGTTCAGCAACCGCTTGAAAGTAAATTACCAGATAGACGAACAGACATTAAATCATAAAATATTACCGTTTCTTCTTCAGCCCTTGGTCGAAAATGCTGTAAGACATGGTTTTAGAAAGAATTCTGAAGATTGCATTATTACTATTTCAGCTTTTGTCCAGGAAAAGAACCTAATACTCTCAGTTTCTGATAATGGTATAGGAATGCCAAAGAATAAAATACTGGCATTAACCAAATGTGACTATAGCCAGCTTGGAACCGGACTTACCAATATAAATCAGCGTTTAAATACTGCCTATGGAACAGATTTAAGTATTGTAAGTACCATTGACGCAGGCACCACTATTAATATAAAAATTCCCCTAAGGAGTGATAATGTCCATGATAAAAGCAATATTAGTTGATGATGAGTTGTTCGCGTTAAAAGAACTTCAACTGCAATTGGAAAGTCTCCCTAACATTCAGATAATTGGTTCATTTACCAATCCCTTGGAGAGCTTCTTTAATATAACTATGCTGAATCCTGATGTGGTCTTTTTGGATATTGACATGCCGGAAGTTAGTGGTATTTACCTGGCGGAGCAAATTATGACCACCCACCCTCAGGTAAAAATCATATTTGTCACAGCCTTTGATAAATATGCCATAAATGCCTTTGAGCTTAATGCTGTAGATTATATACTCAAGCCCTTTACCTTGGAACGGATTAAAAAGACCATTTCCAGGCTGGAAGAAAAAATAGAAAAAAACATTAATACCGATATTCATTCCTTAAGTAATCAATATAAAGAATCTGTCAAGAAATTCTTTATATATGAGCAGGATAATATTATTCTGTTAAACATAAAAGACATTTACTATATTGAGGCACTTAATAAATTTGTTCGTATACGCACCAAGGACAGATTTTATAATTCCAATCATTCACTTAACTATTTTGAGAATAAATTAAAAAACCTTGATTTTTTCCGCACCCATAGAGGCTATCTGGTTAATCTGGACAAGATTGCAGAAATTATTCCAAAAATTAATTATTCCTTTGATATAAGAATGACAGACACAAACGATTTGATTCCGGTTAGCAGGACTAATATTAAGCTTCTAAAACAGTTACTGGAGCTTTGAGTCTTTGTAGAAAAAAGCACTGCGTTTAATAACGCAATGCTTTTTTCTTATAGCTTTAAGTTCTTCTACTTGTTATATATTCTATAAAGGAATACAGCTGTCTCAGCCCTTGTGGTATTTCCAAGAGGATTTACACCATCACCGCTGCCTACAATTAATCCTTCCTTTACAACAGAAGCAACACTGTTTACAGCATAATCTGCTATAAGGGATTTGTCAGCAAATTTGTCAAGATCCGAAGCTGCTCCCTGTGCTTCTATCCTTTTAAACATTCTCAGCGCTCTTTCTGTCAATACCATCATATCCTGTCTGGTAATACTTTCTTCAGGATTGAATTTGTTATTGCCTGTTCCCTTAGTAATACCCATTCTTTGAGCTATTCCTATCTCTTTGTAGTAGTAATCATCCTTACTTATGTCATCGAAATTTCCATCGAATCTTGCTTCTACACCCAAAGTTCTTATCAGCGAATATAAGAAGTCTGCTCTTGTAATATTTGATTGAGGTTCAAATTCTTTTTCGGATACACCCTTCATAACTCCTTTGGACGCAAGTACCTCAATTGACTTTTTCCCCCATGCTGCATTCTCTAAGTCATCAAAGGTCTTTGTCACATATACCACTGCATAATTACTGAAGTGGGTTGTACTGAAGGTTACCATACCTGTGACAGGGTTATACCTTCCCGTTGGAACTTCAATAACATTACCTTCACCGTCGATATACCATACCGTAATGTGTTCCGGGTCAGAAAGCTCCTTCTCGGTAGGCGTGTAAGGTATTGATACTGTAACAGGTGCGTCCGGATTATTCCATGAAATTGTGCCTTCCTTTGATTTAAGCTTAAGCTCAATAACAGGTTTGTCACCTATCTGTGTTCGAACTTTTTCGTCAATAGCTGATTTATCAACCGTTCCTATACTCAAGCCTACATTGTCAATACCATAAGCTCCCTCATCGCCCAGCATATTGCCCGGTAAGGTTATTGTCCCCAACTCGCTATTAATTTCTATCCGTGTTGTATTGTTACCGGTTAATACAGTTGCAGGAAGCTCTGTTACATAATAGTTGGCTCCTGTTGTTTTTGGTATCTTAATATCTACTGTATCAACTCCCTGTCCATCATCCTGTGACTCTGTCAATGCATTGTTAATGGCACTTTCATTCAAAACCGCTGTTACAGTCCCTGTTTCGCTATCCACTGAAGCAGCTGAGGTTATGGAGTTTCCATTAACATTTATTGTTATATTTGAAGAAGTAGTTGGCTCCGGTTCAGATATCGATGTATTTCTGTCGTTGTCATCGTCATTGTCTCTGTCATCGTCGTTGTCACTATCTGATGATGCTCTGTTCACAGTGACTTCATAGATTCTTTCTGTTCCATCTTCAGCCGTTACAATTATGTTGATTGTATTAACTCCTACATTTAGAGCAATTGCCTGAGAAGCTTCTCCGCTAACTACTGCCGTCATGTTAACCTCTATTGATGCTCCCGGGTGTGCAGCTGTGGATGTAACTGTTATATCGGCTGTACTGTTGGCCACATCGGCTGTATATGCTTGTATGTCCGGTACAAATGCCGGATTGAGAATGCCGCTGCTAATTACTAAGTTGGTCAAACACGCTTCATTACTGGGTAATGCCACACTCATTGTCACTGTGTAAACTGCAGTAGTATTATTCTCAGCAGTAACCTCATAGGTCACAGGGTTGGTGAAATCCTGGACTACACCTGAAGCAGGAATAATATCAGCCCCGGTATGTTCAATAGTAGGTACTAAGGCTGTAACATCGGTACCGAATGGTACTTCCATGGTTATGGTTTTTGCTCCTTCATCTATGACAGCCTGTATATCCGGTTCGAATGCTTCCAGGCTAAAATCAGTTATGGCTTTGGAATCACTCGGTGGCGGAGTAATATCAGCAGTGGTTGTGGGTGCACCTAAGAGGGACAGGCTGTAGTTGCCTGAATCTTCTCCGCTTATTGATGAAGCATCGGTCAGGCTGACTACAATATAATCTGCCGCATTCGCATCGGCAAAGGCTGCTGCGGCATTCAGTACAACGCTATCTCCGTCAACAACCCCTGTCAATGTCAAGTCTGAATCGTCAATTACAACAGTTGTGTTTCCATCATATATTTTATCCTCAGCGGTAAAGGTACCGCCGATAGTCAGTTCTTTTGCCGTAATATCGGCACTAAGCACCGGCTGAGCAATTGTATAGTTGCCGGCATCATCACCGGTTATAGTCATGTTTGTGGTTACTTCAATACCTGTTCCAACCGTAGCTTGTGCAAAGGTGCCGGCATCATTATTTTCCAATGTTACACTATCACCATCTACTACACCGCTAAGCTCTGCATTTATAATATCAGCATCAGCAGTTCCGTCATATACCTTGTCCTGTGCTTCTGCATTGATTACCGTCAATTCTTTGGCCGTGATGTTTGCAGTTGCAAGCACCGGCTGAGCAATTGTATAGTTGCCGGCATCATCACCGGTTATAGTCATGTTTGTGGTTACTCCAATGTCTGTTCCAATTGTAGCCTGAGCAAAGGTACCGACAGTATGATTTCCCAATGTTACATCATCACCGTCTACTACACCGCTAAGCTCTGCATTTATAATATCTGCATCAGCAGTTCCGTCATATACCTTGTCCTGTGCTGCTGCATTGATTACCGTCAATCCCTTGGCAGTGATATTGGCACTAAGTACCGGCTGAGCAATTGTATAGTTATCGGCATCATCACCGGTTATAGTCATGTTTGTGGTTACTCCAATGCCTGTTCCGATTGCAGCTTGAGCAAAGGTACCGACAGTATGATTTCCCAGTGTTACACTATCACCGTCTACTACACCGCTAAGCTGGGCTCCTCCAATGACAGCATTATCAGTTCCGTCATATATCTTGTTCTGTGCTGCTGCATTGATTATAGTTAATTCCTTGGTTGTGATGTCAGCTGTAAGTACCGGCTGAGCAATTGTATAGTTTTCGACATCATCACCGGTTATAGTCATGTATGTGATTACTCCGATGCCTGTTCCAACCTTAGCTTGTGCAAAGACACCCATAGTATGATCTCCCAATGTTACACTATCACCGTCTACTACACCGCTAAGCTGGGCTCCGTCGATGATAGCATCAGCAGTTCCGTCATATACCTTGTCCTGTGCTTCAGCATTGATTACCGTCAATCCCTTGGCCGTGATGTTTGCAGTTGCAAGCACCGGCTGAGCAATTGTATAGTTGCCGGCATCATCACCGGTTATAGTCATGTTTGTGGTTACTCCAATGCCTGTTCCGATTGCAGCCTGAGCAAAGGTACCGACAGTATGATTTCCCAGTGTTACATCATCACTGCCTACTACACCGCTAAGCTGGGCTCCTCCAATGACAGCATTATCAGTTCCGTCATATACCTTGTCCTGTGCTGCTGCATTGATTATAGTTAATTCCTTGGTTGTGATGTCAGCTGTAAGTACCGGCTGAGCAATTGTATAGTTTTCGACATCATCACCGGTTATAGTCATGTTTGTGGTTACTCCAATGCCTGTTCCGATTGCAGCTTGAGCAAAGGTACCGACAGTATGATTTTCCAATGTTACACTATCACCGTCTACTACACCGCTAAGCTCTGCATTTATAATATCAGCATCAGTAGTTCTGTCATATACCTTTTCCTGTGCTACAGCATTAATTACCGTCAATTCCTTGGCTGTGATGTTTGCAGTTAAAAGCCCCGGCTGAGCAATTGTATAGTTATCGGCATCATCACCGGTTATAGTCATGTTTGTGGTTACTCCAATGCCTGTTCCAACCGTAGCTTGTGCAAAGATACCGACAGTATGATCTTCCAATGTTACACTATCACCGTCTACTACACCGCTAAGCTGGGCTCCGTCGATGATAGCATCAGCAGTTCCGTCATATACCTTGTCCTGTGCTGCTGCATTGATTACCGTCAATTCCATGGCTGTTATGTTTGCTGTTGAAATCGGAGCACCGGTGAGGGACAATGTATAATTGCCGGCATCATCACCAATCAACGAATTGTCGCTGGTCAGATTAACCGTAATATTCTCTGCCACATTTTTATTGGCGAAAACTGCTGATGTACTCAGTTCAACGTTATCTCCACCGACAACACCTGACAGGGTCAGACTTGAAGCATCAATTACTGCTGTTGTGCTGCCGTCATATACTTTATCCCCAGCGGTAAAGGTCCCGCTGACAGTCAATTCCTTTTTTCCAACAGTAACGGCAGTTTCTCCAACAACATCACCGGAAACCGGAGTAGCTGTTATAGTAGCCTCTCCTGCTCCTATAGGAGTTACCACACCATTTTCGTCCACTGTCGCAACATCAGAGTTGCTTGTAGACCAGGTAACTTTTTGGATTGCACATACCGGTTCCACGGCTGCTGTCAACGTAGTCGGCCCGCCGCCATAAGTCAATTCCACCGAAGCAGAACTAACCGTTACTGCTGTTGCAGCAGGAGGTGCAGGCACATGACTGCTCCACTTCAAGCGCGGATAGGATTCCCATTCATTAATGTTCCAAGTGTTTGTAAAATCCCAATCAATAAAAGTATCTGTTTGTACCATCTCCGTTGAGGTCTTTGGCTCACCATTGCCGGAATCATCTTCTGTCTGACCGGTTGTACAAGAATTATAGTAGGAGTTTAGCACAGTGCCAGTTCCATTAACGTTAATACTCCCAATCAGACCACCTACTTTAGTGGTTCCCTCTACAGCGCCTGTTGCATAGGAGTATTCAACATTCATATCACTCCAGTTGTACCCTATTAAACCACCGACGTTGGAACCGCCGGTCACATTTCCCGTAGCATAAGAATTAATAATACCATCGGCATTACGACCTACGAGACCTCCAACAGCACTACTAGTGCCCGCCAATATGCCATACACATCTCCTGTGGCATAAGAATTGCTGATAGGTGCTTCATTTCGTCCTATCAGTCCGCCGAGAAAATGAGTTCCCTCTACTGCACATGCAGAATAGGAATTTGTGATTGTGCCTGCGTTCTTATGATAACCCACCAAACCGCCAATTTCTTCAGCTGTACCTTTCACTGAACCTGTCACATAGCAGTTAGTGATTATACCCTCATTAAGCCCGACTAAACCTCCAACATCCATCTTGCCGGTAACATTTACATCTCCCAGCCTCAAGCCTTCAATGGTAGCTGATGCTGCAGTATTGCCAAACAACCCTACTTCATTGACATTGGGTTTGTCAATGAAAAGTCCGGTGATTGTATAACCATTACCATCAAAGCTGCCTCTAAAGGGAGAAGCTTGTGACCCGATAGGCTCCCAACCACTGGTTCCGTATTCCCCGGCATATACTTCTCCCCATACAGTATCGCTTAAATCTATATCTGACATCAATATGTAGCTGCCAGCCAGATTGTTTCTGACATCATTCAGTTGTTCCGCAGTATATATTTCTTCAGGTTCTGCCGCATATGTGTTAAGTGCAAATATACAGCCTAACAACACGACTAAAAAAAGTGTTTTCGTTGCTTTCTCCATTTCAATAATCCTCTCTTTCTGAAATATTTATTAAACAATTGCAATATGTATATCAGTCCTACTCATATCAGTGCTTTTAAGTCTTAAATGTAACTTTATTATATCAAGAATTTGTCTGATTTTGATTGTATAGTAACGAATCAGCAATATAATGGTGTGAGGTGTCAAAAAATTAGTCTGGCTCATCTTGTCACATAAGGGAACTTTTCACTGAAGAGCAGGGGTTGCGTATTTGAAGCAGAAGGAGCAAGGCGAACAGGCCGTTGCCCGTATGATGAATATGGCTTTTTCATAAGAGGATACGGAACTAATAGCATGTGAAACCGGGCACATTTTTAAGTAATTGGCATATGATGGTAGTATTAGTCTATGAAAGGAATGATTAGTGTGTATAAAAAGTACCCATGCCCATACTACCCCGGCTTGCCGACGTATCATATGCCCTGCCCCATGATGGGCTGCGAAGCAGATGAATATAATTCTATGGAATTACAGGACTATGGGCCGGAACCCTTTGTGGTAAATATCGAGGAGGCATCCAAACAGAATAATAACTTCCGCACCGCTTTATGGACAGGAAGACATTTGCAGCTTACACTGATGAGTATCAAGGTTGGAGGCGACATAGGCCTGGAAATGCATCCCGATCTTGACCAATTCATACGCATTGAAGAAGGGCAGGGAGTCGTAAAAATGGGTGAAAGAAAAGACAGACTGAACTTTCAAAGAAAGGTCTATGATGACTTTGCCTTTATTATACCGGCAGGCACATGGCACAATCTAATCAATACAGGAAATATACCTATTAAGCTATACTCCATTTATGCACCTCCCCAGCATCCAAAAGGTACAGTCCATAAAACCAAGGCAGATGCTGAGGCTGCCGAAAAGAAACGCGGCTAAAAATGCCGTAAGCGATACACCATTTCAACGGTAGGAGGGAATTTCCAGCGACATCATAAGAAAGCCGCAGAAAGCTGTATTGTCAATTTGCAGAGAGGCATCAACCTCTTTTTTTATCCGGTTGATCTGCTCCCGGTAAGCCCGATAGAAATCATAGGTGGGTTTCGGGCTGTATTTGAACCCTTCCAGTTCAAAATATTCAATTACGCCTTTAACTGTAGTCGGTTTGATGAAGACCTCCACATCCGGCCTGTAGTATACGGGACATACAGTTAACAATGGCCACTTGGCAAGCTTGTATTCATCCAGCAGGCCGGTCATCAGCCTGAAGCCGGAAGCCTGATCCCCGTGCAGAAATTCCCTCAGCCCTTGGGATAAAAGCGCCCTTTCACCGGGGCTTATTTCTTTTACAAGGTCTCTGAACTTAGGCTTTTCAAAAACCGATACCAGGGAAGACTGGCCGACAATCCTGCTCATTGAATCAACTATTTTATCCGGGTCATCGAAATTCTCAGCTTCAAAGCTCTCCTGAGCCGCTTTGTGCATTTTGTCCACCTTGTGCTTCTTTGCAATTTCAAGCATCAACGGGTCTGAAAATCCTCCGGGATATTTAAGTAAAAATCTTTCTTCAGCCTCTTTAAGCTTTGCTTTATTCAAGTACGATCCCCTCCATTCTCCGGAATGGTGCGAACCTTTTTTGATGTATCATAGCCCAATTCATAGTAGTTGTTGTTGTTGAACACGAAGCTTTTTATTACATCAAGGCCAATCTTTTTAGTATGGGCATTGTATGATCTGGTATTTATATGGTTAATAAATGTTATAAGTATGGGATACCTGTTTTTCATCTGTATTCTGGAAAAATCAAAAATCTTCGGAAGTACTTCCGTTCCCCTGTAATCCTTATCGATACAGATTGGGCCGTATTGATAAGAGTTTTTTACGGAAAGTATCTGCCCCATATATTCAATATTCGGCAGGTCTTCAATCATGTACTGAAAAATCGGCCACTTTGACCAGTATTCCCAGGACGCAGCCATAGCATAAGCAGCTATCTTATCGCCATCATAGGCAACTGCTATGCCATTTTCTTTCTCTATAAGCTCCTTGAACTGTTCTTCCGTAAATAAGGTAGTCACAAATCCATCAGGTTTGTCTTCTTCGCTGATGGTTGCAATATGGTATTTTTTCTGCAATTCTGATATTGCAGGTATATCTTTAATCACAGCATTTCTATAAATCATATCTTTTTTCATTTTCCGCCCCTTTACTCCACAATCTGCTTATCCTTTTTCAATATATGCTCTATCAGCCACGTATTCAAGAAATCTAACAGCTCCAAAAGCGATTCTTTTTGATTCTCATCTATTTTTTCAGAATCATACTCATCAATTTTTTCAATAAAATCATTATGAGCGACTTTCTGCGAGAGAATCCGTTTATACCCTATGCTTCCCATATATTCTTCTTCGTGCTTGAAATGATACCTGGCATAATCCTTCAGTTCATTTATTATGTTCACTATGTAGTCATACTTGTCCGGCAGGAACTGATTGGTCAACAATTCATAGCATTCATTCGCTATGGCAAAAAGCCTCGTGTGCTCATCGTCTATAAACTTTATTCCGGTAAAGTATTCCTGTTTCATCTCATACATAATACATCCCTCCAAAGATTATTTATGGTAGAGCCTCTTTGACTGGTATTGGGGTTCGCAGGTGATATTAATGCCCAGCTTCTGGAACACATTTTCGTCAACCCTGGATAAAATAACCGTGGAATGTGCCTCACAGCCTCTCAGCTTGGAAAGCTGCTGTATCGCCAACTCTGCGGTGGGGTTCGTCGTAGCGCATATGGATAATGCTATCAGTATCTCGTCGGTATGCAGACGAGGATTATGATTGCCCATATGCTTTAGTTTCAAAGCCTGAATAGGTTCAATTACAATGGGTGAAATCAGGTGCATATCATGATTGATTCCGCCTAATTCTTTCAATGCATTTAACATTACTGCCGCAGCAGCGCCAAGCAAAGAGGTGGTTTTTCCCGTTACAATACGTCCATCATGAAGCTGCAGCGCTACAGCAGGGCCATCGGTAGCTTCTGCGCGCTTTAACGCCGCCTTCACCGCCGGACGGCACTCGGTTGTAATACCCAATGTATTCATTAAAAGCTCCAGCTTATATACTTCCGCTTTTTCGGCCAAGCCTTGCCTTTGGGCACATCTGGTATTGTAGTACCTGCGAATAACCTCCTGCTCTGATGCTCTGCACACAGCCTCTTCGTCAGTAATGCAGAAACCCGCCATATTTACACCCATATCCGTCGGGCTTTGATAAGGAGATTTCCCTAAAATCTTGTCCAGTATGGTATTCAGCACGGGAAAAACTTCAATGTCCCTATTGTAGTTAACGGCTGTAATACCATAGGCATCCAAGTGGAACGGGTCTATCATGTTTACATCATTCAAGTCAGTGGTGGCTGCCTCGTATGCAATATTGACGGGATGCTTTACGGGCAAGTTCCATATTGGGAAGGTTTCAAACTTCGCATATCCCGCCTTTATGCCGCGTTCGTGCTCATGATAAAGCTGTGAGAGACAGGTTGCCATTTTACCGCTTCCCGGCCCGGGGGCGGTAACAACAATAAGAGATCGAGCTGTTTCAATGTAATCGTTTTTGCCATATCCGTCTTCACTCACAATTAGGGGTATGGCAGCGGGATAATCAGCGATGGGATAATGCCTGTAAACCTTTATACCGAGATTATTCAGGCGCTTTTGAAAGGAATCCGTGGAAAAGTTAGGGCGGTAGCGTGTAATTACAACGCTTCCTACATATAATCCAATTTCACGAAATGCGTCAATCAAGCGCATTATATCCTGATCATATGTAATTCCAAAATCGCCGCGTCGCTTGCTTCTTTCAATATCATCCGCCGAGATTGCAATTACGATCTCCACCTTATCCTTGAGCTGCAGCAGCATTTTTATTTTGCTGTCAGGTTCAAAGCCCGGAAGTACACGGGAAGCATGGTAATCATCAAATAGTTTTCCGCCGAACTCCAGATACAGCTTACCGCCGAAAAACTCTATCCGCTCCTTTATTTTCTCTGATTGCATCTGAAGATATTTTTCACTGCTAAATCCAATTTTGTTCATATATATTCTCCTGTACAATACTTTTGTTAATATAAGCTACTCATATTTATTCCAAATTATCTTGATGAATAACTATAAGTATTTTTCCTCCTTATATAATAATATATTGAAAGCATGTCGAAATACAACTGCTAATCGCATTTTTTTGATAAAAAGGATTGAAATTTTACTTCACATAATAAAGGACTGCCCCTGTAGGCAGTCCTTTATCATAACAGCTTTATTAATATTTTGTCATTTCAGCCTTACCATCTTTAACAACCATCTTAGTGGCTTTCTTATATCCTTCCGCCATGCTTTCCGGCGTTGCATCCGCTTTTCCTGCTATGGAATCGTAGGTAAAGTTTACATCCGGCTCAAAGTAAGCCTTTATTATTTCAAGCTCATTATTGTTAAAGCGTTCAAACCAAGCGATACCTCTGTCTGTTGCCCTTTCGTTAATTGGATTCAGCTTTCTTATAGTTTGAACTAAATAAGTGCCGTCCTCTTCCATAACCTTCTTTCTGCTAAAGGTTATGACATCTCCGTTTTTCTCTCTTTCGGCATCACCCTTGGCAACTTGTCCAACTTCCTTTGCATTGTCGCCGGGCTGTATATAATCATATTGAACAATCATGACTATATTTGGAGGCTTGACAATCATCCTTTGACCTGAGATTTCTTAACCTCATATCCCAGCTTATTGATTGCATTTTCGATATCTTTTATTGATATTTTTTCGTCGTCAAAGTCCAGTTTTACTTTGCTTGAATTGAATGAAACGCTTACGCTTTCTCTTTCTACTCCCTCTAAAGATTTTACCGCATTTTCTATTTTTAGCATACACGAGGGACAAGTCAATGTTTCTAACTGAATAGCTGCCTTTTTCATTTTTCATCTCTCCTTTAATCTTTATTAATCTGCAAAGCATTAATATCTCAGTCTGTAACTAAGGAGCCTCATACCGTTTAAAATAACGGCCAATATACTTGCTTCGTGTACTAACATGCCGATTGACATGTTCATCCATTCGCTGAAAAAGACGCTGGCAAGCAGGACCAGTACAACTCCCACCGCGATAACAATATTCTGGCGCATGTTATTGGCTGTTGCTTTTGTTAAACCTAATGCATGGGGCAAGCGGCTGAAATCCGAATTCATTAAGACAATATCCGAAGTTTCAATCGCTGCGTCCGTACCGCTGCCCATAGCAATCCCGATTTGTGCCAGAGCTATTGAAGGACTGTCATTTACCCCGTCTCCGACGAATGCGACAATTTGCCCTTTAGACTGCAGCTCTTTTATATATGTGGATTTGTCTTCCGGCAGCATGTGCCCATGGGCTTCGGTAAGTCCTAATTCACGTGCCGCTAAATCCACTGTTCCCTGGTTATCTCCGGAAAGAAGCACCAGATTTTTGACACCTAATTTTTTCAGCTTTTGAAGATCTTCTTTTACCCCCGGGCGAATTTGGTCACGAATGCCCATCAGTGCTTTTAATTCACCATCAACCGATGTCAGGACAAGTGAGTTTCCGTTTTTCTCGAATCGGGCAATATCCGCACGGGCTTTTTCATCCAAATGAACACCTTCCTGCTCCATCAGCGCAGCATTGCCCACCGCTACTCTATGCCCCTCTGCTTGAGCGACAATTCCGCCGCCTTTTACAACATCTGTTTTTTCAACTGTATAAGCTTTAGTATCCCCTATATATTCCGCAACTGCTTTTGCCAACGGATGGCCTGATTCACTTTCAACACTTGCAAGATAACCTAATACTTCATCGGCGTTATCTGCATAAATTTCTTTGTCGGCTACTTTAGGATTTCCTATTGTTAATGTACCTGTTTTGTCAAATACTATTGTATCAACCTTGCTAAAATCATGAATAACTTCACTGCCCTTCAGAAGGACACCGTGCCGTGCTCCGTTGCCGATACCCGCCACATTTGAAACAGGCACGCCGATAACCAATGCTCCCGGGCATCCCAGAACCAATATTGTAATTGCCAGTTCAATATCCCGTGAAATCAGCCATACAATGCTTGAAAGAACTAAAACTGCCGGAGTGTAGTATTTGGAGAATCGGTCAATGAAACGTTCGGCTTCTGATTTTGAATCCTGTGCTTCTTCAACCAGTTCAATAATTCTGCCGAAAGTGGTATCTTCACCGACACGGTCAGCTACAATTTGAATTGTTCCGTTTTCCAATATTGTCCCCGCGTACACCTGAGAACCTTTCTCTTTACCTGCCGGAACAGCTTCACCGGTAATACTTGCTTCATTAACATGGCCTTCTCCGGTCAATACCGTACCGTCAACAGGAACCTTTGCGCCGGTTTTAACAAGCAGAATATCCCCCACGTCAACTTCATCCACATCCACTTCTTCAAATTCGCCGCTTTCCATTTGCTTCAAAGCACTTTCCGGCGCCATCTCAGTTAATTCTTTTATCGCAGAACGTGTTTTGTTCAGTGTCCGCTGTTCTAAAAAGGACCCGAATAAGAACAGGAATGTGACTACGGCTGATTCTTCAAGGTTCTTGATTAAGAATGCCCCGATAACTGCAATGGTAACCAAAACATCTATACTGACGACTTTAACTCTCAGCGCTTGATAGGCTTGAATTGCAATAGGTGCAGCCCCTAAAACCGAGGCGGCAGTCAAGGACCAAACCGCCACAGCTTCATTTTTGAAACCCAGTTCACCGGTAAATCCAATTGTAATTAAAATTGCACTAATCAATGCTATGTGATTTTTCTTACTTAATATGAATCGCTGCATTCTTCTTCACCTTCTTCCTTGAATCATTCCGGATAATCATTCCGTTTAAGCCTGGTATGCTTTGTCTGCCTCAGCCAGCATGTTGTATACTGCTTCATAACTTTCGCATACATCTTCCGGAACCGTATAGTTATTGGTAATTTCACGCAATCTGGCAAATTCTTCGCTTAGTTCAGGTTTTTCCGGTGCCGCTTTTTTTGTTTTCTTTATTATCTCATCAAATAATCTGCGAACTTCGTGAAATTCCGGATGATTGCCTCCGTGAACCCGGGCTACAACAGGTACATATTGTTCCAGCCTTGGGAATAGATTTTTCCTGATTTCATCAAATATTGTCCGGTTTGACATGTATTTCCCTTCTTTCTTTATAATTTTATCTGTTTTGTTGATTCCATTATATCCGGAAATTAAGGAAAATAAATTGACCTAAATCAAAATTATTTATTTTTTCAAATTTTTTCATAATCTTAATGAAAATATAGAACAGAAAATATATAATATAAGTACAATCATTTGAAGAGAGGTTTAAAATGGATATTATCGTAAGAGAAAACTATGATGAACTAAGCAAATATTCAGCTAAGCTTATTGCCCGTTTAGTAAGATCAAAGCCTGATTGCGTACTTGGACTGGCAACCGGAAAAACCCCCATAGGTACCTACAAGGAACTTATCAGAATGCACAAAGAGGAAGGACTGGATTTTTCACAGGTCAGGACTTTCAATCTTGATGAATATTACGGCATAGGCATTGACCTGGACAAGCCCTACGAATCGGATCAGAGTTATGCAAGATTTATGCATGAGGAACTTTTTAAGCATATCAATAACAAAAAAGAAAATATACATATTCCCGATGGATTGACAAAGAAACCTGAAGAGTTCTGCAAATGGTATGAAGAAGAAATTAAAAAAGCCGGCGGGATAGATTTACAGCTTCTAGGCATAGGCGGCGACGGGCACTGGGCATTTAACGAACCCGGGTCATCCCTTGCATCCAGAACCAGAATTCAAGCCCTTACACAACAAACCCTTGATGATAATTATGAGAGTTTCTACAAGAAAGCCGGCATAAATAGGGCCCATATGCCGCACTTTGCCATAACAATGGGCATTGGAACCATTTTAGAGGCTAAAAATATCATAATGCTTGCAAACGGAATCAAGAAGGCTGACGTAGTTGCCAAGTGCATTGAAGGCCCTGTTACTTCCCAAATCACCGCTTCGGCAATACAACTGCACAGCGGCGGAATTACAGTAGTCCTTGATAAGGATTCCTCCTCAAAGCTCAAAGGCCTTCATCACTATATGCATGTGGAAAAATTAAAACAGGAATATGGTTTTTAGAGGAATTCATCAGAAGAATTCCTCTTTCTCTTCCTTTGTGTAAAACAATTTCATGCTCTCTTCATCAGTCAGTTTACCTTCATATTTTAACAGCTGTGTCTTGGCATTGTTTCTGTTGAGCAAGGCTTTCTCCTCCAGAACTCTTATTTTTTCAGGTATGCCTTCATCTATAAGCATTTTTTTAATCTGTTTGAAAATATCAAAATTCCCATAAAGAAATTTACCTTCGTAAAGAATTTTTGAAGCAACCATCGATTCAAAGCTATCGAATTTCAGCTGTTCTTTTACCTTTGAAATGTCTTTTACGATATAATCTATCTCTTCATTATAACTGGGGTTCTTAAGCAGGTAGTACTTGTGTTCGTATATGGAAGTATCAAGGGCATTAATTATATTGCCCGGCAAACCTTGGGTAACCGCAACAATATCAAGGTCGGAACCCTTAACCAGCTCACCGGTGGACACTTCGGGCCGGGGCTCCAGATGCGACATTTCATATGCCACATCCCCCGCAATAATAAAGCATGCACCTCCTTTTATAATATTTGAAGCTGCCTGGGATTCAACGATTTTTGTTATTGTCTCTTTCGCCAGCTCAAATTTGTTTTTGCTTATCCGGATAATCTCCTGACTGAGATATTCAGCCTTCCTCAGTATATCCGGCAAATTCTTTTCAGTGCCGATTACTGTGTAGCCAAAAAACTCCCTGATGATGGAAGGTGAAAGCCTGGCATATCCTGCAACCAGCCTGTCAAGCCTCAGGTATCTGGTTCCTATTGTTTTTGTGACTATTCTTTCACTGCTATTACAATTTTTCCACGCAGTAAATTCGTCCATCCCGGTTTTTTCAAGCAATTCCTTACCGGTTAAAGGTCCCTGGTTTTCCAGTATCTCAATTATCTTGTCCATAGGACTTTTCCTTTCTTTCAATTTCAATCTTCAGTTCTCTGGCGGATAACAGAGAGCACCCCGCACCTCTTACGATTATCTGCTGCAAACCGTCCGATGTAGCAACTGTTATATCATATTTATCCCGATTATCCCGGGCAAATTTCTCAATATACTGGTCCGCCGTTTGTGCCTCTTTGGTATATACCAGACGGATGTTATGGTAGTCGGTCATTTCCTCCCGGTGCCCCTGAACGCGGTAAGCGTCGAATACAACAATAACATTGCTTTGCCGAACCGACTGGTATTTGCTGAGAGAATCCAGCAGCGACATTCTGGCACTTCCTATGTCGACCTCCGCAAGCTCTTTCAGTTCAGGCCATGCATGTATAATATTATAGCCATCCACTAGCAGATACTCTTCTTTGGGTTCCTTTTCCCTTCTGACACGGTCAACAGGCCCGCAATAGTTTTCCCGGGTCGTTTTGAGTCTTTTCCAGGCAGATTTTTTCCCTTGGTTCCCATAGTAGGTTTTATTTATAATTTGGTCGATCTCTTCCAAGCTTATCCGACCCTCTTCCGATGCTGCTTTTTCTGTTGCTGCTTCCCCGGAAAAGTCATCCCTTTTCTTAATATAGCTCTCTACATGCATATAATTCTTTACTTCATCCCAAGCCACTGAAAATCCTGCCCCGTGTGTGCAAAATACGGAGCCCGCGGGATTCTCCGCGTCCCTTTCCGGATCATATCCGATGCTTGCTATGACCTCTTCCGTATTGTGGCAGGGCCCGTAACCTTTCAGGCTGCAAAACAGCCTTCCCATACCTTTGGTATAGGCAGTTACATCTTTTTGATAATTCCTCATTTCAATAACCGGAGCACTCCCCGCAAGAACTGCGGTTTCGCCGTCCGTCTGCAATAATTCGCCGGTTCCGTGCATTTTCTCAATGTCACTCATGGCTCTGCCTATCATTTTCTCGGGCAGCTCCAGCTGAAATGCATAATAAGGCTCCAGCAATACGGATTCCGCCGACCTTAAGCCCTGCCGCACCGCACGGTTGGCAGCCTCCCTGAAGTCACCGCTCTCTGTATGCTTATTGTGGGCTCTGCCTGAAACGAGAGTGATTTTCACATCCGTAAGCACCGACCCTGTCAGAACCCCTATATGCTCTTTCTCCTGAAGGTGGGTCAAAATAATCCTTTGCCAGTTTATGCCCAAAATATCCTCACTGCATTCCGTTCCAAACTGCAGGCCGCTTCCCGGTTCCCCCGGCTCCAATAACAGATGAACCTCCGCATAATGCCTTAAGGGCTCGAAGTGCCCAACTCCTTCAACTACATCGGCAATGGTTTCCTTATAGACAATCCCTCCGGCATCGAAAGACACCGGTACTCCAAAACGGCTTTGTATCAGGCTCTGCAGAATCTCAAGCTGCACTTCCCCCATAATACGTACCTTTATCTCCTGCATCTGTTCATCCCAGTAAATATTAAGCTCCGGCTCCTCTTCCTCAATCTGGCGCAGCCTGGGCATCATCGCTCTCGGATCGCTGCCTTCGGGAAGCAGGATCCGATAAATCAGTACCGGTTCCAATACAGGGGCCGGTGCGGCTGCTTCTATTCCCAAGCCTTCTCCCGGCTTGCCCCGGCTGAGCCCTGTTACTGCGCATACAGATCCCGCTTCTGCTTCACTAACTGCCTCATACTTCTGTCCTGAGTAGATACGGATTTGATTTACTTTTTCTTTCCGGATGCCGCCGGCCAATACATCCTTAACCTTAAGCTTTCCGCCGGTAATTTTAAGATGGGTAAGACGGTTTCCTTGTTCATCCCTTGTTATTTTAAATATCTTTGCTCCGAATTCATCGGGATAGCAAGGTGCCGTTGCATACTTTGCAATACCTTGCATAAATTGCCCAATGCCTTCCAATTTTAAAGCCGAACCAAAAAAACACGGAAATACTTTGCGCCTCCGGACAGCCTTCCTGATCTGCTCAGCTTCAATATGCCCTGTTTTCAGATACGCTTCCATAATAATATCATCACACATGGCCAATTGTTCGTAAAACTCAGCCGCCGTAATATATCCGAATTCTATACATCCGTCATTAAGCTGCTTTTTCATGCCTTCCATCAGCTTGTCCTTATCAGTCCCTTTCTGATCCATTTTATTGACAAATATAAAAACAGGTATCTGATAAATATCAAGCAGCCGCCATAATGTTTTGGTATGCCCCTGTACTCCGTCCGCACCGCTTATCACCAAAACGGCATAGTCTAGCACCTGGAGTGTTCTCTCCATTTCAGCCGAAAAATCTGCGTGCCCCGGGGTGTCCATTAAAATTATCTGAGTCTCACCTATTTCTAATACGGCCTGTTTGGAGAAAATGGTGATTCCTCTTGCCCTTTCAAGCTCATAGGTGTCTAAATAGGCATCCTTATTATCCACCCTTCCCGGCTTTCCGATTTTTCCGCTTACATAAAGCATACTTTCCGATAACGTCGTCTTGCCGGCATCAACATGTGCCAATATTCCGATAACTAACTTTTCCATAAAGAAATAATCCTTCTCATTCTTCGCATCCCTTAATTATTCGTATATGATAGTAATTTGCATTTAATGCTATATTTATGATATCATGTATTTTCTTGCGGAAACAATGGCAAATAAAAAAACTTCTTGACATGTTTCTCATTATTCCTTATTATTACCTTATAAGTAACTATAGGGAGTGTTATGTAATGAAAGGTTATTATACCGTCCAGCAGATTTCAGACATGCTGGACATTCATCCTAAGACCATCCAGCGGTATATCCGGGAGGGAAAACTGCGTGCATCAAAGGTTGGCAAGGGCTGGCGCATCACGGGCCATGATTTAAGCACATTTGTCGAGAGTAACGGTGACGATGGATCCTGTTCCGGAAACCGGCCTGTCCATTGCATCAGCGCCTCGTCGGTTATCGATATCACTGCTGGCGGAAAAGAGGATGCCATTCGTATCATGAATACACTGACAGCTGCCCTGAACTCCAAACCGCCGGAATACGGCCAATCGTCCATGCAGTCGCAATATATCGAGGGTGAAAATATGGTTCGCGTTACACTCTGGGGTGACATCCGCTTTATGGCAGTGATGATGGACACGATAGCCTCACTGACAGAACATAATGAAAAGGAGTGATTGATATGAAGAAAAGCGTATTCAAAACTGAGGCAGGACGGGACAAGGTTAGGGCTTATTATAACCGCGTGCTTGATCAGTTCCCCTTCGGACAGCGATACGTCGAGACCACCTTCGGACGGACATTTATGCTAACCGCCGGCCATGAGTCGAACCCGCCCATTATTCTGCTGCACGGCTCCTGCAGCAACAGTGCGTTCTGGTTTCCCGAAATCATGGCCTTATCCAATTATTTCAGAGTCTATGCCGTTGACATTATCGGTGAAGCCGGAAACAGCGAGGAATACAGGCCCGATCTATGCTCAAACGCTTTTGCACTCTGGATGAAGGATGTCCTTGATACCCTCGGCCTTGAAAGAGCCGCTTTAATCGGCAACTCACTGGGCGGCTGGATGGCCCTCAAATTTGCCACAGCTTATCCGGAACGCGTTTCCAAGCTGATTCTGATAGCATCCGGCGGACTTGCACAGATCCGTCCGCAATTTCTTATTAATGCGGACCAAACGCGGCAGACGAATGGAACTGTACCGGTGAGCCCTTCCATAATGGGAGAACAAAGCATTCCAAAGGAAGTCCTCGATTTTATGAATTTAATTGTTGAAAACTACAATCCGATTCGGGAGCTGCCTGTATTTGCTGATGAACAATTACTGAGGCTTAACATGCCGATACTCTTTATAGATGGAGAAAATGATGCTATTATTGATGCTGAAAAGTCAGCGCAAAGGCTCTCCCGCCTTATACCATCAGCTGTAATTCATTTGCTTCCCAATTGCGGGCATGTGGTAGCCAATTCCGCCGAATATATCATTCCGTTTCTGATGAAGACTCATTAATATAATTGAGTCAATTTTCACATCATAAGGAAATTCGACATATGCACCGTCTATGTCGGGGACTTTCTGAATGGCGGCCTCATACTTATATGTCTTATTCATTTCATTTTCCTCTCTCCAAGGCCTCTCCATAAAAATTGCCTCCTGGTATATGCTGCCTACATAATACCAGAAGGCTGCCAATCATTCAATAACAGTTTAACCTTCGTGCTTGACACTAATTCCCCTATAATTAAGCAGATAAGTTAGGGGCCTGTCACCTATCTTCTAAAAAGACCGCTCTTCGGAAATTATAATCCGCTCCGGATGTGTGTATAGATTCATACGCTCCTGTCTGGCAAAGCCAATAACTGTAATTCCAAGCTCTTTGGCCAGGTCAAGCGCCAAATCGGTAGGAGCGGAAACTCCTATCAATATCGGGCATCCCATTTTGGCCGTTTTTATCAAAATCTCAGAGGAAATACGGCCGCTAAAAACAATTATTTTCCGGGAGATATCGATACCCTCCAAAAAAGCTTGCCCGTATAGCTTATCCAAAACATTATGCCGCCCAATGTCAAAGGCAAAATACTGAAGCTGTCCGTCAGAAGCCAACGCCCCTCCGTGTACTCCGCCGGTCCGGCGAAACAATTCCGACTTTTCTTCCATAAGATTAATATAGTAACTGACGTCTTTGGAGGTTATTTGTAAAGGGTTGTCAATTTTTTGAGCAAGCCTGGCATCGTTGGCAAAGTAGAAAGATGTCCGGCCTTTGCCGCAGCAGGATGTCATATACCGCTTCAAAAACAGGGTTTCCCCTAAAATACTTTTTTCCGCAGTGTCTGCCCAGGCCAGCCCTTCCTGCATATCATAAGAAAACTTGACCAATTGATCGGGCCTCTTAATGATGCCTTCCAAAGCCAGAAAACCGGTTACCAGTTCTTTTTCATGCCCCGGAGAATAGACCATTGTCACAAACTCCTGTCCGTTCAGGTAGACAGTAAGTGCCCGTTCTGTTACAACCTGCTCATTTTTAATTTTGCTCTCCGAACCATTGACTTTTATCACTTCAATCTCTACGGCATTTGAATTATAACTGCATTCCACTCCGCCATCTCCTTACTTTATTACTCTATTAATATACTTGATCAGTTCTCCCATGAGGATTATACCATATAGCACCCTTCAGATAAAGTAAACAAAAAAAATGTACCTTGCGGTGCATCTATGCATTCGGGTTTATTATTTCCTGATACCCGTCCAATAACCGGCTTCTGCCGCACTGTTATCAAATATGAAACCCGAGTAGGATTTCCCGTCAGGGTTCATCCTTATTTCGAAAATACCGTCGTATATATGTCCGCTGAGTTTGTTGCCCTCCGCTTTGCCTACCAGGATAAGGGAGTTCCAGGCGTAATATCCGTATACTGTACTGTCGGACTGGACGGTGTGAAAGCCTCTCACTATACTCTCTTCCCAATAATCACATTTCCAGTTTGCCTTGAAGCCGGAGTTATATTAAGAAAAAAAAGAGAGAATCTATATAGAAAATTCATTAAGAAACTCCTCAAGTAAATGAATTTATAGAATGCTCAATTAAGTACAAACACTGCCGTTTCTGCCATTGCTTTATTCTCTGAATATCGCGGATTTACACGGCTCAAAATATAAAACAACATTGTTCTTTGTGTTCATTGTATCTACCTCCTCTATATAGCTTGAGTATATAGTCAGAGGTTTTATTTTCATTAATATAGGTTAATAATTACTCATTTTTCTGCGAATTCTGCTTAAGGTGACCGGTGAAATACCTAAATATGAAGCAATATAATGCTGTTTTAGTCTTTTATGCAGCATAGGGTACTGTTCCATAAAATGAATATACCTGCTTTGAGCATCCTCAAGAAGTAATTCTATCTCGCGCATCTGCTTCATAATATATACCTTTTCTACAACCTTTCGAGCGACAATATTCCAACATGGTACATTGTCCAGCAGCTTCTCCCAGTCTGAATAATTGATGCAAAGCAATTCGGTATTTTCCAATGCCTCAATTGAAAAGCCGAAGGTTTCTTCAGAAGCATACTTGCATATGATACCGCAAAATCATTTTCTGCCGCAAAAGCCTTGGTATACTCTACTCCATTTTTGTCAGTATAAAAATACCGCAATAATCCGGTCACGATAAAACCGATTGAATCTGCCATATAACCGCTTCTTACAAAATATTCTCCTTTTTTTAGTTTGCATGGATAGAACAAACTGTTTATTTTGTCCAATTCCTGATCCGGGATATCGTAATAATTTCTTAGTACTTCTGATAATTGTTTAAAATGTGTCATTTCCCTGATATTCCTCTCCCTGAATTTTCACCATTAGCAGATGTGCCATTAATCAACTTGCTGCACTCATAATTGACGGACAGGGTCACCCCTGTCCGTGAAATCTCGATACGGTCATATACACAATCCATAACAAAAGCTTTACTGATGCACACCATCGACCTGGAAGACGTTAACTCCCTGGGCTTTCCCTTTGACCTTGATCTCGCCCAGGTTGGCGGCTGCTACTCTTTCCTTTACTTTTTCGTATACGTCCTGGGATATCAGAATCTGGCCCGGTTTGGCATTGCTCTCCAGACGGGCAGCGGTATTGACGGTATCGCCAATGGCTGTATAGTCCATTCTGAAGCTGGCTCCGATATTCCCTATGACAGCCGGTCCCGTGTTCACCCCTATGCCGAACTGGACAGTGCGGCCAAATTTTTCTTCCAGCCTCTGCTGCAGGGGAGTTGCCCCTTCCTTCATCGCCCAAGCCGCTTGGACGGCTTTTAAGCAGTGATCCTCCAGATCCAAAGGAGCATTAAACATAGCCATGGCCGCATCCCCGATGAATTTGTCCAGGGTGCCTCCGTATTTAAAAATACACTGGGCCACCAAGGTCAGGTATTCGTTGAGGATTTCAACCACCTCTTCAGGGGCGGCAGCCTCCGAAAGGGGGGTAAAACCCCGAATATCTACAAACAGAACTGTAATCTCCCGCCTGCTTCCTCCCAGCTGCAAAGCTTTTTCGCCGCCCTCCAGGAGCTTGTCCACTACCTGGGGAGCCACATAGCGGCTGAAGACACCGGTGATGCGGCGGCGTTCCAGCAACTCGCTGATGTAATTAGCTGCCAAAGCCACCAAATAGCCCAAAGCCAGCAGGAGCAAGGGATAAAGCAAAGAAAGGAGATACCCCTTGTCGTACATCAGTCGGGCGACGGCCAGATAGCATGCTGCCAGTACTGCCAGGAGCAGCACGCCCTTTTGGGGGTTGAGCCGGGTAAAGCCAAAAGCTGCCGCTGCCCCAAAAATGACTATGGCCAGCAGGGAAGCACTGAAAGGCGCTCTCTGCAGATAGCTGCCCCGGAGCAGGTTCTGTATGATATTGGCATGAATTTCCATTCCATACATAGGTACCTCTGGGGCCAGGGGAGTAAAGTAAAAATCTCCTATTCCCACAGTATAGGAACCCACCAGGACAATTCTGCCCCGGAAGAATTCGGGAGGCACCTCTCCGCTTATTACCTGGGAGTAACTGACATGCTCATAATCGCCGGGAATGCCCGCATAGTTTATTTCCAGCCTTTTGATGGGATCCAGGGGCAGCCGGTTCAGGTCGGGAGCAGGCAGCCCCTTGCTCTTACAATACTGCTCATAGATACGCCAAGCGAAGCTGGGAACGGTTTGGCCCTGGTAATCCAGATACAGGGCGGTCTTTCTTATGATTCCGTCCGGGTCGGGAAAAGTATTTATATGCCCGGTAATGAATAAATCGGGGAAGTCCGGAAAAGGAACCACCAGATTATCGGTTTTGATGGCTCCCTGCCTGGCGGAAAAGCCCTCCAAGCCGGCATAGACGGGCAAGACAACATTGCCTGCCTCCCGGATAGCTTCTGCCAAAGCCAGGTCTTCTTCCGGATCATCGGCAGCCTCACTGAAAATTATATCAATGCCGATGGCTGCCGACTGAGCCTGGGACAGGATCCTTAATAGTTCTGCGTGAACATAGCGGGGCCATGGGAAGCGGCCCAGATCCTCCAAGCTCTGATCATCAATAGCCACCAGGACAATTTCCGTATCTACAGGGCCGCTTTTCCTCAGGAAGCTGTCCTGCATTTTACTGTCCAAAGTGGTGAAGATATCCACATAGGCAGAAAAGCCAAGAATCATGCAAAGCAAAAATATCAGAATGTATTTTTTATTAAAAATATTGTTTTTCATCAGCACAACTCCCTTTATTCCTCCCAGATCCGGCTCTCTTTAAAAGCCGCCACAAGCAGGTTATCCAACTTCCCCTCCTCGGCCATCTTTTCCAGGATGTTTAAGGCTGCATTGGAAGGCATGGCCTTTTTATAAGGCCTGTCCGAAGCTGTTAAAGCATCATAGACATCCAGAACAGCAAGAATCCTGGCTTCCAAGGGAATTTCCCCGGCTTTTAAGCCTTGGGGGTAGCCTGTTCCGTCCAGCAACTCATGATGACTCAAGGCCCAAGCAGGCACATCTTTATAACGGCTGTTAAAGCGTATATTTTCCAACATCCTTTGGGCAACAGCCACATGGCTCTCCATGACCTTTCGTTCTTCAGCGGTCAGTGTGCCTTTGGGTATGCTGAGGCATTTGAATTCCTCATCCATTAAAAGCCTCACTCCCGGCAAAGGTTCCCATTGGGCCAGCTCGGACAACTCCCGGACTAAATCCTGATCCACAAAAGTTGCCGGGTGATTGGCTTTCTCAATGAGTTCCCGGGCTTGGCTGAGACGATCCAATTGCTGCCGGTGCCCCTCTTCCTGTTCCCTGCCGGCTGCCCCGGCCGCTTTTTTCTCCAGAAAAGACCTGATGAGGCGGTTTTCCACCAGTTCCAGCCTCTGTCGCACATACTCAATCCGCTCCCCCAATCGGCTGGGCTTGTCCATAACGTTCAAAGGGATAGCCACCTTACCGATATCATGGAGCCATGCCGCCATGACCAGTTGGGCTGTCCGGCTCTCGGGAAATTTTTCGCTGCTGAACGGCCCGCCGGCCAAGCTGTCAATATAGGCAGCAAATTTTTCCGCCAGTCGGGCAATATTGCGGGTATGGTTGACATTGTAAGGGGTACGGGCATCAATAGCCGTAGCCATGACCTGGACAAAAGAATGAAAAAGATTATCAATCTCTTGAATATACTGCATATTAGTTAAGGATACGGCCGCCTGGGAAGCCAGGGAAAAAACAATCTTCTCCAGTTCGGGGGCAAAGGGTATGATTTGGCTCTTTTCATTTTTGGCATTCAAAAGCTGAAGGACACCGTTCACTTCCCCCTCATGGTTCTCCAAGGGAACCACCAGCATGGAGCCGGTGCGATACCCGGTGATAGCATCATACTTCTTGGGACCGGAGAAATCAAAATTGTCGGCAGCATAAACATCGGGTATGTTGACACTTTTCTTGTGTAATGCCGCCCAGGAAGAAACATTGGCAGGGTCAAGGGGAACGGGAGGTAAATCAACGGGCTCCCCCTGCCCTCCCTGATATATTCCCAGGGTATCATTATGAATAATCTTAAAAACCAGGTGATCCTGCTCGCATAAATACAAGGTGCCTGCATCTGCATTGGTAATCCTGCGGGCTTCCTTCAGAATCCGTTCTAACAGCTTGTTATGATTCTTCTCCGCCGACAGGGCAATTCCGATATTCAGCAGTTCCTCCAGATGATCGCCCAGCTTGGCGTTGGCGATACTCATAAACTAATCACCATTCCTTCCCTGGCCGCTTTGACCATTGGATATTGACCGGTTATATTCGTTTCCAGAACCGCCATTTCCTCATCACTGCGCTCGGGCTTATGGTGGAAGAGGATTAGCCGGCCGGCTCCCGTTGCCTCAAGGAGGGCCAATCCCTCTTCCCAAGTGGAATGTCCCCAGCCTTGATAGCCGGGATACTCGGCAGCGGTAAAACAAGCATCGTAGATGAGCAGATCCGTTCCGGCACACAGCTCCAGGAGTGCCTGCGCCTTTTCCGGGCCATGCTCGTAATCAGTCACATAGCAGCAGGATTTATTTCCGTACTGAATCCGGTAGGAGATTCCCCCGTCAGGATGATTGTTTGCGGCTGTCCGCACGGTAATGCCATCCCCCAGTTCCGGCATATCCCCAGGTTCAATCTCGGTAAAATGCAGGGCTGCCCCCATGTGTTCCAGGGGAACAGGAAAGTGGGGATGTCTCATAGTTCTCTTAATTAATGCCGCAAAAGAAACATTTCCCTTCCTTTCTCCGTAAAGACAAAAGCTGTTGCCTATGCGGAAAGCGGGCTGGAAGAAAGGAAAACCTTGTATATGATCCCAATGTACATGGGTGATAAAAATATCCCCGATGACAGGGCCCGGCTCCTGCATCAGCTTGGAGCCAAGGTTGGTAATCCCTGTTCCCGCATCCAGGATTATTAATCTCTTGCCGATTCTAACTTCTACACAGGGTGTGTTGCCCCCGTATATGACTGTCCTGGGTCCCGGCACCGGCCGGGATCCCCTGACACCCCAAAAGGTTATAGTAAAATCACTCAAAGTCATACCGTTACCTCACTAATTTTTCTATCAGCGGGCAGCTGCTGCGGTTTATAATTAAGGCTGCTGCGGATACAGTATTTTATACTTTATTTTATGCGGGTAGCTATTATAGTCTTCATAAACCGCCAGGTAGTTGTTTTCTTCAGGGTTATAGACTATTGCAGCATTTCCAAAGCCTTCTCCATCAGAATCAATTTCAACAGGCTCCCCAATTCCGGTACCATCTGCAGTGAACTTTTGGCCATATAACCTGTCGTATGCATCCCGCCATGCCACCAGACAGGAGCCGTCTGCAGTATTAATAGCCGCACTCGGCTCGTATTGATCTACCTCTGACTGATAAACAATAAATTCATCTTCCATATTTCCGTCGGTATTGAAGAATCTGCCGTAAATATTGTATATCTCTTCATCGAATTCCTGCCAGACCACCAGAAACCGTCCGTCGGCATCGTCAGCAGCCAGAGCAGGCGCATACTGGTCGTAATCCCCTACAGCAATTTCAAGTATTGACTCAAAAACCGGTTCTCCCAATGAGTCAAACATTTGCCCCTTTACATCATAATCGTAATACTCAATTATGTCTCCAAAGACCAGCAAATATTGATCACTGGCAGAGCTGTAAGCAAGAATAGGATCTCCCTGGTATTCGGCCATACTTACGAGGTTCAGTCTTCCTGCATCCAGATCAACCGGATTACCATCCTGGTCAAGAAGCTGCCCATAGATATCGTTTTGCAGGTCGCCCCCTGCCCCCTCTTCCCAGGCAATCAGATAGTCACCGTTGGATGTATTGACAGCCACTGCTGGCCGCCCCTGACCATAGCCCATGCCCGTTGTTTCCGGACACACGGCAAAATTCCCTGAATCCCCGTAGGGTTCCCCTTCATCGTCCAGGATCTGGGCATATATCAAAGACTCATCATAGTTGCCATAATCC
>Ga0208694_1000307_pt1 | contig 75530 bp, 62 predicted proteins | sample AD_UKC078_MetaG_FD_184442 | JGI IMG/M metagenome (GOLD analysis project Ga0208694, IMG submission 184442) | Active sludge microbial communities of municipal wastewater-treating anaerobic digesters from USA - AD_UKC078_MetaG (SPAdes) (version 2) | ecosystem: Engineered > Bioreactor > Anaerobic >...
CCAATTCGCCAAATATCATTTAAATTTATTCTGCTGTATCGTTATTGCGTAATAAGGCCAACAATGAACAACCCACCTTTGACAAAAAATGGAGTTATCATGTTAAGCAACTGCCTAATTCAGCGTGATATCATTGAGGTAAGTTGAGTAATGAAGTTATCTATCTTTTCACGACTGGCGTTAGGATACTTTGTGATATTTGTGATCCTTGGCATAGTAAATGGTTATACCCTCTGGCAACTGCATCAGATTAGCAGGGGAACGAAGCAGATCATAAATATTGATGAACGCATTTTGGAAATTAAAAAAAAGCTTGTTGACAATATATTGTCTCAGATGGAATATGAAAAGAAATTTGCCATAACCAAGGATTCTATTTTTTATGAACAGTTCTTGTCATCCCAAAGTGACTTTCAAAATTATTTAAAAGATGCTCTTTATATTGCAAATACGAAGGACAAAACAACATATTTGAATCAAATAAACAATAGTTATTCTCTTTATAATGCCCTGGTTATAGATGATCTTGAATCTATAAAGAACAAAAAACATTTTTCGATAGTAAAAAACGAAATTGAAAAAGAAAGACTCGTCGACAATATCCTCGAAGACCTGAAAGCATTGGAAACCTCAATCATGAAAGATGTTCACCGGCGGATGAACGTGCTCAGCGAAGCTGGTAGTTCGTCGAGAAAACTTACGCTTATTATGTGGGTCACCGCCTTGGTTCTAGTCTTGTTTACTTCTTTTTTCACTACCAGAAGCATAACAAAACCATTAACATCGTTGATGGAAAAGACAAAAGAGATTTCAAAGGGAATTTTCAAGAGTGATCTCAAGATAACATCTCCTCCTGAAATGATGGAACTAACCAGTGCCTTTAATGCAATGTGTGATAAGTTAAATAAGGTTGAAAAAATGAAGTCGGATTTCTTTTCGACCATGTCACACGAATTGCGAACCCCCCTTACTTCTATTAAGGAGGGTATAGGGTTACTTCAGGAAGGCGTGGGTGGAACTGTCACTGAGAAACAACAGAAACTACTATCAATCCTTACAGAAGAGTCAAACCGCCTGATCGGCCTTGTAAATTCATTACTCGACATTGCCAAGATGGAAGCAGGCATGATGACATACAATTTTGGCCATGAAAACATAGGCCTTCTTATCCAGCAATCAATACAAGAGGTAGCGCCCTTAGTAGAATCAAAAAAAATAAAAATCTGGCTAGAAACCACGGATGAATTAACACATCCCAGAATAGATAGAGAACGTATGCTCCAGGTATTGAGAAATTTGATCAGCAACGCGATAAAATTTTCTTCAGAACACGGGCAGATAACGATTTCTGCGTATCTAGAAGAGAGGGGGCTTTTAATTTCAGTTCAAGACACTGGACCAGGAATTCCCAAGGAAAACCTTTATGCAATCTTTGGAAAATTTCAACAACCCCCTGTAAAGACTTCGGAATGGACAAAGGGTACTGGTTTGGGTTTAGCTATCGTGAAAAATATCGTTGTCGCACATGGAGGTGAAGTATGGGTAGAAAGCGACATAGGACAGGGAAGTACTTTTTTTGTGCTTTTACCCTTCTGATCACTTTCGCTTTAACATGTTGTAACACAATCGATAAAAAACCGCAGGAGCCTGAAAAAATGAGTCTATCCATTGAGCCAATTCATCCTGCCGCAGTTCAGGTGCCACCCAAAAAGGAGCAACCGCGAGATGAGTCAAAAGAACATCTCCTTGCAGGACAGCGATTGCTCTCCATGGGCCAGTATGACGCATCTGTCAAAGAATACCTCAGGGTTCTCTCGATAGCGCCGAATAAACCTCCTGGTGATGAAGCTAGTTTTGCTATTGGTCTGATATACGCTTATCCAAAATATTCGAAGAAAGATCATAGCAAGGCAGTGTCATCACTGACAAGAATCATCAAGGACTACCCCCATAGCAACTGGTCGGGTCATGCAAAAATCCTTCTTGATTTAATTCAGGACAATGAAAGGTTGAGGAGAATCTCAGCAGAGGCAATTCATGAAAATGAAAAATTAAAAAATATGATCGAACAATCTAAAAAGGTTGATCTTGAAATAGAGGAAAAGAAAAGAGAAAAAGCGAGGTAAACTATTTTATGACTTTGGGGAGGATTCTTGTTGTAGACGATGATAAAAACCTTGTTGATTTAATACAAATGAGGTTAGAAACGGCGGGTTATGATGTAGCAACCGCCTTACACGAAGAAGATGCTATTGAAAAAGTCAAGGAACAGCTTTTCGATTTAGCAATTGTAGATCTTCAGCTTGTCAATACTGACGGCATTTCGCTTATGGAAGACCTCCACCGCATTATTCCTGAAATGCCTGTTATCATACTGACAGCGTACGGAAGCATTGAAAGTGCTGTTGAAGCTATAAAGCGTGGGGCTTACAGTTATGTTACAAAACCATTTGAGCATCAGGAGCTTCTTCTCCAGATTCAAAAAGCCGTTGAAAATCGCCGATTAACCTCCGAAATTGAAAGATTGAAGGATCTCTTGAGTGAAAGGTACAGCTTTTCGAATGTTGTAACAAGAAGCGAAAGAATGCAGAAGGTACTAGAGACGATTTCTCGAATTGCACCAACAGAATCCACCGTTCTTTTGCTCGGTGAGAGCGGCACCGGAAAGGATTTGATTGCGAAAGTGATCCATCTTGCAAGTCAACGAAAAGATAAACCGTTCGTTGCCATTAACTGCGCGGCCCTTCCTGAGACATTACTGGAAAGTAATCTCTTTGGCCATGAAAAAGGGGCTTTTAGCGGTGCAATCCGCAGTACAAAAGGGCTGTTCTTACAGGCCGATGAGGGAACAATTTTTCTCGATGAAATTGGTGACATGCCTCTGTCCATTCAAGCAAAAGTTTTGAGAGTGCTTCAGGATAAACAGTTCTATCCTGTGGGGAGCGAAAAACTTGTAGAGGTCAATGTAAGAATCATTGTTGCAACAAATAAAAACCTTGAAGAACAGGTCGAGCAGGGGCTTTTCAGAGAGGATCTCTATTACAGAATCCATGTTATCCCGATTCATTTGCCACCCCTGAGAGATCGAAAAGAAGACATCCCGCCCCTCGTTGATCATTTCCTAAACAAATTTAGGGACAAAGTTAAAAAAGATATTAAAGGATTTACCCCTCAAGCCATGCAGAAACTGATGCTCCACGACTGGCCCGGGAACGTTCGCGAGCTGGAAAACGTCATTGAATATGCAGCTGCTATGACGGATACCGAGCTTATCGATGAAAATCTTATCTTTCAGACTAAAGTCATACCTTCTATCACTTATATCAAACCGTTGAAAGAGGCAAAAGATGTTTTTGAAAGAGGCTATCTAATATATCTTCTCGAAACATGTAAAGGCAAGGTAAGTGAAGCTGCAAAATTGGCCGGAAAATATAGGGCTGACTTTTATCTTCTTCTCAAAAAGCACGATCTTAACCCTGACGATTTCAAAACAAAGGGTAAACGCAGGTCTGAGCCTACATAGCAATTTTTCACCTGTATGAAGAATCCTTCACAAAAAAAATCGTGAACATTATCTGAACCTATAATATCTTTTGATTTCAGCATAATAGCTCAAATTGTACCATGGCATACATCTTGCCTTTGAAGTTATGATTGTGTACAACCATATAAAATTTTGGTCATTTAAGGAAATAGATATTGATATGCAAAACCGACTGATATATAAAAATGTCAAATCCAATTACCATAGGGTCAAAAAATCAATGCCTCTATTCGTTTTAATCTTTTTTTGTGCTATTTCATTAATTCTGCCAAGCGAAGGAGACTGTGCCCAAGCAACTTTCACATGGGACAAAAACACTGAGACCTATGTGGCCGGTTATAAAATATATTATGGCAACAGCTCAGGGTTATATAACTGGTCTATCGATGTGGGTAATGTAACAAAATATACCATAACCGGCCTTGCTGAAGGTTCAACATATTATTTCGCCGCAACAGCCTATGATACATCAAAGAAGGAAAGCAAACACTCCAGTGAGGTGAGTTTTAATAGCTGCACCTATACAATTTCTCCTACTACTGCCAAGTTTGATCCGCAGGGAGGAACAGGAACAGTCAGAATCTCTACGCAGAAAAGCTGCAACTGGACCGCCACAAGCGGTGTACCATGGATAACAATTAATTCAGGTAACAAAGGGACAGGTAGCGGCGAAGTCTCCTATTCTGTAACAACTAATTCAAAAAATAGCTCACGATCAGCATCGTTCACCATTGGCCACAGCATTTTTACAGTCAATCAGGCCGGTCATACGCAAATCAGTAAAGATGCAAGCAGTATCAAGGAATATATGGTCAAAGTGACTATAAAACAAAAGAACAAAGGTAGTGGGGTAGTAAAAAGCTACGATAGAAAAATAGACTGTGGTGATGTTTGTTTCTCGAATTATAAGCAAAAATCAACTGTTACCCTTTATGCTACCCCCGGTTCAGGATCAACATTTATTGGATGGGCACCAGCCACTCTTGGTTGTGAAGGTACTGGACCATGTATGGTTTCAGTGGACAAAATAAAAAAAATACAAGCCATTTTTGCGGGAGACTACGAACTAAAGTTGGTTACTGTAAGCAAAAATGGAGGGGCTGGAAGAGTTACAAGCTCACCATGGGCCCTCGATTGCAAATCTGGCAACGATGGTAAATGTGATGGAACCTACCGTTACAACAGAGATGTAACGTTGACTTCATATGCATCCCCGGGCTCTATTTTTGTGGGTTGGCGCCCAGAAAAATTATGCCCTGGTACTGGCAAATGCACAATAGCAATGGATCGGAAAAGGATTATAAAGGCTGTCTTCTCGAAGCCAATAAAAGATTAACTCCAAATATTTTATGTTGTTAACCTTTCCTGCATAAAGATTCGAAAAGAGACAAATTGATACAAATCTCAGAAGGTTTTTTTCTATTTCTTCTACCCTGAAAAATAGCTATTACGACACCGACATCAAGACCTTTATATGGCAAAACATATATGATATATGTATGATATATTATCATTGTTATAACGAGAAGGGTGCCTATGACCGATATATTCAGCACCAAGGGGGTTGTTGATTCCTTCATCGAACAGAGAGGGTTCATACCAATTGTGTTTCTCCACAGAATCGATGCCGAGAATGAATGGAATATGTAGTATGATAGAGAGGTTTTCTTCCTCCAGCACAAACGTAGTCTCTTTGAGAGCTTCGTTGCTGAAAATCAACAGGCGGCATGAGGAGCCGTGTAACCTCTAGAGAATGAAACTATATAGATGGGATCTTGCATAAAACAGCACAAAGCAAACCCATTACCTTACATCCAGCATCACATAAACAGATTTGTCATCAACATATACTACCGGGTTGAAAGGGTATTGATACCCTGAAACAAGGGTACGGCTTCACCCGGATGCACTTCACCGGATCCTAGAAAGAAAATATGGAGTTCATGCTCACAGCTATCCCCTTCGACCTGAAAAGACAGCACTGATGATGGGAACATAGGGGATATATATCCCAAGGAAGCAAGAAGATGAAAAAGGAGGTAAAAATATATCAAAAAAATGATATTATGCCAAAAAACTTGTACGAAATAAATTTAATCCTCATTAAATGCCTCATAAGGGGTGAAAATACCATGCATCCCCCTTATGGCAGGAATCAGAGGTTATGTAAAAATGTTAAAAAGATGAAGCGAAACAGTATCTAGCCCAATCGTTTCGTCAAAATTTCTTTAAGGAGTTTGGGGTTTGCCTTCCCTTGAGATGCCTTCATGGCTAGACCCATAAAAAAACCCATAATCTTGGCATTTCCCTGACGATATTCCTCCACATCCGAAGGATGATCTGCAAGGATTTTGTCGATTAACCCTTCAAGTTCAGCAGTATCTGAAACCTGTCGTAAACTTCCTTTCTCCACAATCTCTTCAGGTGATTGATCGTCCGACAGTAGTTGAAGCAGCACCTCTTTGGCTGCGTGGGCATTTATAACGCCCGACTCCAGCATAGTCAGGAGCTCGGCGAATCTATTTGTGGTGATGGTAGTCTCCCTGATGGTCTGGTTCCTGTCCCGGAGAGCGGGCATGAGGTGGGTTACTATCCAGCTTGCCACTCTTCGCGCTGGTAATCCCTTTCTCACCACTTCCTCGAAAAACTCTGACATGTCCCGTTCCTGGCTCATACCTGCAGCTTCTTCAGGGGTGAGGCCGTAGTCCTTCAAAAAACGGTTCGCCTTCTGCACCGGCATCTCAGGCAGTCTCATTTGAATCTTATCCAGCCAGTCAGGGGTAACCACAATTCTCGGCACAGACGGATCAGGAACACAGGGCCCCGAAAATTTTTCCCGCATTGGTAACGTTACCCTCTTATCCGGATCCCAGAGCCTCGTATGGAGCACAATGGGTTCGCCTTTCTCAATACTCTCTGTTTGGCGCTTGATTTCATATGCTATAGCTTCGGCCACATTGCGAATAGAGTTCATGTTTTTTACTTCTACTTTTGTGTTAAAGGCATCGCTTCCTACTGGCCGCATAGAGATATTTGCATCCACCCGGAGCGTTCCCTGTTCCATACTGCACTCAGCGCTACCAGTGTAACGCAACTGGGTCCTCAATGCCTTCACATATTCAATAGCATCATGGGGACTTCGTAAATCTGGTTCACTTACAATCTCAATAAGTGGCGCACCTGCACGGTTGAAGTCAACCAGGCTGATGGGTGTCTTCCCTTCTGTTTCGTGCACGAGTCTGGCAACATCCTCCTCCATATGGACATGATGTATTCGCAGTCTTTTCAATTCACCATCCTCACCAATAATGTCAATCCACCCGTTTCTCGCCAGGGGCTTATGGTGCTGGGAGAGCTGATATCCCTTCGGAAGATCGGGATAATAATAAACCTTCTGATCAAAAGCACTCTCTGGCTGAATTGTACAGTTAAGAGCAAGACAAGCGAGGGTTGCCTTCTCTAATGCATCTGCACTCAGTCTGGGCAAGGCTCCGGGCAACCAGAGACAGGTGGGACACGTGTTCTTGTTCGGTTCATCACCCGGACTGTTGGGGCAGTCACAGAAAAGTTTCGTTATAGTATTCAGCTGAACATGTATCTCAAGACCAATTACAGCTTCGTACCTCATCAGTCTTACACTCCTTTGACTATTGATGATAACTCCATGCCTAATGCCAGCAAACGGACATCGCTTTTGTGCTCACCAAGAATCTGGAGTCCTACATCACCCGTGGAATCGCTAGCGAAACGAGGAATACTTAGGGATGGCTGTCCTGTTACATTTGCAGGTACGGTAAAAGAAAATGCCTCATAAGTTTCAGCTATGGTAGTCGCATTCATAGCATCAAACAGTAGCCTCCGCGTTGGAAGAGCAATCACATCTACAGTCTCCAGGAGCCTCGACATTTTCCGGACTAGCCCGCCTCTGATTCTGCAGGCATCTTCAAAAGAAGGATAGTTCTCAAACTGGAAATATGCCCCCTGAAAAAGATATGATTTGATTAGGGTTCCGAATGATTCACCACGAGTTTTAAGATACATATCATTCCAGTTCTTGTCAGAGGCTGCTCGGTGGCCATAACGGACTCCATCGTATTTCCCAGAACTCGAAGAAGCTTCTACAGAACCGATCACATTGTGAACAGCACGAAAGAGCTCAAAGTTTTCAAAACTCAACTCTTTAATCTTAAACCCTTTATCTTTAAGTTTCGTGATTCCTGCCTTGAATGCGTTTTTTTCACTTTCATTCAGCATTCTATGGCATTCCTCAATGACACCAACTGTGCTGGGTATCCTCAACGATTTCATTGACTCACCAAGATCAGGTAACGGCTCATCAGCCATGGAGAAATCGTTTTCATCAAAACCTGCAATTACCTCAGCAACAGCAATAACATTTTCCAGGTGCCTTCCTACGATACCACAGCTCTCCATGGATGGTATGAGTCCAATCATGCCAAGACGGGATATAATTCCGAAGCTCGGTTTATATCCAAACATTCCTGATACAGCGGATGCAATACGCGCTTCACCCATGGTGTCAGTTATCAAGCCAATTGTCACCTCATCACCGGAACAAGCCTCGGCCAAGGTATCTCCGCCTAGGCCGAACCCAAGTTCACTCATTCGTGCACTGCCCACCAGGGTTGCCCCCCCGCTCCTGAGCCGTTTCACCACCGTAGCGTCTTCCAGGGCAACGTACCCGTTGAGGGCTCGGCTGCCCGCGTTTGTGGGCCATCCAGTGACAGACATATTGGGCTGAACTACAATTTTCAAACCTGTCAAAGGCCCCTCCCGAGGGCTTGAAATATGTGATGTCTCTTTATGTGTATAGATATGACACGTCATCAGACTTTCCTTATTCTAAAATGCTTGCAACCTTGAAATATCTGCCCTTCATAGCAGGTGCATTTTTAAAGAGATCACCTCGTTCAGACAACTGGCTGATTCGGGCTTCCTTCCCTTTACGGGTTCGGTTCATAGGGGCCACAACAGAAAATAACGGCTCTCCATCCTCTTTCCGCTCACTTACAATAGCTGCAAGGTTTTCGGCGTCCTTCACCGAAGCCATTATGACTGCCCGTTCATCATTATTGATTTTAATACGAGAAACCCAGGAGAGCGAATCAATCAAATCTTGTTGTTTCTCTGCACCAGGCAATGACTGGTCTTTGCCTAGATCGAGAAGGCCGAGTTCTGCGAGCTGGACACTCGAAACCTGAGAAGGGGCCTGCGTCAGAGGGCAATAGGCGCTTCGGTTCTTTGGAAAAGCTATGACCTCTCTGATTGAAGTTGTGCCCAGAATCATGGCAACCACTCGGTCCACGCCCAGTGCAATTCCCCCGTGAGGAGGAGCACCGTACTCGAGGGCGCGGAGAAAAAAACCAAATTTCTCCTCCACATCGACATGGGAAAGTCCAAGAGCTGAAAATATTTTGTTTTGCAAGTCTCTATCGTTGATGCGGATACTACCTCCACCGAGTTCCTCTCCGTTTACAACAAGGTCGTATGCACGGGAGCGAAGGCTCAAAAGTTCTTCTATGTTTTTAGGATCAAAATCAGTCCGGTCAGGCATGGTAAAGGGGTGGTGACTCGAAGTGACACCATCATCCGTTGCCTCAAAAAGAGGAAAATCAGTCACCCACAGGGGACAAAACATTCCACTCGGAATGAGGCCCAATCGATCTGCAATGTGCAAACGGAGCTGGCCAAGAGCCGAACAGACAAGATGCCAGGAAGGATCAGCAATCATGAGGATCACATCTCCTTTCTGCGCGGTGAAGCGTGTGAGGATCTCACTCTGCTCACTTTCACTAAAAAACTGAACTATGTTTGACTCCAGGCCACCATCCAAGACCCTCATCCATGTCATACCTTTTGCGCCAAAGCCAGGTACAATCTCTTTTGCATATTCATTCTGAAGCACGTTCTTACTCAGCTTTTCCGATTGGCCTTTGACATTAATCCCTTTAATACATCCCCCGCGTTCCAAGATCTGTTTGAAAATACCGTATTTTGTATCACTAAAAATATCAGTGCAATCACGAAATGTCATATCGAATCGCAAGTCTGGCCGGTCAGAGCCTGTTGCATTCATTGCATCGAGCCAAGTCATACGGGGATAAGGGCGAGGGAGTTTAATCCCGCCGACTTCGAACATACGTGCTGACAATTCTTCGAACAGGGCATAGATAAATTCTTCATCGATAAAAGATGCCTCCAGATCGAGCTGGGTAAATTCCGGTTGCCGGTTTGGACGTAAATCTTCATCCCGGAAACATCTTGCAATCTGAAAATAACGTTCCATTCCCCCAACCATGAGGAGTTGTTTGAAAAGTTGGGGCGACTGTGGAAGGGCATAGAAATTTTTCGGATGATGCCTGCTCGGGACAAGGTAGTCTCGTGCACCTTCAGGGGTGCTTTTAGTCAGTATAGGAGTTTCTATCTCTACAAACCCTTGTTCATCGAGATAATCTCTTACAGTTTTCACAATGCGGTGCCTTTTGATCAGATGGTCCTGAATTGTCGGGCGACGGAGATCAAGATACCGGAATTGAAGCCTCAGGTCCTCTGCCACAGGTTCATCCCGTTTCAAAGCCATTCCGGCAACCATGGACTTTTCTGAAATCGGAAATGGCAACACACCGGATTTGCTCAAAACAGTCAGGCTATCAGCCTTTACCTCAACATTTCCGGTTGCAATATTAGGGTTCTCTGTACCCTCCTGCCTTTTAACCACTCGGCCGCTTATTAGAACACAAAATTCATTTCTTAAGAGTCCTGCCTTTTCGCAGACTGTTTGATCCGTAGACTCAGGTCCAAATACAACCTGAACAATTCCAGAGCGGTCCCGTAGATGGACGAAAAGCACCTCTCCATGATCCCTAAGTGCATCTACCCAACCTGCTAGTGTCACAACCCTTCCATCATCAGATATATTCAGCTGCCCACAGTGAATCCGATCACGGTATGACATGTGCGCCCCATCCTTTCTCATCTTAGCCAATTGCTTATCCTCTGATGTGTGTGAGTTGATGAGTAAAAGTTACCATTGAGAAAACACACGGTCAATAGAATAATGGAAGAAAAGATTAGAGTAGAATTTAAAATAACATGGGGCTAAGAGTAAAGCATATGGGCGCAATGGACGATGGAAGAGAAAAATGTGATAAGATAATTAGAGTTATGAGGAAAAAGAAAAATCATCAGGATCTCACGAGAGACATTGTTCTCCATGTTTTTAAACAGGTGAAGAGACCCATAGCACAAAACGAACTGGTTGCTATCCTGTCTCTAAACAAAAAACAAGGTAAAGCCTTGAAACATATCCTGAGAGAACTCGTTCGAGATGGATCTGTTTTGCAGCTTAAAAATAAAAGATATGGTCTGCCGCAGGAAATGAACCTCATTGCAGGCACCCTCTGGGGTACACGAAGTGGAAGCGGATTTGTGGTACCTGACAACGTGAATGAAAAAGACTTATTCATTCCTGCCAGATTTATCAAGAACGCCTTTCACGGGGACAAGGTAATAACCAGAGTAGAACGTAACCTCAGAGGCAGAAGAGAAGGAACCATAATTAAGATCATAGGGAGAAAAATAAAGAACATTGTCGGATTCGTTCGACATCACAAGGACTTAATGTACATCATCCCAGAGGATGAACGGATATCTCATCATTTTATTGTTACTAAGCCAACAAAATATTCAGGCCTCAAGGATGACCATCTTGTGGCTGCCAGGATAACAAGATTCCCTGATGGAGGGATCGATCCTACATGCACGATTCTCAAAGCCTTTGCAGGCCTCAACGATGTCCACTCAATAATCCAGTTCATTCAGTACAAAAACTCCCTGCCCTTCCGCTTTAAAAAAAGAACAGAAAATGAAGCACAAGCACTTGACCTATCAATTGACAGACAGGACAGACTTGATCTCCGTGAAACTATGCATGTTACAATTGACGGTGAGCTTGCAAAAGATTTTGACGACGCAGTCTGCGTAGAAAAGAATGATCATGGTTTCACTCTTTATGTCTCAATAGCCGATGTTTCTCACTATGTTTTGCCGGGAACTGATCTTGATCGGGAGGCTTATGAACGGGGAACGAGCGTTTATTTTCCTGGTTCGGTAATCCCCATGCTGCCCAAAATTCTTTCAAACGACATTTGCAGCTTAAACCCGAATATGGATAGGTTTGCCATAACGGCAAAGCTTATTTTCAATAGAAATGGTGATATTACCAGCAGTTCATTTCACAAATCTATTATCAGAAGCTTTCTTAGGCTGACCTATAATGAAGTGGAGGATGCCCTCGTTAGGAAGGATCGGGCAGTCAGAAAAGAGATTCAGAAAATCCTTCCTGCTTTGGAATATATGGGTGAGCTTGCTGCGCTCCTGCACACAAAAAGGGAAAGGTTAGGCAGTCTCGATTTTGATCTACCAGAGCTGAATATCATACTTGACATTAAAGGCGGGCTTCGCAACATCCTGAAGACTGAACGCCTTTTTTCCCATCGTATCATCGAGGAATTCATGATTGTGACAAACGAGGCAGTTGCCAAATTCCTGACAGAAAATAAGGTTAACACTATCTACAGGATACACGAGCCTCCAGACGCTGAAAAGCTCAGGGATTTTGAGAGGCTCTTGCAGACGTTGTCAATTAAATATAAGCGGGATAACAAGAACATTAGGGATCTTCAAAGGACCCTGATGAGTTTGGAGGGAACAGACTACGAGTTTCTTGTGAGCAGGATACTCTTGCGGTCCATGAAGCAGGCAAGGTATTCATCTCAGAATAAGGGCCACTTTGGCCTGGCATCCCGCTGTTATTTGCACTTTACCTCTCCTATCAGGCGATACCCTGATATTGTCTGTCACAGGGCCCTCAAAAACATTCTGTCCGGCAACGGAAAAAGATATGGCGAGACAGAGCTCGAGACCATGGCCAACTATCTTTCCAACAGGGAAAGAACAGCAATGGAGGCGGAAAGAGAAATTGGAGACAGAATGCGAGTCCTTTTTATGAAGGACAAAATCGGTCAGGAATACGATGGTGTAATCTCACGTGTTGTATCCTTCGGCTTTTTTGTGGAACTTGCAGATGTTTTTGTTGAAGGGCTTGTCCTGGTTAATACTCTTTATGACGATTATTACCATTACGAAGAGGAAAGGTTCCGCCTGATCGGTCGCAGAATGCGGAATATCTATCGTTTAGGAGACAGGGTAAAAATCAGGATCACTCTGGCTAACGTAGAAAAAAATCAGCTACACTTCTCACTTGTAAAAAAAATATCAGATTCCAATAGATAGCCCTGACTAGCTACATCAGCCGGCCTTAAAGCGTAGAGCTTTGGCCTATACAAAAAACCAAGCAAGCTTTTTTACCTTACAGCGGTTTGTCCTCGGAATACCTGACAGCAGCTCTCATATCTTATTTGCGTAAACCCTATGATAGCAAAACTGTCAGTTCAGTATGCTGAAGCTCGCATGAATCCTCTGTTTACACACTGGACACAGAGGTTCAATGAGGGTGAAAGTCTTACCGAAGACATCAATCTCCCTAAAATATACCGCTGGTGCTTCGGTAATGTTTTTCTCATCGTAGTATTTACCGCATTCACACACTGGTAGAGCTTGGCGTACTGTCTGACCGTGAAAAACCTGATCCATATGGGCTGTCACCAATTTTTTTTCTTCCCTTGTCATGATTTAAATATATATCTGCAAAGCAACATATACAACCCCAAAGGGCTCTCGTATTGAATATTATTCATAACAATGATAATCTAAATAACGGCTTCTATCATTATGAGGATCCCTCAACCTATACCCCATGTTTCGATTTTGGCCTGGCACGAAAGAACAAAACAAGTTGACACACCTTTGGTTTTTCGATAACTTATATGAGATCTTTTTTGTATTCTACGGTGCGGTATCCATTGCCAGCCGTGATCAAACAAAGTATCGTTAGCTCTTTCTCAAAAACAAAAGGTTATAAAAAGGTTCAATTATAATAAATCAGGAGGTTGTCATGGCATCAATCCACGGTATACCGAAATCCCCCTGGAGGGCAATCATAGAGAGCGCTTTTTTTGCCAGTTCTGTCAGAAAGACATCGATGGCAGAATTGTATGCCCTCGCAAAAAAACAACCGGAGGTGATGGTAACATCCGAACCCATGTATAGACCTGAACAATTCGACCTTCCACACGATGCAAAGGTCCTTGTTTCTAATGATGGAGGAATTTTCGGCCGTACTGCCCGGGCAAGAAGACTTGTAAGAACCTTCACCAAAGCAGATAAAGACAAATACCAGAGCATGCTGTCAGAAGCTACCTATCATTTGAACAGGCAACCTGGATTGTGGCTTGAAGGCATGATAGGTCTGCACCCTGATTTTATGATCAAAGCACACCTTCTAAGCCCTGAGACAGATGCCAAGAACATGCTTGACTGGGGTATTAACTTCATTCCTTTTATGCCTCCCTGGTCAGACCTCTATAAGGAATCAAGGCAGCTGGGAGAGCCAGATATCCTTGTACTGGCATACCCAGAATGGTCCAACCCTGAATTTAAAGACGGCCTCGTTATCATTGACGAAGATCAGAACTGTATAGCCATCCTTGGCCTTAGGTACTTTGGAGAGAGGAAAAAAGGGACGTTGACAATAGCCTGGACTGTCGGCGTGAGACATAACATGGTGGCCTGTCACGGCGGAATCAAGAAAATTGGCGACAAACCACCTGTAGCTGTTTTCGGTCTTTCAGGTTCAGGAAAATCTTCTATTACCAACAGTAGCGATCATGAAGGTACTCTCACACCAGAAGAGAAAGTGACTGTCATTCATGATGATGCTTTCCTTATTGACCTCGACCATAACCTCAGCATAGTCCTGGAGCCCTCCCTCTTTGATAAAACTGACGCCATGGAATTTGACGATCCCGTTGTAAAGTATTTTTATTCGGCACAAAACATGGCAGTTACAGGGATGGCAGATGGCACACGGAGGCTTGTGGGGAAGGACATAAGAAACGATAACGGACGCTGCCTGAAATCAAGAGATATGTTCAATCACGCTAACTTTTGCGAGAAACCTTCAACAGTAATATGGCTTCAGAAAGACACAAGCCTTCCTCCGATTTGCAAGGTAACCCGATCTGCAATGGCTGTAGCAATGGGGGCCTCGTTGAGCACTCTGCGTGCAAAAGGCGTAGAGAATGCCGATCCACGAGATTTTGAAAGACTTGTTATCGAACCATTTGCCAATCCTTTCAGGGTCCACCCCCTTGTGGAAGACTGCCGCCAATTTCTCAAACTTTTCAAATCTGGCTGTGAATGCTATGTAATGAACACCCATGCCGTAGGAATGCCAGGCCACCTGACTGATATCCCGAAGACAATCTCCCTTTCGATCGTTACAGCTCTTGTGAGAGGAAAAATAGAGTGGAAAGATTGGCGAGCCTTCAGTGGTCTGCAGATTCCCAAAAACGGTAATGAGCTCTTTGGCCCTGATTATGAGAAGAAATATAGTCCGCCTACGAGACACCCTGGCTACCTCAGGTTTCTAAGAGACCGGATGCAGGACAGGATTACCTTCCTCTCCAACAAAAGAGACCTTGAAAACGACATGGAGAGCATCTTCATCGATCCATTGGTAGCATCCCGGACAGTCCTCGACCACATTCTGGAGCCACTGTGAGTTTAGAATCTTGTGCAGACAAGGCCTAATTTAAACCTTGTATACGGTCATTGATGAGAAACCTGACAAGTCTGCATGTCAATAGGCCGAGCTTCCACTGTTTCTTTCGGGATAAAACATGAGAATCTTCTTGATGCATCTCCGGCAGGGGTATAAGTAGACAGCAGTTCATCTTTCTTCTTTCAATTCTATAGCTTCGACCTTTACCCTTGCCAGACCTTTCTTATGGAAGCCAAGTCTCTTGGCTGCACCCTCACTCACATCGATAATCCTGTCACCAGACGAAGGATTGTAGTCGCTGGGGAAAGGACCTCTGTCGTTGACTCTGACAATGACCCACTGATCGTTCTCCAGGTTGGTCACCATAACATGGGACGGGAGGGGGAGGTACTTGTGAGCGGCTGTAAACTGTCTGGGATCAAAAACTTCACCGTTTGCAGTCATTCGCCCTCCTTTTGTCCTGAGTGTCTCGTAACCATACCACGATGCAACTCCAATCTCTTCATAGGTTTTTGCTTTTTCAATGCTCATGGGGTAATAGGTCTTACCTTTCACCACATATGGTGAATTTCTTACACGTCCCTGTTTTAACGCTTCTTTGGGCGGCAATCCGTCTATAGTTTCTATATCCTCATTGACAAAAGCCCATTCCATAGGTGCCTTAACTGCTTTGTATGTGAATTTACCAATATGATAAACAACTTTTGTTGTTCCAGCGGTTATCTCGTATGTGCCTTTTACAACATAATAGGTTCCTTTCACGGTCCCTTTGATAACCTTGTATGGGGCAGTTATCAGCCAGCATCCCGTGAGAGCAAGGCACAAAATCAAGGAAATACTTACAGGGTTAAAGAGAGGTTTCACTTTGACAAAAACTTGTTGTAAAGCTTTTTTACTGACTCCAACAGGCTTTTCCGGAACTGAACCCGGAGGTAAAGATCGGCCTGTGACCTGTCTCCATAAAAACCTGCAGCACCTTTAAGACGGATTGTCTGTCCTTCCCTCACCCCAACAGGAACCGTAACAACGAGCTGCCGTGATGTTGTCGGGTCAATATAAGAGACCTTGCCACCACGGCTGGCCTGCTCCCGACTGATTGTGATTATACCATAACGATCCGCGGTTTGCTGACTCGTATACCGTCCCTTAAAAGCCTTTCTCACCATATAACCAGCAAGTTTAGCCAGCAAGCCAGAAACAAAGGCCGTTTTTGAAGAAGAAAAAGTGTTCTGTTGATTCCCGTGCCTCCCAAAAGGAAACCCCGTAAAGATAAAACCTTTCCCGAAAATCCCTGAATGTTTGAATTCGAATGTCTTGTATCCAGGTCCATAAAATTCACGGAAGAGATCGTTGAAATTCCTGAATCCGAACTGTCGTGTCATCTCTTCGAATATCTGGTTTATATCCGAACCACGGAAGATATCTTGCTCAGAATACCCCTTCCTGAAATGATCATACCCGTCATACCCGTATTGTTGGTTCATGCTGTCATACCGGTTTCTTTTTTCAGGATCAGAAAGAACAGCATATGCTTCGTTTAATTCTTTCATCTTCTCAACAGCGTTCAAATCTCCTTTATTTCTGTCAGGGTGAAATTCGAAGGCAAGTCTGCGGTAAGTCTCTTTGACCTGTTGGTGTGTAGCGTCTTTTTCAATACCGAGTATCCTATAATAATCTTTTTGCCTCACATGGTCTCCTTATTTCCAGAACCTTCCGGTAAACAGTACAACAATCGTAAAAATTTCTAGCCTGCCCGCGAGCATCAAAAACGATAATATCCATTTAGCCAACACAGGAACATCGGCGAAGTTATCAACCGGCCCTACCGTTCCGAGTCCTGGCCCAACATTACCCAAGGTTGTTGCCACAGCTCCTGCTGCACTTAATATATCCATACCCAAAGATGACACTACAATTGTACCAAAAATGAAGAAAAGTATGTAAAGCATCACGAACGCCATAATGTTAGATACAAGATTTTCTGGAACCAGCTTTCCTTCAAGTTTTATTGGAAAAACGCCACGGGGATAAAAAAGTTTTTTTACCTCACCCCCAATATATTTAAACAACACAAGAATTCGAACACTCTTTATGGCACCACCTGTGGAGCTGGCACATCCGCCTGCAAACATAAGAAGAAAAAGCACAATTTGCGTTGCTGCCGGCCATAATTCATAATCCTTTGTTATAAATCCGGTGGTGGTAATTAATGATACTGTCTGAAAAAGCGAATCTCTTACTGTTTCCTCTGAGAGCTCTGTCCCAGCAAAAAACCTAATCAATACGATAAAAATTGTTGAGCACATTATGATGGACAAAAACAACCGTAATTCCGGGTTTTTGAAATAGTGAACTGGTTTTCCTCTTAATGCCCAGTAATGAAGGTTGAAATTTATACCGGCTAATGTCATAAAAAGAATCGTAATGTAATGTACGTACGGTGAGGAAAAATGGCCGATGCTTGCGTTAAGTGGTGCAAAACCTCCAGTTGCCATAGTGCCGAAGGTTATACATAGGGAATCGAAAAAGTTCGCGCCTGCCAGCATAAGCATAATTGTTTGAGCTATTGTAAAGATGAGGTATACACCCCAGAGCAGTTTTGCTGTATCTCTGATGCGCGATGATACCTTATCTTTTGAAGGACCGGGGACCTCTGCCTTAAAAAGATGAGACCCACCCATCCCAGTGAATGGAAAGATTGCCACTGCCAGAGCAATTACACCCATACCACCAAGCCATTGGGTCATATTTCTCCATAGCAATAAGCTTTTTGGCAGTATTTCGATGTCGCGGAGAATTGTCGCGCCCGTTGTGGTAAATCCGGACATAGACTCAAAAAAAGCATCGGTCAGGCTTTCAATAGATCCTGTGGTTAAGAAAGGAAGACATCCGAAAAATGTGAAGCTGATCCAGCAAAGGTTAACAAGAAGAAAACCCTCTTTTGTTGTTAATTCTTTAGGTTTGGAGCCAAAGGGCCACACTAAACCGCTCAAGATCAGGATACCGATTGCAATCAGTATAAAATGATAATGGATGCCATCTTTATAGTAGACCGAAAAACAGAGAGGGAGAATGAAAAACATGCCTGCAATAATCCAGAGTCTGGAGAGGACGTAAACTATGTTTTTTCTTTTCAAAAGGAGGTTACCTCGTCAAGAAAGCCTACTCTCGATAGCTTTTATTGCATGCGGCAAAGCAAAAACCACAATTTTATCGCCTGGATTAATGATGGTATCACCATAGGGTACAAAAACCTCTGTGCCCCGAACAATTGCGGCGACGAGTGCATCATCCGGCAATTTCAATTTTTTAAGCGGTTTCCCTGTGAGCCTATCGTTTGCTTTGACTTCCACTTCAATGGCCTCTGCATCGATGCCATGAAAAGTGGCAACAGAGACAATCCCCCCTCTGCGAATAAGCCTGAATATTGCGTTTACCGTAGATATCTGTGTATTTACCGTCGAATCAATTCCGATGACCGGCATCAGTGGCAGATAATTTACCTTATTGACCAGGGCTATTGTTTTACGTATCCCAAGGTGTTTGGCAAGCAAACAGGCTATCATATTATTTTCATCATCAGAGGTTACTGCCACAAGGGCATCCATGCCAAGAATACCCTCACGAACAATACTATCTATCTCGGCTCCATCAGCGTGCATGACCATCGTTTTCTCAAGTTGTCCTGCAATCTTTAGAGATTTCGCTTTATCCGATTCAACGATAATCACATCTATTCCACGTTTTTCAAGGGACTGGGCAACCTTTCTGCCTATTTTTCCTCCACCCAGAATCATAATTTTTTCCAGTTTTTCATCGGCTTTCCCAGCTATCTTCAGAAGCTCTGGCAGATAGTCCTTTCCAGTCACCACAAAGACCTGGTCGTTTTTATTGATGTAATCCTCCCCGGTTGGGATGATTGTCTTGTCTCCTTTGAGGACTGCAAGTATACGAAAATGCCTTCGTTGTTCTGCGGTACCCATATCTTTTAATTGCTTATTAAGATAAGGAAACCCAGGATCCACCTTCATGCCCAGCATAAGAATCTTGCCACCCTCGAATTCTATAATTTCTGAGGCAGTGGATCTCATGAGAAGCCTTACAATCTCTTCTGATACCTCCTCTTCCGGGTGAATGAACAAGTCAATCCCAAGATCATCGGCTTTAAGTATGGAGTCAGACCTGTAATACGCTGATGTCCTCACTCTGGCAATCTTTCGCCTGACTCCAAGTTTAGAGGCAAAAAGACATGCCAGAATGTTCACTTCGTCCACGCCGGCCGCTGCAATCAGCATATCAGCGGAACCGAGGTTTGCTGCCCTCAGCACCTTCTGGTCTGTTCCGCTACCTTGGATAACAGAAACATCAAGGATTTCACTGGCTCTGTTGCATTTTTCGGGGTTTTCTTCAATAAGAATAAGATCGTGGCCTTCATGGGTAAGACGCTTTGCAAGATTAAATCCTACATCCCCTGCGCCAATAATAACTATTTTCATGGGTTTTCCGATATAAATCCAGTTTTGATTATTTTTAGCAGAAACAGGAACACCCTGTCAAACAGGTATTCCTATCCACGTGATTAGTGCATAAATCGGTCGCAACAAATTCAAACCTAACCATCTGGGATGTTAATCCATATAATAACTTCAGTAAACCAAATAAACAAATACAAGGTGTACGCTGTTCAAAGTGGAATTTAACTTCTGTTTACCCGTTATATCATGTATTTTCATCATGTTATGTGGGCATTCTTGAAAAGGTTGATGTCAATGTCCTGGATATCATGAATCTCCACCAGAAATAACCTGAGTAGCGATAATCTTCCTCATGCTCACAGGCGGATGTTTCCTTTCCTGACCGTGAAGTATAGATTGGACAAAATCTATAATATGCATATGGTTCATCGAGACGGGTAGAGCCTTTATTTTATAAAAGGTCACTGACCTGCGCAGTCCTGCCTACTTAATTGTGCAGGTTCTTTATAGAAGGACAAATTCTGATGCACCCCACCTTTTATTTTATTGTTCTACAACTTATTCCTAATTCTACAATATGTCTTTTCTCCACCACTTGACAAATAATATTACAAACGGATTCGCCTTTTTTCAAGATAGACACATAGATGATAGAGCGAAGATCATCAGCAGCCAAGGTTAGGACATTCCCGGTAACGTGAACCTGGCAGCATTGAACCTTATTACGGAGAAACTCTTCTTGGAATATCTTCTCTGTGCCATCCATAATAACTAATTGGATACATATCTCGATGGCTTTCCATCATGCCAGTGCTGATTCCCTATCCCAGCTCTGAATGAGAAGAATAAGGCGGGGTATTATCTTCTCCTGATAACCATGGGTTAGGAAGCGATTTCAACGTTGCTGCGAATGTACATGCAGAAATTGATGCCATTGATGATCAGATATTAGATATTCTCAGGGGAAATGTTGCAGATACGCCAGACTTTGATAGCATGTTTCAGTTCGGTATTTGCAGTACTCACTTCCATTGCCATTGCAATCTTCAGATATCTTCATCACAACATCTCATACCTCTTTCATACTCAAAAGATCTGAATGTAGCTGCCGTTTTGATAATCGGTCTGGCTATGTTTACGCTCATATTTATCTCTGCTTGGATAAATATCTTAGTTCTTGGTCCATGAGGTTGGTAAGAAAAGCGCCGACCGCTCCCTTGCTGCTTGCACTGATATTTTTGTGAGCAATGCCTCAACCTCCTTGATTAGCACCAATGCTCCTGTTATATTCACCTTTTATTCCGTGGATGTTCCTCCTCCATGAAACAGCTTTGTGATTCGTCATCACCTAATTTTTTATAGGAGGTTCATCCTTTTTTACCATCCACTTCGATTTACATAAGAGGGTTACTCTGCCGATATCCTTGCAGGAATGCAAAAGTGTATTGGTACCGCGAGAGCGGAAGGGGTTCAGGGGGAATTATTTTAATTGGACATCAGTGAAATTCGAACCTCTTTTTTCCAGTCAACTTTCCTGAATAAAAACTCAAAAAGAAGCAAAATAATGCAAATTAGACAAAGTTTGCAATTTACTGTCTCTCCTGCTTCGGGAAGCTGCTATTGCAACACCAACATAGGCATTCCGTCCTCACTCCCAATTCAATCATCTTGCAGTCTTATATTTCCACTCCGGTTTTCCAATCTGATTCAATAACGGGAAAGAGCGATGTTTTTAAATTTTAAGAAAAGTCTGAGAGCACACAGCGCACCACAGCAGTTGTCAGTGTTTTCTTCAGTATAATGCCTATCTTTTTTTGTTGATCCTGTTAAACCATTTTTCAAATCATTTTCTCTCGTCAAGTTTTTGTAACTCTTCCATAAGAGACACCATGTCATCCATCTTTTCTGTACGGAAAGCCCTATCCCGTAGCACCCTTGTTTTCGGTATACCTTTTGTATACCAAATAAAAAATTTGTGAAAAATACTCAATGCTCTTTGCTCCCCGTAATGACGTACAAGAAGATTGAGATGGTGATTCATAACATCCACACGAATGCTAACACTGGGCATATCACCTACAGAACCATCCCTGAAAAATTGTATCAAATTACTGAAAATCCAGGGATTTCCAAAAGAGCCACGAGCAATCGCAACCCCATCACAGCCAGTAATATCAAACATTCTCTTAACTTGGGAAACATTTAAATTATCTCCGCTGGCAATGACCGGAATTTTCAGAGCATCTTTAACTTTTTTGATTGTATCATAATCTACAGTCCCACTATATCCCTGCATCTTTGTCCTACCGTGGATAAAGAGGGCGCTGATTCCGGCATCTTCTGCGCAAAGAGCCACATCTCGTGCGTTTACTGAATCAATGTCCCATCCTGATCGTATCTTTACAGTCACAGGGGTCTTTGTGTGCCGAACCAACGTTTCGAGAATTTTCTTTAGCTTCCGTGGTTCTTTGAGGAGTGATGCACCCTTTCCTTTTCGAACAACCTTAGGCGTTGGACACGCCGCATTCAGGTCAAGAAGGTCATACTCTATATTGTCAAGAGACTTCAATGCTCTATCTATATCTTTGCTATCAATTGCAAGGAGCTGAACTCCAAGCGGCCGGTCCTCGGCATTTGAAGCAAGCATGCGTTTTATCCTTTTATCAAAAACGCTCACAGCCTTCACATCGATCATCTCAGTGAAAGCAAAAGGAGCACCAAAGGATCTGTTAATCATGCGAAAAGGTAGATCACTCACACCGGAGATAGGAGCTAACACGCAGGGGATAGAAAAGGATAACCCGCCAATTGAGAGCATTTTCTATGGAGCGCCAATTTAATAAAAAACTTTATATGGCTAACATAAATTGTGTTTTAATACAATGATATTTAAGTATTGAATATTACTTGTTGGATGAGAATGTAACCGTAGTTTGCTGGTTTTTTATGAAATCTCTCACATAATCGGGAAAAACATCCATTTTTTTGATTAATGACGGCATAATGTGCTGGCTCATAAGGCTTTCAATTGAGTGGTTGTGTAAGTTGACAATGTTTAGATATTCCTGTAGATATGTGTTCGAGAATTCAGCTTTTTCATTACCGCTTAAATAATCAAAACAAAGATGGGCTATATAGAGAATAGCCACATTTTCAATACAGTTTTCTGGAATATATTCCGGGGAGCAGAAATTTGGATATTTTTGATATTCAACGCTTTGACCGATAATTACCGGGGTATTCCAAGCATCAAGAAGAAGTGAGCCAACTTTACAATCATCCAGTCGGGCCATGACGATGTCCAGTTCTGGTTTTTTCGCTTTTGAAACAAGAATAACACACTTTCCTAAATCATGCAGGATCCCGAGGGTACTCATCATGACAGGCTTACTTTTTTTGGATAATTGGGCAATATCAAAAGCTATTTGCGATATAACGGCGCTATGTAGATTTAGTGCCTTGAGGTTAAAATGCCTAGGCATTACCCCCTGGAGAAAGTTTTCCATTAGTATCTGGTATACTTGATTAAATCCAAGAAGAACGAAGGCATGATGAAAATCAGATATCTTCCTCTGAAAGCTATAGTAACCAGAGTTGACAATTTTCAAGACGATACTCACAATTGACGGATCCATCTTTGCAAAACCAGCTATTTCAGCAACAGAAGCACCTTCATCCAAGAGCATTGAGGTTAGTCTGTTGATCTGTATTGGGAGGCGCGGGAAGTTTTTTATCATGTCTTGAATCATGATCGATCGGGCATATTGATCATTATCATTATAAAAATCTTTTACATAGGATACTAATGATTCTATCTTTTTTGATAATGCACCTGATTTGGTCACAAGCTCATCATTCAACTCTGTAAATGTATCCAATATCTTTCGATAAACAGAGATCTGAATACCGGGTGGAAGTAAATTAAAGGCAAATTGATCTATTTCCAGTATTCTTGAGGCTCCTGATGATACCACGGAAAAACGATTTTTTTTATCTTTTGACAGGTCAGGATCTCCAAACAAACTCCCTTTCTTTATATTAACTGAAAATGACTCGCCATCGTTTTCACTAAACAGTATTTTTGAAGATCCATCCAGAATAAAAGTCAATATATTGCATGTTTCATCCTTTCTGAGGACATACTCACCATTTTCAACGCTCCGTATTTTACCGACCTGAAAAAGAGCGATCGTCTCTTTCTCTGTAAACCCCTCGATGGTGGTCGAAGATGAGAAGGTAGGAGAAGATTTTTTGTTCAATTCCTGTACCATATTTTATCTTGTTCGATAAGGATTACTTCATTATTTCTTTGTATTTCCGGCAAATACTATAAATCCTTTATCGCCAGACAGACCATGGGCTTAATAATTATCTTGCAAATTTGACTCAGATATTTTACTCATAGAAATATGCTTCCAAATCTGGGTGTTTTTGATATTTTTTACAGAGGCTTGTTTCATCCCTTCTACCGACCAAGATGTCAGAGATCACCCTTCAAGCTCGCTTTGGTGGCAAAAATTTTCATTGAAAACGGGGGCCACACAGAGAATCATGTTTTTGTGCTTGGATAAATTTGGTTATTTTGACTCATAACCATCAACAGACTGACATGTAGGATTTTTTAGCACTATATATTGACAATAACTATTTGATTTGACATATTCAAAATCACTTTAATGGAGGATTTATGGATGTTGTAACAGAATTATTTGATACAGGTGTTTACACAATTACACTGAACAGACCTGATAAGAAGAATGCAATGGATTCAGCATTACTTCAGGGGCTCAATGACGCACTCAAAAGAGCTGATACAAAATCCCCGCAGATTATTGTCATCAGGGGTTCAGGTAGGGCTTTTTGTTCAGGAGGAGATCTTATAGAATTTAATGAAAGCCCTGATCCTGGAAAGCAGATTGACGGCATGGCAGAATGTCTCCATCAATCAATCATGCTTATAAGAAATATCGGAGCAATTGTAATAGCAGTTGTTGAAGGTGTGGCAGTCGGTGCAGGCCTTGGACTTTCACTTGCCTGTGATCTGACCCTTGCATCAAAAAATACCATTATGAATCTTGGGTACAGACGGATTGGTCTTACACCTGACGGCGGGGGCAGTATATCCTTGCCAAGGCTCATTGGGGCAAAGAGATTCAACGAACTCTACCTCTTTTCAGCAAACGTAAATATGTCTGAAGCATTGATGTTGGGTCTTGTCAATTTTGTATGTGATGAAAATGAGATAGAAGTGAAGCTGGCTGAAATTGTAAAAAATCTGCTCAGTCTTCCTATGGAAACAATCTCACGGTTCAAGACTCTTGTTAATAATTCTATGTTTTCAGGGCTTGAAGGTCATCTGGATATGGAACGTCAGTATGTAAAAGAGCTTGGCGCACAGCCTCTTTTCAAGGAACGGATAGCGTCATTCTTTAAGAGAAAGTAGACCCTATGATCTGTTAAAAAAGAAGGACAGAAAAGGCAGGAATGGTCGGTAAAAGTATGACAGGGTTCGAGATTCGATTCTCTAAACATGCTTGAAAACTTACAAGTTGGCAGGTTTGAAGCTTAACCAACAACGTGAGGCTTTGTAATTTTATGGCTCTTATTTATCTTTTCACCATTGTTGGTTACATAACTCTGCTGTGGGTAACAGGTGCTTTTGTTACAAGAAAGTCCGGATCCTCAGAAGCCTATCTTGTAGCGTCACGGGGTCTGTCTGTAACTTTTATTTCCGTTCTTATTGCAGGAACCTGGATAGGAGGGGTTTCCATAGTTGGCATGGCCCAGGGAGCGTACATATATGGTATCAGCGCTCTCTGGTTTCAGGCAGGTATCTGGATCGCAATGTGTGTTACCGCCCTTTTATTGAATAAGATCATGAAGGGAAATAAAACCTACTCCATACTTGACGTGGTCGGGAACCTTTACGATACAAGGACTGCAAAATTTGCAGGGATACTTCAACTTATCTTTTCCATATGGGTGGTTACCATGCAGGTTGTAGGTGGTGGGGCCATCCTTGCTGTCATTCTGAATGGACAGATATCTTTTCAAAGTGGCATGCTTCTGACCGCTATCGTTTTCACCCTGTATAACGTAATGGGTGGTTTTGTTGCGACAGCATACACAAACCTTATCCATATCGGAGCAATCGTGTTTGGAATATTCCTCGGCGGTTTTTATGTCATGCTTAATGCAGGGACCATCAGCCCCATGGCACATCAGTCACATTATTTCACACCTTTTGGTGACCTTGGTTTTTTTCAGGCTGTGAGCTGGGCGTTTATAAATTTTACCCTTGGAGTGCTGGCTCAGCCGGTTATTAACACGGCATCCTCTGCAAGAACATCAAAGGAAGGAAAACAAGGTATTCTGATAGGAAATGCTATCGCAATCCCGGTGGTTGTAATGGCTGCATTGTGTGGCATTGTTGCAAAAAATGTTTTTCCCCATATCCCATCTATCTCAGCCTTACCAGCGCTTCTCGATATCGTTCCACCCTATGTCGCAGTCTTCTTTCTTATCAGTATGTGGGCACCCCTGATGTCTTCAGGTTCTCCTTTTCTCATGGGCGCCACTACCCTTGCAGTCAAAGGATACATCGCTCCCCTTCTCAAAATAAAAGATGACAGGCAACTCCTTCTGATATCAAGACTGACGACTCTTATCATTGGAATAATATCTTTGCTGCTCGGTTTTTTTGTTAAGGAAATCCTGAGAGAAGTGACATGGATCGCGGTTTTCCTGAGCGCAATCGTCTACATCGTCTTTATTGGATGGTTTGGAATTCGGGTTGATAGTAGGTATGCCTTTATATCGCTTATAGGAACTTTACTTATTGTCTTATGCTCTTTCCTTTTTGATTTACACAAAATCGTGCATCCGGTCTGGCCTGTAACCCTCTATGTTTTTTTAGTTATGGGTAGTGGAGCCCTTGTATCTAAAAAGCATTAGCCCAATTTTTTTCTTCAATGATGATCAGCTCCTCTCCATCAAGATTAATTTTGTAAATTTTCAGGATTTGTCGTATATTACATCAATCAATAAAAGGAGGTTGTTATGTCGGTAAAAAATTTGTCAGCACTCCTGGACATGGCCATCAACAAGGAGATTGAGGCACAGGAATTTTATAAGGATCTTGAAAGCCGTGTTTCGGACACTGAAGCTAAACAGACACTGCAATTTATGGCAAAGGAAGAAAAAAAACACGAGGAGTTTCTTGTCAAATATAAGGAAGCTGGATTGGGCCCAGAAACTCTGAAACAGAGCCAAATCATTGACTATAAGATAGCAGAGCATCTTGAAAAACCTGACATATCAGCAAAGATGGACAGCAAAGACGTATATCTGGTTGCCGCTCACAGGGAGCTTAATTCTTACAATTTCTATAAAGAGCTTGCTGAAATTCACCCTAAGGGATCAATAAGGGATATGCTTCTGAAAATGGCCAGCGAAGAAATGAAACATAAAGAAAAGGTTGAGTATCTGTATTCCAATACTGCCTTTCCACAAACAGCAGGCGGGTGAGTCTTGTATCGCTCTATACCGTAACCCATATTCTCATCGACATATTGAAATTCACATGAAAAACCCGGCACCTACAGGGCCGGGTTTTTCATGCTTTGGCACTGACTTATGTTACGTGGGCGCTATTGAAGAAAGCTCTTTCTTAAAGGACCAGTAATATACTGCACCAATAAAAATGAAACCACCTACAATGTTACCAATGGTGACAGGGATTAGGTTCCAGTAGATAAACTGGCCCCACGTCACATTGGCACCCACAAAAATACCAGCGGGAATAAAATACATGTTTGCAACGCTGTGCTCGAATCCAGAGGATACGAAGGCCATGATCGGGAACCATACACCAAAAAACTTGCCAATCATATTCTTTGAAGAAATAGCTAGCAGGATCGCTACGTTTACCAGAAGGTTACAGGCAATGCCCTTCATAAAAGATGACCAAAGCCCCATACCGCCTGCTGCCATATATGGTAGTGTCTTCGCCTCAGCAATTGCAATGGCATTCTGACCAAATACTGTTATCTCAGGGCCACCACCTTTACTGAAAGGCCCTACTGACATCAGATAAGCCCAGAAGAGCGAACCGATGAAGTTCCCAATATACACCCAGAACCATGCGTTAAATACCTTGCTCCACGTACTCTTTTTCTGAAACACGGCCATCGGTATTAACATTGTATCTCCGGTGAACAGCGACATTCCGGTAAGGACGATCGTAATAAGACCAACAGGGAATACCGATCCTGAAATCAAAGATTTGATTCCAGGTATTGTTGTTCCAGTGGAACATACTGTGGCCAGCGCACCTCCAACCGCAATAAAAAGACCTGCCATGAAGCTCCTTACAAGATAATTGCCAGGGGTAAGATTTGCCTTGTATTTTCCTGCATCCCCTGCGAGTTGAACAATTTCAACTGGTTTGTTTGCCATACGCCCTCCTTATTTTGATAATAAACTGGTACTGCTACGGGTAGACTTTTTCGATCCTACACGAGCAGACCTTGTATTCAGGTATCTTGCAAAGCGGGTCAAGGGCATCATTGGTCAACTTATTGGCAGCAGCTTCAAAGAAGTGCCATGGGAAGAAGACAACATTAGGTTTTGTCTTCTCCGTGACCTTCGTCTTAACCCGCAAGCTTCCTCTCCTTGAAGATATTGATATCGTTTCTCCATCCTTTATGTTGTAGTTCTGCGCATCATTGGGATTCAGTTCAACATATCCTTCTGGCACGTTTTCATTGAGTACCTTGGAGTTTCGTGACATGGTTCCGGTGTGAAAATGATCGAGCAACCTTCCTGTTGTCATGATTAACGGATATTCGGCGTCTGTTTCCTCAGCAGGAGACGTATATTCAATGGGGGTTAAAACGCCAAGTCCTCGCGAAAATCTGTCCCGATGAAGGAACTGGGTTCCTGGGTGATCCTCAGTCGGGCAGGGCCACTGCAGTAACTCTTTCCTGATTCTTTCATATGTCATTCCAGCGTAGGACGGTGTTACTTTTCGTATTTCAGCAAAGATATCCTTCGGCTTTTTATAATTCCAATTCACCCCCATTCGCTTTGCCACTTCTGTAATAATCCACCAGTCGTCCTTCGCTTGGCCAGGTGGAGAAACCACTTTGTTCATCATCTGAACCCTTCTCTCAGTGTTAGATACAGTTCCGCTCTTTTCAAGAAAGGCACAGGCAGGGAGGACTACATGGGCCAATTCTGCAGTTTCTGTAAGAAAGATGTCTTGTACAACAACAAACTCAAGCGCTTTGAGCGCATCGATGACATGTTGCTGGTTCGGATCAGAGATAACAGGGTTTTCTCCCATAATCCACAACGCCTTAAAATCTCCTGCAAGTGCGTGATTGAACATCTCCATGAGTGTAAGTCCCGGTTTCAATGAAAGATTTGATGTGCCCCAGGCCATTTCAAATTTTGATTTGCTTTCTTCAGTTGTAACCGGCTGGTATGCAGGATAGACATTGGGGAGACCACCCATATCACATGCGCCCTGGACATTGTTCTGACCCCGTAATGGATTTACCCCACCACCGGCCACACCAACGTTCCCAAGGAGCATCTGGAGGTTTGCAGTAGATTTAACACCATTAACCCCAGACACAAACTGGGTTATACCCATGGAATAATACAAGGCCATGGGCTTGAGAGTTGCCATGAGATGAGCGGCAGCCACAATATCATCCGGGTTGTTTAGGCCACAGATTTTTGCGACATAATCGGGAGTATATTTCTCTAAACTCTTAGCGAGATCTGCAAACCCTTCACATCTCTTTTCAACATATTCATTGTCATACAAACCTTCCTTGACTATAACATGCATAAACCCATTAAGAATCGCTATGTTAGTGCCAGGATTGATTGCAAAATAATAGTCTGCATACTTTGATAATTCTATGTTCCGCGGATCTACAACGATCAGTTTCTTTTTATTATTAAGGACCTCCTTCTTGATCATTGACCCGATTACAGGGTGATTTTCTGTTGTGTTAGATCCAATAACAAGAAACCCACTGGAAGTTGGAATTTCTCGAATAGAGTTTGTCATAGCACCTGAACCAAAAACAGCCGCCAGACCGGCGACGGTTGAGCTATGTCAGAGACGGGCGCAATGATCTGTATTGTTCGTGCCTATAACTGCCCTGGTAAACTTTTGCATGAGGTAATTCTCTTCATTAGTACACTTGGCTGAACAAAGGGTGCCGATGGCATCAGCCCCTGATTTTTTCTTAACATCGCTAAGTTTTTCAGCCACAAGATTGAGTGCTTCATCCCAGCTCGCTTCTACAAAATTACCATTTTTCTTAATCAACGGTTTGGTAAGGCGCTTTGGGCTCTGTACGAAATCCCAGCCGAATCTTCCTTTCACGCAAATGTGTCCCCGGTTTGGTCCGTCATCATTCCCAATGGCCTTAACGAGAACACCTTCCTTATTCTTATAGAAATCGATCTGGCATCCAACACCACAGTAAATACAGATGCTCGTTTCCTTTGTAAGTTCCCAGTTTTGGCCTGTTCCCAAGACTGTCTGAAACGAGAGAGCTCCTGTGGGACACATTTGTACACACTGGCCACATTTTACACAACTAGATTCACCAATCCGCTTGTTGTCATCAGCAATTAAGTGTGTCTCACTGCCTCGCTCACACGTCCCCCATACCCGACACATCTGAATCTCGTTACATGTCTTGATACACCTTTGACACAAGATACATCTCATTTCATTTCTCTTGATAGCGTTGCTGGAAGTAAAATCGATTTCACGGTCATGACGGATACTTGTATCTGTGACAGGACCTACTTGATACTTTTGTACTAGGGTCTGCAGTTCACAATCTCCATTTGATTCGCAATAAAGGCAGTTATGGTCTCCCTCCATGAGAAGGAGTTCAAGAACAAATTTTCTATTTGCAATTATGCCCTCATCTTCTGTGACAACTGTCATATCATCCATAATCGGTTCAGTGCATGCCGTCCTCAGCATTCTGTCATTCACCCGGACAATACAGATACGGCAGGCGCCGGTCTTACTTATTTTTGGATGGTAACAAAGGGTTGGGATATAGATGCCATTCTCTGTGGCAACTTCCAAAATTGTCTGTCCCCTCCTTCCTTTTACTACGCGTCCATCAATACTGAATTTGATTAAATCTGAATCCATGACTAAAACCCCTCCTCTCTGAGCTCTGCCTGTTATTTATTAACACTGTGTTCTTAAATCCTGTACCTTGTGCCGCCAGAATTTATTCAGTGATTCTAATGATTAACAAAATTGTTACAGCCTTATTTTTTCATATCCAACAATATCACTAACATGAATTTATACATAAGAGGGCGCAGCTTTTACGATGCAAAACCCTGTAATCGGTGTATGCATCTAATGTCATTCAATGCCTTAAATGACATTTGTTCACCCTGATATACCAATTATACAAAGACTAACTATCTCTGGAAATTATTGCAAGAAAAAAATTTTTAATCGTTAAATAGAAAATCTTATTATCACACGTATGTTAGGTTGACCAGTTTCCCTATTTTTTTCAGCTTATCTGCAAGAAGTTTTACGATTACCTCGCGGGGGAAAATACCCATCTGACGAAAAACAATATTTTCATGACCTGGATTAGATGCGGTTCCCACAACAAAATTTATCGTGTCCGCAGAATGAAACAATCGGTAAAGATCTGATACAGAGGAATCTGTTTCTAGCTTATCAGGATTTTCTTCCAGTATATTATGAACCTGATTTAAGCATATGGCACCTTCCGTGGCATAATCGATCCCTTTAATCTCGTAAGATGGCGGTTTGTGGTAAGCACTCGGTATTGTTTTCATGTCAATAGGCACGCCAAGTATCTTTGCTACCATTTCAGAAGTCGTTGAACCACATATCACCTTGGTTCCCTTCATCGATAAGAAGTCTTCAACTATTTTTTTATCATTATTCTTGTCAGCCGGCGGACCGGTAAGAATATTAAGTGTCTTCCCTTCTCTGCAAAAAATTGCCACACAAGTCGTGTCGTCCCCGTATGTGGCCCCTGATATTTCTTTAACCTTTTCCAGCACTTTGTTTGGTATCATCTTCAGTTCATACCCCTGAGCAAGACAGCCGTTGATAAAATCGCACGCTCCCTGCACACTCCACCCCATCCTGTATTGGTGGCCTAAGCCAGCCTGGCTCACACCATCGCTTACCAGAAAAACTCCGTCTCCATAGTTGAGCATACAATTGACCTCAGCAATCATCTCAAGACCAAGGGGATAAAAACGTTGCTTCGGTAAATAAGCAGCAAGCCGGTTGTTGATCAGGATGGGGGAAGGTATTTCATAGGCCATAATAGTTGCATGTCCATTGTTTAAAACCCGACAGGCTGAAAAAGCAGAAAAAGGAATGTCCTTGGTGCGGGCTTCGTGCATTGTATGAACGATTTTACTGCAAGCCTCTCTGAGAGTGAAGCCTGACCTTGTAAGCTCTACCAGCCGTGAGGCACACATAACTGCAGCTACGCGGGCCTTTATTCCGGTTCCAATCCCATCGGCAACGACGGTTAATGTCGCCTCCGGGCTCCTCTCAGTGACAACATAGTCGCCACAGACCCTGCCTGTTCTCTTTGCACTCTGCGCTTCTACCACTTCCATATATTTTCTGGGATCACTCAGACTTGGTTTCATCACCCTCACTTAAACTCATAAGCTTTCTAACCAGTTCTTCTCCCCTTGCAGTGCTTTCCCCTAGAAACAGAGCCATCTGCTGTGCCATTTGAATTTGGTGTTCGAGGAGTTCATGTGCTTGAGCAACTGTCTGTGATTTCATCTCGCGCAGTTTCTTTACCTGCTCCTCTTCGCTTGTGATATTTACGAAGACTCCTACGATCTGTTGTTCCTGCTTCAGGATATACAATAACTCTCTACATAACAGATTGTAAGGCCTGTGAAAAACAGTAATATCAAGACTTTCGGCAGCTCCCGTGATAAGTTTTTCGAAAGGTGCCGGATCCATAAGATATGATATGTGCCGCCCGAGAATAGCATCCGAACAGGAAAAGTATTTCTTGAAGGCCGGGTTGATACCGATTATGTTCAGTTCCAAATCAAGCATTAGGATGCCGTTGGGAGTGGTATTAAATAACTGATCAGTGCGACGCTCGGCAAGTCTGCGCATATAAGGAATACACATTTCAGGTTCTGCCATACCTTGTGCCACCGCAATTGCCTTTTCTCGGCAACTTTCATATCCGCATGCCCCACAGTTAAGCTGTTGTTGGAGATCTGATTTTCCTGTACGTTCAAGAATCCCCTGTATTTCCTCCTCCCCCACTTCTTTTCCGATTTTTTCTTCTTTTTTGTACGATGCCTTTACTATCTTTTCGTCATAAATCTCTGGAACCACGTCGTTTCCTGCTATACTTCTATCATACTGAATAATATCTTTCCGTCGTTCAAAGACATTCTTAATAGAACTTATTCCTGGGCCATTTATACACCCCTGACTGCAAAAAAGAGGTTCGATAAGTGTATATGAGGATTCTTTTGGAATGTTGTGAAATATTTCCTTCACATTCTGAAATCCATCTACCCTTACCAGCTTCGTGTCCAGACCATCATCTTTCAGACCTGCTGTTTTGATTAATCCACCTGGAAGGGGATATAACTGAGCAAATCTTACAGGCTTTTCATCAAAATTACTTTCTTCACAGTTGCTAAGATCGATCCCCCTTTGCTCCAGCCAAACCATCAGTTCTTTGAAGGTAAGTACACAGTCTATTGCATCAACCACATCAGACCTATATAACTCGGTTTTTTTTGCAACACAGGGGCCGATGAAAATAACCTTAGACTCCATTCCGAATCTATCCTTTAGCATTCTTCCATGGGTTGCCATGGGTGAAAGAATGGGCAAAAGATTGTCCACAAGCTCTTGTTGGTATTTTTCTATGTAATTCACCAGTGCTGGACAGGCTGTGGCAATATATGGTTTGGATCCATCTTTTTCTATCACTTTAGAAGAGTGTGCTGACACCTGGTATGCACCGTGTGACGTTTGACCAATAAAACGGAATCCAAGTGCACGAAGCGCCGCCGGAAGCCTCATTCCTTGCCATCCACTAAATACCGCCGCAAATGATGGGGCTATGCTCGCTGACACAAATGCACCACTTTCAATCAGTTTTTGTGCTGTATTAATATCATAACGGAAAGTTTTTGCCTGCTGTGGACATTCCCGTATGCAAGTCCCGCAGGCAATACATCTCGTTTCATCAACATAGGCCTGACCGTTCTGCATTCGTATTGCCTTTACAGGGCAATTCCTCAGACAACGATAGCAATCTCTGCACCTTGCTGTTAAAGTGAAGACAATCTGGCGGTTGTCGATATCATGCATTTCGCTGTACCTCTTTTAATGTTGATGCTGCCATTCCCTCAATGGCTTCTCGTGCTTTGTCCAATGTACAGTGTTCAATAATTTTGTCGCCAATTTTTACTACAGGGCCTCTATCGCAGGTTTCAAAACAAAATGACGCTCCCACCTTTACGCTTGAATGGAGTCCGTTAGAACGGATATATTCCAGGATATCCCGAAGTAATTTCTGGGAACCCTTCAGGAAACAGCCCGTCCCGAAGCAAACGTTTACCTCAAAACCTTGATCATCACCAGAGGAGAAGGTCATGTCTTCATCTGAAATTCTCTTACGCGTCTTGTAACTTGTATGGAGAAGATGATGTGCCTTCTCGCCACCAATGTCCCCAAGATATGAGGAATAGAGTTCTGTCACGTAAGGATTATCCTGAGACTTATGCAACTCCAGCATCCTATCATTTTCGTAAATTCCTTTCGTCCTCTTGTGTCTGATCGAAGGATTGCTATAAACCGGTTGGCCAGCACCGCCAACACATCCACCTGGACAGGCCATCACTTCGACAAAATCATAGTGTACATCACCTGACTTGATTCGCTCAAGAAGGTTTCTCGCATTGCCAAGTCCATTTACAACGGCAAGAGAAAAGTCCTTGGACCCAACTGTAAGGGTTGCCTCACGCATGCCATTGTCGCCACGCACGGTCGTGAATTCATAACTATCTCTCTTTTCTCCTGTAATTTTCTCTGTAATATAACGTAAGGCTGCTTCACTCACACCACCTGAGTTCCCGAAGATCACACCGGCACCAGTTTTGAATCCAAAGGGAAGATGAAATGATTCAGGTTCCAGTTCCCTAAAGTTGATTCCGGCCTCTTCAATCATCCGACCAAGTTCCTGCGTGGTAAGAACATTATCAACATCTCTCATACCATTATGGTTAAATTCTGGTCTTTTTGCCTCAAACTTTTTTGCGGTACAAGGCATTATTGACACGACAACAACATCTTCCGGTCCAATTCCAAGATCATTTGCCAAAATCTCCTTTGCAAGCGCTCCAAACATCTGTTGGGGTGAACGACAGGTAGAAAGATGATTCACGAATTCTGGATAGTACTGTTCTACAAACTTTACCCATGCCGGACAACATGATGTAAACTGGGGTATATTTTCATTTTTCTGAATTCGATTAATAAATTCATTGCTCTCTTCAATTACGGTAAGGTCAGCTGAAAAAGATGTGTCAAAGATTTTGTCAAAGCCTATTGCCTTTAATGCAGCAGCAATCTGCCCAGTGGTTGTCACACCTGGTTCTAAACCAAACATTTCACCGAGGGCAACACGGACAGCCGGAGCCACTTGACCAACAACCACTTTATTCGGGTCATATATCGCCTTCCAAACCTCCTCTATTTCGGATTTGGGCATAAGTGCACCAGTAGGGCAAACCCTTGCGCATTGCCCACAATTTATGCATTCCACTTTATCGAGTTCTTTCCCGAAGCTTGGGATTACTACGGTATGAGCACCTCGATAAGCAAAATCAATGGCGCCCACGGACTGAACCTCAGAACAGATGCGCACACAGTCACCACAAAGCACGCACTTATTCGGGTCCCTCACAAGTGAGGGCGATGAGTCATCAAGGGGCAGTTCCCGATTCTGTTTTTTGAACCGAACCTTAGAGACCCCTAATCTTCGTGCCAATGCCTGTAGCTGGCATGTAGAACCTTTCTGACATGTAGGACAGTCTTGGTTGTGGTTCGCCAAAAGGAGTTCAACAATAATTTTTCTCATTTTCCGTATTTCTTCGGTATTGGTTCTCACTTTCATCCCCATTGCAGGCGGGGTTGAACAAGCAGGTACAAGACCCAACCCCTCAATTTCAACCATACACAACCTGCATGACCCGTACACGCTTAATTCAGAATGATAGCAGAACGTGGGCAATTCAATGTTTGCTTTTCTGACTAGTTCCAGGAGATTTCCTTCCTCTTCTATGAGGATTGTTTTATTATCGATTGTCACATAGCGCTCTTCGCTCATGATTTTCCTCCTTTTATCGCCTGAAATTTGCAGACCTCTATGCAAGCACCGCACTTTCTGCAGAGCATCTGGTCTATCTTATGAGGTTGTCCTTTTTCTCCTATAATGGCGCCTATTGCGCATTTTGTTACACATAGAGTGCATCCCCTGCACAAGTTTTCATCAATCCAGAATTTAGTCAACTTTTTGCATTTACCAGTTGGACAATATTTATGTTTTACGTGTGCTTCATATTCATCACGAAAATAACGTAACGTAGAAAGCACAGGGTTTGGGGCAGTTTTTCCAAGACCACAAAGGGAACCTTTTTGCACTGCGATGGCAAGGTCTTCAAGAATTGTAAGTGTTTCTTCAGTCGCCCTCCCCTCGATGATGTCATCGAGAAGCGACAGCATTTGCTTGGTTCCCTCCCTGCAAAGAACACACTTACCACATGATTCTTCCTGTGTAAAACGCATAAAAAAGCGGGCAACGCTAACCATACAGGTATTCTTGTTCATTACCACAAGCCCACCAGACCCGATCATAGCCCCAACCTGTTTTAGAGAATCGAAATCGAGAGGGAGGTCGAGGTGGTCACGGGTAAGACAACCTCCTGATGGTCCTCCAATTTGAACTGCTTTGAATCCGTCATTCATCGGTTTGCCATCGTCAGACGTCATCCCTCCAGCCACATGAAACACAATCTCTCTGAGGGTAGAACCAAATGGCATCTCGATGAGGCCGGTGTTTGCAACATGTCCTGTAACAGCAAAGGTTTTTGTCCCCGGTGATTCATGAGTTCCTAAGGAACGATATTGATCCAAGCCTGCAGCGAGCACAAGGGGAATGTTAGACAGTGTCTCTACATTATTGATTACAGTCGGCTTGCCCCAAAGGCCCCTCTGTGTTGGAAAAGGTGGTTTAGGCGAAGGCATGCCTCGTCTACCTTCAATGGATGCGATCATTGCTGTTTCCTCACCACATACAAATGCTCCCGCACCTTCCATAACATGTAAATCAAAATTATATGAGGAACCGAATATTTGTCTACCCAACATTCCTGCTTTGTATGCATCTTGGATGGCCTTTCGTATCCTTTTTACTGCAAGTGGATATTCTGCCCGGACATAAACATATCCTTCATCAGCACCAATCGCCCTTGCAGCTATAATCAAACCCTCGACGACACTGTGAGGATTACCTTCCATAACGCCCATGTCCATAAATGCACCAGGATCACCCTCGTCACCGTTACATATGACATACTTCTTGTCACTTTCCTTCTGTAATGCCATCTCCCATTTTTTTCCTGTAGGGAAACCGCCGCCGCCTCTACCACGGACACCAGCGTCACCTATTCGTTTACAAACCTCAAGTGGTGTCATTTCAAGACACGCCTTTGCTGCAGAAACGTATCCACCGTGTGCAACATATTCACGCAAATCTTCCGGATCAATGACACCACAGTTAGCAAGCACAAACCTTTGTTGTTTTCTGTAAAATGGAATCTCGCTCTGATTTTTACAAGGTTTCTTTGTGTCAGGATCGACATACAGTATTCGGTTAAGTAATTCTCCTCGTATCAGCGTCGTCTCTACAATATCTTGCACATCATCGGGCCTTACCTTTGTATAAAGTATATTTTCAGGAAGGATTGTAACCAGTGGGCCTATTTGGCAAAATCCCTGGCAGCCACTTTTTGAAACAAATACACCATCCTCTTCTTTCTCTTTTTTGAGCTCAACAACTGCATTGAGACCGGAGTCTTTTATACATCTTACAAATTCCTCGTACACTTTCATTGAACCATTGACGATGCAACCAGTTCCTGCACAGACGATTATTCTTCTTGCCAAAACTGTTTGTGCTGCTAAATAATCTTCTTTGATTTTATTAAGCCCCATGAGTGTCAAATTCATTTTTCTCCTCCTTGTCCAAAATATCATCTATAATAGAGTCCACTCTTTCAGGAGTAAGCTGTCCGAATACCTCATCGTTTATTACCATTGCAGGGGCAAGTCCGCATGCACCGAGACAATTCACTGTCTCTAGGGTAAAAAGCATGTCAGGGGTGCTGTCTGCTCCTTCCTTGAGAGTAAGCTTGTTGCGGAGTGCTTCGTAGAGATTCATAGAACCTTTTACATGGCAAGCTGTCCCATCACATATTCTTATGATGTATTTCCCTTTCGGTTTCATAGTAAAAAGGGAATAGAATGTTGCCACACCAAAAACGCTTGCAGGGGAAATACCCAGGGATGTGGCAATGTACGTAAGAATCTCTTCAGGAAGATACCTATATTCCGATTGTACTGCCTGAAGTATTGGGATCAGCCGCGCAGCACTCCGATCATTTTGATCAACTATTTCACAGACCTTTTCAAACTTCCTCAACGTTTCCATACTTTTCACCTCGCTATTTATCTGTTCTCATTGACACTGCAAGTTTTTTTGATAAAACAACTAAGGATGATGCAAGATTTTCATGCTGTACAATGATTTCGTCTGGAACCATGATCTTAACTGGCGAAAAATTCCAAATTGCATGTATACCAGCGTCCACCATAAGATTGGCCAGATCCTGAGCACAGTATGAAGGTACAGTAAGAATACCTATTTTTATGCCCATCCTCTTGATCATATCAGGTAGCTTTTTTACAGGAAAAACCATCTTTCCATGTATTTCTATGCCAGTTTTTGCTTCATCTGAATCAAAACCTGCGATGATATTCAAGCCATATTCTTTAAAACCCTGATAACCCAAAAGCGCTGAACCAAGGTGACCAACTCCGACAAGGTATGCATCGGTCGTGTTATTCCAACCCAGAAAGTCTTCGATGTTGGACAGCAAATGTTTTACCCTGTATCCCAGTTTTGGTTTGCCAGACGCCTCAGTTATCGCCAGGTCTTTGCGCACCTGAATGGGCAGAATATTAAGTTCATTACCAATCTGAGTACAAGAAATATGTTCATGCTTCTTTTCAGCCTGAATTTGCTTTAAATATTGATAATATATGGGGAGTCTTCTGAGTGTAGGTTCTGGTATAGCTTTTAGGGCCATCTTTATCTTGTGATTAGAACCATTCATTAAATCCCCTCCTTCATAATTGATTATTTTTTTATCGATATAATTTTATCGATATAATTTTATCTTGTCAAGGATTTTAAATATATAGTAGGTAAACTTTCTGCTTGCATAACACAGCATGCCAATCTATACTCTTTTTACTCATAAACAATGAAATTATTTGACGTACAAAAAATCCTTGAGGCAGAAGTTCTTTGTGGAGATGACCTTCTACACAAAGATGTTCACAACTGGTTTGCATGCGATCTTATCAACGAGATGCTTCTTTATGTTACGCCGGACACACTTCTTTTAACCTCATTAACCAATATTCATATAGTCCACACAGCACAGGTTATGGACGCAATCGGGGTTGTGTTTGTGGGGGGTAAAAGACCTGCTGAGTCAGTAATCACGAACAGCAAGCTCTACAACATTCCTCTCCTGACAACCAAACATCTTACCTTTGAGTGTTGTGGCCGCCTTTTTTTAAATAATTTGCATGACCCTACCGTGGTCAAGGATGCTACCAATGCCTACAGATAATCTCCAATTTACACCCCACATTAAACTTGAATTCAAGATAAACGAGAAAGATTTCTTTGTAGCAGGCGAATCAGCATCGAGAGTTAAAAAAACGCTTCAACAATTAGGCCTCCATCAGGATATAATAAAAAAAGTTGCCATTATTATTTATGAAGCTGCTATGAATGTTGCTATCCACGGAAATCATGGCATGCTCAGGATTTATATCGATCCTGAATCTATTTTAGTTGAAACAGATGACGAAGGGGACGGAATACCTGACATTGAACTTGCTATGCAGGAAGGCTATTCCACTGCCACTCACGAGATTAGGGAAATGGGATTCGGTGCTGGCATGGGCCTTTTTAATATAGACCAATGCTCTGATGAACTTCATATTGACTCCAAGGTTGGTACTGGCACTAAACTACAGGCAAAAGTGTATCTCAGAAAGAAGGACAGCATTTCAGATCCTTGAAGATAAAGGTGAATGATTCGTAATTTTCATTCTGTCAGGCTCGATCCTGAAAAGTGCAAAGGATGTACAAACTGTATAAAAAGATGTCCAACAGAGGCTATCCGCGTCCATGATGGTAAAGCCACAATCATCGAAGAACGCTGCATAGATTGCGGTGAGTGTATTCGTGCCTGTCCTAACCATGCAAAATTTGCTGTCACAGACGAATTAGACAAACTCGCTGCTTATAAGTACAACATTGCACTCCCTGCTCCATCATTTTTCGGCCAGTTTAAGAACCAGGAACATATTGAAGATATCTTGCATGCCTTCCTTAGGCTGGGATTTGATGACGTTTTCGAAGTTGCCCTTGCCGCAGAGATTGTTGCAGATATTGTTCACCGGCATCTGCTGAATGATCGCGTCAAAAAACCTTTGTTTTCCTCTGCATGCCCTGCTGTACTCCGCCTTATGCAGATCAAATTTCCTGACCTCCTCCACCAATGCGCACCTGTCCTTACCCCGATGGAGGTTGCTGCACGGTTAGCAAAAGAGGAAGCTGTTAAAAAAACTGGCTTTTCTTATGAGGAGATCGGTACATTCTTTATATCTCCATGTCCTGCAAAAGTGACCGAGGTGAAACACCCGATCGCTACTAAATCCTCAGCAGTGGACGGGGTAATCGGTGCTAATATTATCTTTAAGGATATCCGAAAAGGGATTTTTAGACCTGATGGTATTAGCAGATCATCCAAACTACAAAGGGCAACAAGTCTTGGCATGGCATGGGGCTTTGTGACCGGTGAATCAAAGAACGTAAACTCTGGGAGAGCACTTGCAGTGAGTGGAATTCATAATGTAATAAGTCTTCTTGATGAAGTTGAACGCGGTGAGCTTCAGGATGTCGATTTTTTGGAATTGCAGGCTTGTACTGGAGGGTGTGTTGGTGGCCCTTTAAATGTTACCAATCTTTTTGTAGGGAGGGTTAGGCTTCGGGACCTAATCAACCGATTTGGTTCAAAAGAGCCCTTCTTCAATAAGAATAAACTCATTGAGTTCTATGATCACGGTCAGTTTGATGCAACTGAACCGTTCCAACCAAGATTCCTCATGCCCCTTGATGAAGATGTTAGTCAAGCCCTTATTAAGATGGAGCGTTTGGATCAAATCACGAATGATTTACCGGGGCTCGATTGTGGAGCCTGTGGCTCTCCGAGTTGCAGAGCTTTTGCAGAAGATGTGATAAGAGGGATTGCTATTGAAACTGACTGTGTCATCAAGCTCAAGGAAAAAGTAAAGATGCTTTCAGACGGTATCCTTGATCTTGCAAGGGTTATACCTTCAGCATCATCTGATAATCCAAAGCAAGAATAAAGACCTTATACGAGCTTACTATAAAGAAGTAAGCCCGGAGAGAATACAACAAGTAATGATTATGAAGAGAATAGAGCATGGCAATTACAATCTGTTAAGGTTAGTTTCAGTTGGGAACAAAAACACCTTGACAGGAGGAGTAACCGCCATGCGTAGAAAGAATGATAACAGACAGGTAGAGAAGCGTCAACGAATAACGGACGCAACGTTGGTGATAGGGATGGATATCGGCTGTGAATGCAACGCCATGTGCCTGATGAGCAAAGAAGGAACCATTCTGGGCAGATATCCGAAGATATACAACTCCCGGAAGGGCTTTGACTATTTCCATGGGATTGTCGAGTCAATGAAGAAGAAGTATGGATTCACCGATGTCTTAATCGGTATGGAGCCTACCGGACACTACTGGAGAAAGATCGCCTACTTTGCCATGGATAAACAGTATGAAGTCAGATTCATCCGTACTACTGCTCTGAAACATCAAAGAGAACTGGATGAAAGTTCTTCCGCAAAAAACGATATACGGGATGCATATACGATAGCGAACATTGCCAGGGAAGGCAAATATATCGATACAGTCATTGAAGACAACATATTTCGCCAGTTGCGCACATTGGCCCATACGAGGGAAAAGATTCAACGCATAAGTACGGGTGCGAAGCATGCATTAAAGGGGATGCTGGAAGATTACTTTCCCGAACTGAAACACATCTTCTGGTCCATGAAGGCAAAAGGTCTCTGGGCCCTCCTGGAACACTATCCCTTCCCGGAGGATGTTCTCAAAACGGACATCGATACGGTAACAGAACTCATTGCACAAAGCACCAGGAGGAAGATACAGGCTCATGAGAAAGCTCTCCAGATCTATAAAGCCGCGCAACACAGCATCGGATTACAACGCGTAGGAGATGCAGATCGCTGGCGGGTTGCCGCCTATCTTTCTGAAATAAGACATTCGGAAACACAGTTGAAAGAGATAGGGGCTCAGATGGAGGCACTCTTAAAAAAGATTCCCTTTGCCGAATACATCCTCTCCATGCCCGGCATAGGAACTCTTACCTGCGGAGTGTTCCTGGGGGAGTTGGGAAATCCCTGTAACTTCACCAACCCGAAACAGATTGTAAAATATGCTGGATATGACCCCAAGGAACATGATTCGGGACAGAGGACAGGGAGAAGGATTATCTCAAAGAAGGGTCGGTGGCTTCTCCGAAAATACCTCTACTTCATGGCAATGCGGGTAGTTCACAGAAGCCCCTTCTTGAAAGACTATTATGAAAACAAACAGAAAACCATGACCAAAAAGGAAGCCCTCTGTGCAGTTGTTATAAAGCTCATCAAGGTGATCTTTGCACTGCTCAGGGATAAAAGAACATTTACGGAGAAACAAAGCTGCCTGAAGCAGGCGGCATAAAGGAGAGAAACGTTGTGGTGGAAGAAGGATCGTGATTCCTCGTGGGCGTATCAAGGCCCGTATGATGAAAGCTTGGTCAACTTCCACCGCCCCTTTGATCTGTATAAAGTAAGTTGGGCGAATAAAGGCTCGGAGAACAAAAGAGGTTAGATAAAGGGGACAGAAAAAGGCAGGAGGCCGCCACAGCGAAAAGAACTTTAACAGATTGTAAGTATATGCTTGACAAACTTCATTAGAAGAGGAGGAAAAATGAAGCTCTCTGATCTTGCCAAGAAAACAGGATGTGAGATATTAACAGGAAATGTAAACTTAGACAAAGACATAGAAGATGGTTATGTGTCGGACCTTCTATCGGATGTTATTGGCAACATTAAAGAAAACTCTGTCTGGATAACTATACAAAGGCATATGAATATTCTTGGTGTTGCAAAGTTAAAGGATGTTGCTGCTATTCTAATACCAAGGAATCTACAGCTTGAAGACAGTATGATTGAAAAAGCCAGTGAAGAGAGGATTGCCATCCTCAGAAACCCCCGCTCCGCCTTTGAACTTGCCGGTCTTATATACAATCTCTTACAAAAAGGCTAGAGTAGTTGTCGACTTACTCATGTGATCTTCATATCCATTCGACCCTGTCACCCTGCGGAAGCCTTGAAATGTCTCCTAACAATATCATAGCAAAGGCAAAAGAGGTTGGTCTTCATCTGATCTCTGTTACTGATCATAATATGGTGGAAAACAGCTTGCCTACTTATACAATAGGAAAAAAATTCGGTATTACGGTACTTTTTGGTATAGAGGTACAGACCTCAGAAGAAATTCATCTTTTAGCATTTTTCGACAACTATGATCTTGCTCATACCTTTCAAGATAAGATCTATAATCTTCTGCCTGACATTCAAAATGATGCCGAATATTTTGGAGACCAGGTTGTGGTGGATGAGGAAAACGAAATTATCCGATTCGAGACCAGACTCCTTTTGAATTCAGCTCAGATTTCAATTACCGATGCAACAAAATGGATCAAAGACCACGGTGGCCTAGCCATTCCTTCTCATATTGACAGCCCTACCTTCAGCATTATCAGCCAACTTGGCTACATACCGGATGATTTGCCTTTCGATGCACTTGAAGTACGAAATAAGGAGAAAATAATCGATCTGCTGCCACTTATTATGAAAAAAGATATACCTTTTGTCACTTTTTCCGATGCCCATTATTTGAAAGACATTGGTAGGCGAAGGATTAGTCTTGATCTAAAAAAGCCAAATTGTTCAGAAATCGCAAATGCCCTGAAGCAGTTGTTATGAATATATCCGACTATGACCACTATTTTATGGCAGAGGCCAAATATTTCCTAAAAATGTGACCTTTGGAGCCACCCATGTAAACAAAAGAACCATGGTGGTAGTATTATTTATTCATTAAAATATAATGAATTAATTACAATAAATAAAATATTTGTTTATTTTAGGCTAGTTTGATAAATATAGCTGCTACCCTAGGCTGCGGATATAAACTGGAAAGGAGGTTGCATAGAAAATTAGAGGGCTTCAGAAACAATATATTGGCGGTGCACTCCCATGATGGATGAAATTGCTTCACATATTATTGATATTGTTGCCAATTCTGTGTCTGCAAAGGCAACACATATCAGTGTCGATATTACACAGGATACTGAAAAAAATCTCCTGACCCTTCGTATCAAGGATAATGGTGTGGGTATGGACGAGACAACGAAACAAAAAGTCCTCGATCCCTTCTATACAACAAAAAAAGGCAAGAAGGTAGGGCTCGGCATCCCCCTCCTAAAAGGAACAGCAGAAACGACAAACGGTACCTTTTGCCTTTCGAGCATTATGGGACAGGGTACAGAAATCTTTGCTTCTTTTGATTTGAGTCATCCTGATCTTCCTCCCCTAGGAAATATTCGTGATACAATACTTGTACTTGTTGTGGGGAATCCAGACACTGATTTTTGCTTTTGTATAAAGGCAGATGCAAAAGAATTTACGTTGGATACAAAAGAGATTAAAAACCTCTTGGATGGTGTTCCTATTAATCATCCCGAGGTAATCACTTTTTTAACTAAATGTATTGACGAAAACATGTGAACTCTTGTACAATTCACTAGAATTTAAAGGAGGCAAATCGATGAACCTAGAAGAACTGAAGAAAATCAGAGAAAAGGCGCAAAAAGATGTAGAATTGCGGCAGAAGCAGGCTAGAATACGGATTGTCGTAGGAATGGGCACGAGTGGAATAGCAGCCGGTGCACGAGATGTCCTCAAAACCCTTCTTGAAGAGATTGGGAGAAGGAATCTTACTGACGTAATCGTAACCCAGACCGGTGAAAAGGGGTTGGCTTCACAGGAACCACTCGTGGAGGTTTACGAAGAAGGTAAGCCGTTGGTTGTGTATGGCAACATGAACCAGGAAAGAGCTAAAAGAGTGGTGGTTGAACATGTGGTAAATGGCAATCCAGTTACAGAATTTGCACTTGAGGTTATGTAAAGGAGGGGGACAAACTTGTACAGAGAAGCTATTTTAAAAAAATTCAAACCAAGCCTTGATAACATTCTTTATATTCTTCACGATCTTCAGGACAATAATCCACAACGCTATTTAGCGAAAGAGGATATCCGAGTATGTGCAGATTATCTCAAAGTTCCCTACAGTTATGTTCACAGTGTTGCGAGTTTCTATACCATGTTCAGCCTCGAACCGAGGGGAAGTAACATCATAAGGCTCTGTGATTCGCCTCCCTGTCATCTTATGGGTTCCAAATCATTATTAGACTATCTAAAAAAAGCTTTAAAGGTCGATGTTGGAGGAACAACAAAAGATGGCAAATTCACACTCGAGCTTACCAGCTGCCTCGGTGTCTGTGGAGTAGCACCGGCAATGATGATCAATGACGAGATGGTTGGTAACCTGACACCGGAAAAGGTTGACGCCATTCTTGAAAAAAGGAGACAAGAGTCATGAGCCTTGTGAGAAACCATGTACTGATCAGTATAGATGCAGGCACTGTGTTGGCAGGTGCACGGGCCGTTGAAAAAACACTCATTGAAGAGATTGCAAAACAGGGTCTTTCAGACGAGATAGCAGTTCTTGAGACTGGAAGTATCGGTACAATAAATCAGGGCGTAGTCCTCGTTGTTTACCCAGAAGGCGTTTATTACGCTCACGTTACGCCTCAGGATGTGCCCGAATTAGTGGAAGAACATCTGCTCAAGGGAAGACCTTTAAAAAGGTTAATACTATCCGAAGCACCTAAACAAACAGTTATTAAAAAAGGAAAAGCGGGCCTACTCAAAGAACAGCCACGGATTGTTTTACGAAATTGTGGCGTTATTGATCCCGAAAAGATCGAAGAGTATATAGCCGAGGGCGGATATGAGGCAATCGGCAAAGCACTGACTGCCATGAAGCCTGAAGACATCATCGATGAAATAAAAAAATCGGGACTTGCTGGCAGGGGTGGTGCATCCTTCTCAACAGGCATGAAATGGGACTTTGCAAGACGCGCACAGGGTGATATTAAATATATCATCTGTAATGCAGATGAAGGTGAACCGGGAACCTTTAAAGACAGGCTTATTCTCGAAGGCGACCCCCACAAACTCATTGAAGGAATGATGCTGGCAGGCTACGCCGTGGGAGCAAGCCAGGGTTTTGTCTATATCAGGGGAGAGTATACACTCTCAATAGAACGTCTTGAGAAGGCAATAGCTCAGGCAAGGGAATATCATCTCCTTGGGAATAATATCCTTGACAGCACGTTTAGTTTTGACATATCTGTCATGAAAGGTGCTGGTGCTTATGTCTGCGGCGAAGAAACCGCTCTTATAGAGTCACTTGAGGGTAAACGTGGCCATCCACGGAATAAACCCCCCTACCCTGTTACAGAAGGTCTCTGGGGAAAACCAACCGTGGTAAACAACGTTGAAACTCTTTCAAACGTTCCTGAAATTATCAAGAATGGAGCGGCCTGGTTCAGGGGTTACGGCACAGAAAAATGTCCGGGCACAAAAGTGTACACCATCATAGGAAATGTTGCTACACCTGGTCTCATTGAAGCGGAGATGGGAACAACTTTGAGAGATATTATTTTTGAATATGCAGGTGGAATAAAGGCTGGTAAGAAATTTAAGGGCGCGCTCATAGGAGGGGCTGCGGGTGCGTTTCTCGGTCCTGATATGCTCGACGTTCAGATGGATTTTGTGAATCTCAGAGAATACGCAGCTGTTCTTGGATCCGGGGCCATTCTTGTCATGGACGAAACCGCTGATATAGTCGATATGTTACAGAGTGTGCTTCATTTTTTCCGACACGAGTCGTGTGGCCATTGTGTTCCATGCAGACTCGGAACTGCTCAACTTGCTAAGATAATCGATCGAATTGCAGCCTCTAAAGGAATTCAAGGCGATGTAGATAAGCTTCTTAAGATTTCAGATACAATGCGGGACACTTCCTTCTGCCCTCTCGGACAATCCTTACATCTGCCCATTTCAAGTTCACTTAAGTATTTCAGAGACGAAATTGACGCCCGCATTCACTAACTTTAACCAATCCAGCCAACAAGGAGGCAACAAAATCGACAATGATAAAAGCAACGATAAACAATGTAAAAATAGAGGTCCCTGAAGGAACATCTATCCTGTGGGCTGCCAAGAAGGCAAATGTCAACATACCAACCTTATGTTTTCATCCTGATTTAAAGCCAGGTGGTCAGTGCGGTGTATGTGTTGTAGAAATTGAAGGTATCCCGGGTCTGAAGAGGGCCTGCATGACTCCCATTGGCGAAGGGTTCAGGGTATACACCCACACACAAAAGGTTATGAGTGCAAGAAAAGAGATTGTTGAGATGATTCTTGCCAACCATGATTCTGATTGCCTGACGTGCATAAAAAACAATAATTGTGAGCTTCAGACGCTTGCCGCTACCCTCGGTATCAAAATAGTCGAGTATGCCAAACTTGAAGAAAAATTACCTATAGATCATTCAAGCATTTCTATCGTTAGAGATCCGAACAAGTGCATCCTCTGTGGCAGGTGCATTCAGGTGTGCTCTGATGTGCAGTCGGTCAATGCATTAGCGGTGAATCATAGAGGTGCAGACACAGTCATCGGTACAGCCTTCAGTGCAGGTCTCGGTAACAGTGTGTGTATAAACTGCGGACAGTGTGTGGTGCATTGCCCGGTTGGTGCTCTTTACGAAAATAGCTCTGTTGAGGCTGTCTGGGAGGCCCTGCACGATCCAGATAAATTTGTGGTTGTTCAGGAGGCGCCCGCGGTGAGAGCAATGCTGGGTGAAGAATTTGGAATGCCACCCGGTTCTCTCGTAACAGGAAAAATGTATGCAGCCCTGAGGAGACTCGGCTTTGATGCGGTCATGGACACAAATTTTAGCGCGGATTTAACCATCATTGAGGAAGGAACAGAGTTGGTATCACGCTTAAAATCTGGAAAGAATCTCCCCCTTATCACCTCTTGTAGCCCAGGATGGATAAAATTTATGGAAACCTTTTTCCACGATATGATCCCACATATGTCCACGGCAAAATCTCCACAGCAAATGTTCGGCGCACTTGCTAAAACCTATTATGCTCAGGTAAAAAACATAGATCCTGCAAAGATAGTCTCTGTATCCGTTATGCCCTGTACAGCAAAGAAATTTGAGTGTCAGAGACCGGAAATGAAGGCAAGCGGCTACCAGGATGTTGATTATGTTCTTACCACAAGAGAGATTGGCAGGATGATTCGGGAAGCAGGAATTGATTTGAAGGAGATGCCCGAAGAACTGGCGGATGACATTATGGGAGAATATACAGGCGCGGGAACCATTTTTGGAGCCACTGGTGGAGTCATGGAAGCCGCGATACGGTCTGCATACTTTCTGGTTACGGGCCGTGAGCTTGAAAATCTCGACATTAAACCTGTAAGGGGATTAAAGGGTATAAAAGAGGCAGAGATTGATATTGATGGTACCAAGGTAAAAGTTGCTGTGGCACATAGCGGCGCTCAGGCCAGGGAGCTACTTGAAAAAGTCCAAAATCAGATGGCTACAGACGGCAAGTGTGAATACCAGTTCATTGAGGTCATGGCATGTCCCGGAGGATGTGTTGGTGGTGGTGGGCAGTCATGGGGTAGCAATATGGCCAAGCGGGCACGAAGAGGAGAAGCTCTTTACGCAGAAGACAAATCAATGGCCCATAGAAGGTCACACGAGAACCGGTCTGTTCAAGCAGTGTACGAAAAATTCCTTGAAAAACCGAATTCCAAGAAGGCCCACGAACTCCTTCATACCCATTATATGAAGAGAAGTCTTGTGGATGGAAAAGTGATAAACGAATAATCATTTTTACGTAGATGAATGTGAGGGAGGAATAACATGGCTACTGACAACAACCAGAGTTCTGCTGAGATGCAAGAAGCAAAGCTGTATCCCAGATTGGATGAAATCATCGCAGAACATAGTGGAAGGCCTGAAGATCTCATCATGGTGCTTCACAAAGCGCAGGGGCTCTTTGGATACCTGCCCAGAAAGGTTCAAGAAAAGGTTGCTGAAGGTTTGAATATCTCACTTAGTGAAGTGTATGGTGTCATCACCTTTTACAATTTCTTCTCCACTGTGCCCCAGGGAAGACACAGCGTGAAAATATGTCTTGGAACAGCATGCTATGTGCGCGGTTCGCAACAAGTTCTTGATAAGGCACAGAAAGACCTCGGTATAAAAGTAGGCGGTACTACAGAGGACAGGAGATATTCCCTGGATGTTGTTCGTTGTATAGGGGCATGTGGGTTGGCCCCTGCGATGCTCATAGATGATGACGTCTATGGACGTGTTAAGTCAACGAATCTTGCAAACATTCTCGAAAAGTATGAGTAAGGAGGGTTCATAGGTATGGAGTCATCACGTGCGCACGTATTGGTTTGTGCAGGAGCTGCATGTGTCTCTTCTGGTTGCCGCGAAATTAGAGACGCTGTAGTCAATAAAATCGTTGAACAGGGATTGCAAGATGAGATTAAGGTTATCGAAACAGGATGTATCGGTTCCTGCGATCTCGGCCCTCTCGCGCTCATATATCCTGAAGGAGTCCTGTATCAGAAGTTGACGCCTCAGGATGCAGAGGAGATCGTAGTAGAACACCTGTTGAAGGGAAGAGTGGTTGAACGCCTTCTTTATAAGGAGCCTGTTACAGCCAAAACCATACCATCCCTGAAAGAGATAGATTTCTTCAAAAATCAGGTAAAGATTGTTTTAAGAAATTGTGGAGTTATAAACCCTCAGAGCATAGATGAATATATTGCCCGCGATGGTTATTTTGCACTTGCGAAAGCCCTTACCTCAATGACCAGGGAAGAAGTCATTGATGAGGTGTTAAAGTCAGGCCTGAGGGGCCGCGGTGGTGGTGGCTTTCCAACGGGCATGAAATGGAAATTTGCATATCAATCTCCAGGAGATGTGAAATACGTTGTCTGTAACGCAGATGAAGGAGATCCTGGAGCTTTCATGGACAGGAGTGTCCTCGAGGGAGATCCTCACAGTGTAATCGAAGCTATGGCTATTGCCGCCTATGCCGTGGGTGCCAAGCAGGGTTACGTTTATATCAGAGCTGAATACCCTCTCGCTATTGAGCGGCTGGTCTGGGCAATCGGTCAGGCCAGAGAATATAAGTTCCTCGGCAAAAAAATCCTTGACACAGATTTCGATTTTGACCTTGACATTCGCATAGGCGCAGGTGCTTTCGTTTGTGGTGAAGAGACTGCCTTGATGTTTTCTATCGAAGGAAAAAGAGGTGAGCCTCGACCAAGACCGCCATTTCCTGTTGTGAAGGGTCTCTTCAATGTGCCTACTCTTTTAAACAACGTTGAGACTTATGCAAATATACCATCGATTATCATGAACGGGGCTGCCTGGTATTCTCAATACGGAACAGAGAAGAGCAAAGGTACAAAAGTATTTGCCCTTGCCGGGGCAGTGAACAACACGGGTCTCGTTGAGGTTCCCATGGGAACCCCCCTTGGTGATATCATTTTTAATGTTGGCGGTGGCATAAAAAACAAGAAAAAATACAAGGCAGCCCAGTTGGGCGGTCCTTCAGGAGGCTGTATCCCCGTTGAACATCTCAACGTTCCCGTTGATTATGAATCAATAACTGAACTCGGGGCAATTGTTGGTTCTGGCGGTCTAATAGTGGCCGATGAAGATACCTGTATGGTAGACTTTGCCCGATTCTTCGTGGATTTTATTCAGGAGGAATCCTGTGGAAAATGCCCCCCTTGTCGTATCGGTACAAAAAGGATGCTCGAGATTCTGAAACGGATATCTCATGGAGAAGGCAAGTTGGAGGATATTGACAACCTTATAGAACTCGCCACTCGCATTAAAGATGCAGCACTGTGTGGTCTGGGGCAGACTGCACCGAACCCTGTCCTTTCAACACTCCGTTTTTTCAAAGATGAGTACGTTGAGCACATCGTGGATAAACACTGCAGTGCTGGCGTATGCAGTTCATTGTTTGATGCCCCCTGTCAGAACGCATGCCCCACTGATCAGAATGCCTGGGGTTATGTAACCCTTATAAGCGAAGGAAAATTTAAGGAGGCAATTGCACTCATAAAGGAAGCTAATCCATTCCCTGCAGTTCTTGGAAGGGTTTGCTATCACCCTTGCGAAAGCAAATGCAGAAGAGCCCAGATCGACCAGCCAGTAGCTATCTGTGCGCTCAAGCGATTTGCAGCTGATGTCGACATGGCTACATTCCCGTCATTCAGGCCTGTGACAGCAAAGTCCAATGACATAAAAGTTGCAATTATAGGTGCTGGTCCTGCCGGTCTGAGTGCTGCATATTTTCTTGCCTTGAAAGGATATAAACCAACGGTGTTTGAAGCCCTCTCCGTACCTGGAGGCATGCTTGCCGTGGGAATCCCTGACTACCGATTACCAAGGGATATTTTAAACGCAGAAATCAAATCCATCACAGATATAGGTGTGGAGATAAAGTACAATACTCAATTTGGTAAAGACATAACCTCAGAAAGTCTGTTTAAGGATGGTTATGGGGCAATTCTTCTTGCCACAGGCGCCCATAAAGGACAGAAACTCGGTATACCGGGAGAGGAAGCATCAGGAGTAGCAGATGGTGTTACCTTCCTTCGTGCTGTGAACCTGAATGAAATAGTAAAAACAGAAGGCAAAGTCGTAGTGATCGGTGGTGGAAACGTTGCTATCGATGCAGCCAGAGCAGCACTAAGGCTCGGTGCCGAGGAAGTATCAGTTCTTTACAGGAGAGAGCGTGATGATATGCCTGCCTACGCTGAGGAGATCGATGAAGCAGAACATGAGGGGGTCAAGATTCATACACTTGTCGCACCTGACAAAATCATTTCAAAAAATGGAAAAGTTACAGGTGTCGAATGTACTCGAATGGCCCTTGGTAAATTTGACAAGAGCGGTCGCAGAAGTCCACACGTTATAGAAGGCTCCGGGTTCACTATTGATGCTGATATGGTCATTGCAGCAATAGGTCAATTGCCAGATCTCTCTTATCTTAATGGCGAAGGGATCAAGGTTACCAATAACAATACGGTTGAAGTTGACAAGTATACCCTTTCAGCTGGAAAAGAAGGCTTCTATGCTGCCGGTGATAATGTGCGAGGCCCTGCATCAGTAGTTGAGGCTGTAGCTGATGGTAAAAAAGCTGCTATGGCTATAGATGTTCATTTTGGAGGTGATGGCTTAGCGCCAAACGCTTTCCGGGATGAACTTATCACTATGGTTGTTTCATACGATGAGGCAGAATACCAGAAAGAAAGAAAAAGGATGGAGATGTCCCATTTACCTCTCGCCAAGAGATTCAGGAACTTTAATGAGGTTGCACTTGGCTACCAGGCGAATGCCGCAGTTGAGGAAGCCAAGCGCTGTCTCCATTGTTATCTAAGAGAACAAGAATAATTTCCCATGAACAAATAAGGAGTATATTCCTATGATGACATTAACAATTGACGGCAGGAAGGTAGAAGTTGAGGAAGGCTCTACTATACTCGAAGCCGCGCTTAAAGCCAACATCCATATTCCAACCCTCTGTTACCTGCCAGAAGTCCAGGCTATTGGAGCCTGCCGCGTTTGTCTTGTTGAGGTTGAGGGTAATAAAGCACTCCAAGCATCCTGTATGGCACCGGCCACCAACGGCATGATTGTCAATACCAACACAGAACGAGTTAGAAAGGCACGCAGATTCTCTGTGGAAATGCTCCTCTCAAACCACCCATTTGAATGTCTTACCTGTGCAAAAAATCTAAATTGCGAGCTTCAAAACCTTGCCTCCGAACTGCAGATCAGGGAAGTAAGGTTTACAGGCGAAAAAAGCGCCCAACGTATTGATGACTCTTCACCTTCCATAATAAGGGATCAGAGCAAATGTATCCTGTGCAGACGTTGTGTTACCGTTTGCCAAGAAATTCAATCGGTGACTGCCCTTTATACCGTTGGCAGAGGCTTCGAAGCAAGGGTTGAGCCTGCTTTTGGTAAAGATATCAATGAAGTTGCATGTACCAATTGTGGACAATGTTCCATGGTATGTCCTGTTGGCGCAATCACAGAAAAGGAGTATATCGACGAAATCTTTGAAGCGATCAACGATCCTACCAAATTCGTTATCGCCCAGGACGCACCAGCTGTTCGTGCTGCACTGGGCGAAGAATTTGGATACCCGCCTGGCACACTGATAACAGGAAAAATGCTTGCAGCAGTGAGAATGCTCGGGTTTGATCGTGTTTTTGATACAAATTTCGCTGCAGACCTGACTATTCTTGAAGAGGGTTCAGAATTACTGAAGCGCATCAGAGAAGGTGGAACCCTACCCCTAATAACAAGCTGTAGCCCGGGATGGATAAAATTTATTGAACATTTTTATCCTGAACTCCTTCCCCATCTCTCCACATGTAAATCTCCTCACCAGATGCTCGGTGCACTTTCAAAAACATATTTTGCCAAAAAAGCAAAAATCAATCCCAAGGATATGGTAGTGGTCTCCATCATGCCGTGTACTGCGAAAAAATTTGAGTGCAACCGCCCTGAGATGAGCAATAGCGGCTATAAAGATGTTGATTATGTTCTTACTACAAGAGAGTTAGCAAAAATGATAAAACAGGCTGGAATTGATTTTGTCAATTTACCAGACGGTTACTATGATGATCCCATGGGGGAATATACTGGCGCGGCCACGATCTTTGGTGCAACCGGTGGTGTTATGGAAGCAGCACTCAGAACAGCATATGAGGTGGCAACCGGAAAAACCCTCGAGAACCTCGAATTTACTGCAGTAAGAGGCCTTCAGGGTCTTAAGGAAGCTGTAGTTCCTGTGGAAGGAATTGGGGACCTAAGAGTAGCGGTTGCTCATGGCCTCGGGAATGCACGGAAAATTCTTGAAAAAGTCAAAGAAGACAGTACTCAGTACCATTTTATAGAAGTGATGGCATGTCCGGGAGGATGTGTTGGTGGAGGTGGGCAGCCATTCCCGGTAAACGATGAAATACGGAGTCTTCGAGCACAAGCCCTTTATCAGGAAGATTCTGCCCTCAAATATAGAAAATCACATGAGAATCCGGCAATCAAGAAAATTTACAAACAATTCCTCAAAGAACCCCTTGGAAAGAAATCTCATAAGCTTCTTCACACCCACTATACACCAAGGAGTAGGTTCTAATTTTGAAGTTAGTCCATGCCGAGATGTGTTTTTGTTAAAAAGAGTATCCGCCTCTGGTTCAGGTGCTCTTTTTTTGTCATAAGCGTGTGAAAAATACCTTCTCTTATTATGACCCGTCTTACAAAGGATCGCTTGGGCAAAACCCTCATTTCAGAAAACAATTACTATCCTTTCCACTCAGTAAGGACAGTATACGACTTCCTCGTTTCATACTTCTGTGTTCCAGTCGAACTTTTACATATGCTGGCTAATACGAAGCTTTGTAAACTTAAAGGCCCAACGAAAGGAAGCCAATAAATGGAAGATACAACACTTAACCAGACTCCACGTGGCAGCAGGCTTCACATAGCTATTTTTGGTCGGAGAAATGCAGGGAAATCAAGCATTATCAATGCATTGACAAACCAGAATATTGCAATTGTCTCAGATGTACCAGGAACTACGACTGATCCCGTTTATAAATCCATGGAAATACTTCCTGTAGGTCCAGTGGTCATCATCGATACTGCGGGCATTGATGATACAGGTGAGCTTGGCTTACTGAGGATTGAAAAGGCATATAATGTTCTCGCAAAGACAGATATCCTTCTCCTCGTCATTGATCCTTCCAAAGGGGTCGACTCACATGAACTGGAAGTCATTCAAAAAGCAAGGGATCAAAAGGTTGCTATTATCGGTGTCCTTAACAAGACAGATATCTTCCCCGCTGCTTCTCCAGAGGAGATTAGTTCCATACTCAATATACCTGTTTTACCGGTAAGCGCCGTTACTCGAACAGGAATGGACGAACTGAAGCTCGAAATGATCAAGGTTGCACCTAAAGACTGGATGTCATCCACTATTATCGGAGATCTTATCTCACCCGGTGATACAGTCATCCTTGTTGTACCAATTGATCTTGCAGCACCGAAGGGGCGGTTGATCCTTCCCCAGGTACAGACAATACGAGATATCCTTGATCATGACGCAATTGCCCTGATCGTCAAAGAACAAGAGCTTAAAGCTGCTATTGAGAATCTCAAAAATAAACCTCGGCTCGTTGTTACAGACTCCCAGGCTTTTCTTAAAGTAGCAGCAGACACCCCCCCTGACGTTCCTATGACCTCTTTTTCCATTCTCTTTGCACGCAATAAAGGAGATTTGATCTCTCTAGTAGAGGGTGCAAAGGTGGTGGAAGATCTTGTTCCCGGTGATAAAGTGCTTATTGCAGAGGCCTGTACCCATCACAGAGTCGAAGACGATATCGGAACAGTGAAGATTCCCCGGTGGTTGCAGCAGATTGTAGGAGGTCCGCTTAATTTTAAGTGGGCAAGTGGCCATGAATTACCAGCCGATATTGAGGATTACAAACTTATAATTCATTGCGGAGCGTGTATGATTAACCGCAAAGAAATGCTCCACCGCCTCATGATGGCAAAACAAGCCGGGGTCCCCATGGTTAATTATGGAGTAATCATTGCTTATGTTCTCGGAATATTAAAACGCGCACTTGCACCGTTTCCTCAGGCCCTTACTGTTCTTGAGAACAAAAAAACGTAAATTCTATTTACTTTTGAATCGTCTATCAATATATTTGAGTACGGAGGAGAATACGATTTAATGAAAAGGCAAGATAAAAAATATAAAGCAGATTTTATCGATGAAAAATATATTTTTAACCTTCTGGAAAGAGCAAAATCTGCACCTCAGCAAGAAGCACGTCAAATTATTCAAAAAGGACGGGATGCAAAAGGACTCACTCCTTACGAAACTGCAGTGCTACTTCAGTGCGATGAAGCAGAAATAAAGAGCCTCCTTTTTGAAGCTGCCCATGAGGTGAAACAAAAGATATACGGAAAACGTCTTGTCTTCTTCGCACCGCTCTACATCAGCAACTACTGCATCAATAACTGCACCTATTGCGGCTACCGGAAAAGTAATACTATAGTTCGTCGTCGCCTCGATTTCAACGAAATAGAGAATGAGATTATTGCTCTCGAGACCATGGGCCACAAGCGGCTTGCCCTTGAAACAGGGGAAGACCCTGTTAATTGTCCCATTGAATATGTCCTGAATTCAATCAAAAAGATTTATGAGGTCAAGGATAAGACAGGGAGTATCCGCCGGGTAAACGTCAATATTGCAGCAACTACGGTTGAAGATTATCAGAAATTAAAGGAAGTAGGCATCGGAACATATATCCTTTTCCAAGAAACCTATCATAGGGAAACCTATAAAAAAATGCACCCCTCCGGTCCAAAAAGAGATTATGATTGGCACGCAACTGCCATGGATAGAGCTATGGAAGGTGGTATAGACGATGTTGGTTTTGGTGTGCTTTTTGGTCTTTATGATTACAAATTTGAAGTTCTTGCACTCCTTCTACATTCCCTGCATCTTGAAGAGCGTTTTGGTGTTGGCTGTCATACTATCTCAGTGCCAAGAATCCGTCCTGCAGAAGGAATAACCCTTGAGAAATTTCCCTACCTCGTAAGCGATGAAGATTTCAAAAAGATTGTATCAATCATCCGTCTGGCAGTACCCTACACAGGTATCATCTTATCTACACGTGAAAAACCAGAATTCAGGGATCAGGTTATTGAACTTGGTATCTCACAATTGAGTGCAGGTTCTTGCACCGGTGTTGGAGGTTACCACACAGATATTGAGAAAAAACCTGGTGAGACTGTTGGTCAGTTTCAAGTTGAAGACCATCGCACCACTGATGAAGTATTAAGAAGTGTTTGTGAATCTGGCTATATACCAAGTTTCTGCACGGCATGTTACCGAAGAGGTAGAACCGGTGACCGCTTTATGCCACTTGCAAAATCCGGCGAGATTCAGAATCTCTGTCAACCAAATGCAATTCTCACTTTCAAGGAGTTTCTTCTCGACTATGCCTCCGCGGAAACCCGTGAAATAGGTGAAAAGACAATTGAAAAACATTTGGAACAAATTCCGAATACTCAAATCAGGGATGAGACAATAAAAAGAATCAAGAAACTCGAACAGGGGGAGCGTGACCTTTATCTGTAAGATCTTCAATAGATCGGGTTAATATATCTATAAGGAGGTAGCTTTATGCAAACTGTTAAAGACTTACTTAGGGAAAGAAAAAAAGCAGTCATTTCCGTCCTCCCAAAGTCGACCGTTTTTGAGGCACTAAAGATTATGGGGGAAAAGGAAATCGGTAGCGTAATGGTTGTAGATGAAAATGAGAAAGTGGTCGGAATTCTTTCAGAACGAGACTATGCAAGGAAGGTTATTCTCAGGGGAAAAACATCGCGGGAAACTCTTGTTGAAGAGATTATGACACCTTTCGAAAAAATGTATACCGTAAAACCTGAGACCTCTGTTGAAGACTGTATGGTCCTTATTACCGGCAAACGCATACGACACCTCCCAGTTTTTGAAGGTGATAAATTCGTAGGACTAGTTTCAATTGGTGATGTTGTCAAATCAATGTTGATAGCACGGGATACGATGATTGAACATCTGAGTGACTATATTTCAGGAAAATATATTTAAAAAAAGATACAGGAAAAAAGGTTCGAGGATAAAGGTGCAGGGTTGATGGACAGACTGAAAATGTTATCAACGTTATTGGGCCTCAATCCCTGGACCTTTTCTCTCTGTGTCTTTTTTTAATAGAGTGACCCGGTCCCTTCCCCAGTGGCCTGCCTAAAGATTTAATTCTCACAACCGCACTGCTCAGGCATTGTTCAGGATCCTCATCTACCCCTGGCTTGCCAGGGTAAAGAAGATAGTCCTCACGGTATTTCACGGGCGTATTGTTAGGCATAAAGATATTGGCCCCTCTTTGAAGCGCCAAGGTCCTGCCTTCTCCTGGGAAAACTGCATCAAATGCGGTTGTTGCAGGAATATGGGCTTCCGGATTGAAAAGACGGAGAACAGCAAGGGCCTTAAAAAATAACTCTGGATTGTCACTATAGGCATTTGGGCTATTTCCCAGAGGAGTCTCAGGGTGAGGTATAAAAGGACCAATTCCGATCATATCGAAATCAAACTTACGACATAGAAGAATGTTATCTGCAAGAGTTTCAAGTTTCTCACCAGGAAGTCCTATCATAAATCCACTACCGGTCTGTATTTCAAGGTCATGCAAATCATCAAGGCAGGTTAATCTCTCTTTTAGGGTACATCCAGGATGTAGCCTGTTGAATAGTTCTGCATCACTTGTTTCGAAGCGCAGAAAATAACGGTCCATGCCGCAATCACGCCAAAAACTATATGTTTCTTTCCTGCGATTTCCCACAGACACGGTTACGGCAAGGGATGTCTTTTTTTTGATCTTCCGAATAATTTCTCCTATCTCATCATCCTTAATGTCGCGAATTTCACCAGATTGGAGAACAATGGTCGAAAAATTATTTTCCTCCATAGCTATGGCAGCCTCCATGATTTCTTCGGTTGTCATGGAGTACCTTCTCACGTTTCTGTTTGATGCCCTGATGCCACAGTAGAGACAGTTATTTGAGCAAACGTTTGAGAACTCTACAATACCCCGAATGAACACGTCATCACCCATCTTTTTCCGACGGACCATATCGGCATTGCTGTAAAGTCGTTCTAAGGCCCGTCCTTCAGACTGTAAGAGTTTTAAAGCAAAAAGTCTGGTGTATTCCAACCATTCCTCCAATCAGCTATGAATATATAACGAGTAAGCATAATTCGCAAATTGAATCATTTTTTTTATTTACCTATTTCGATTTCAATTAATATAACGGCACCTGAACAATTGGCAGCCATAATACACAAAATACACCGTAGAATCGTTTTACCGCTGTACCGAGCATAAATCATTTGAAGCAGTTCATCTTCTTGTGGTATTCTCAAATATATTGTGTCTGGCAGTTAGGGAGTAAGGTATTTCACTTTCTGCCGACACTTATGAGCACGCCAAAAACTGAATTCCAAAAGGAGGTATTTTATGTCATCCATATACGACATTTTTGCTAGGGAAGTACTTGACAGCAGGGGAAATCCAACCGTTGAGGTTGAGGTTACTCTTGAGAGCGGCTCTATGGGTCGGGCTCTCGTACCATCAGGTGCATCTACAGGTGAGAGAGAAGCGCTTGAACTAAGAGATGGTGACAAGAAGAGATATAAAGGAAAGGGTGTTTTGAAGGCTGTAGAAAACGTTAATGAGACAATAGCGCCCAAGCTCGAAGGCCTTGACGCGCTGGAACAGGCAAGTATCGATAATCTCATGATTGAACTCGATGGAACGGAAAACAAGAGCAATCTCGGGGCAAATGCTATTCTCGGCGTCTCCATGGCCGTGGCGAGGGCAGCAGCAGACTTCGTCGGTCTTCCCCTCTATCAATATATAGGTGGTATACGTGCCAGGGAACTTCCTGTTCCCATGATGAACGTTATTAATGGCGGTGCTCATGCCCAGAACTCGCTCGATTGTCAGGAATTTATGATTGTCCCTGTAGGTACTGATTGTTTCAGAGAATCTATCAGGATGGGAGTTGAAGTTTTTCATACTTTAAAGGATGTGCTCAAGGATAAAGGCTATTCTACCGGTGTTGGTGATGAGGGTGGTTTTGCACCTCAGATTAAAAACACAAAAGAGGCACTTGATACCCTTATGAAGGCAATTGAAAAAGCCGGCTTCAAACCTGGTGAAGATATTCTCCTCGCCCTTGATGTCGCAGCCAGTGAATTATATCAGGCGGGTGGTAAATATAAGATTGACGGCAACACATGGACAAGTGACAAGCTGGTTGATTTCTATGACAAGATCATTAATGATTATCCCATTATTTCAATAGAGGATGGTTTTGCCCAGAACGACTGGAAGGGCTGGAAAAAATTTACCGATAAATGTTCGTCGAGAATCCAGATTGTAGGTGATGATGTATTTGTAACAAACCCTAATATCTTCAGGGAAGGTATTTCAAAAGGTGTGGCTAATGCCATTCTTATTAAGCTGAATCAGATCGGAACTGTCACGGAAACGCTCACTACTATCGAAATTGCGAAAAGGGCCGGATATACATGTGTTATATCACACCGTTCAGGAGAAACAGAAGACACCTTCATAGCCGATCTTGCAGTTGCAACAAACGTCGGACAGATAAAGACCGGGTCCGCGTCACGGAGCGAGAGAATTGCAAAATACAACCAGCTTATGCGGATTGAGGAAGAGCTTGGTGATCTCGCAATCTATGGAGGCGTAGAGGTCTTTTATAGCATAAAGAAATAAAGGATACTGAATATCTCAAGGTTATTACAGGCTATAGGTTAAAAAAATAAAAGGGGAATGCCTGGCATCCAGGCCCTGACATGTAGCAGACTAAAGTGCTGAGGCATAGGATACCAAAACTGGTTTTTGCAGAACACCCAGTCACAGGTACTTAAAAACCCACCAGCAGTATACCCTTTAGGATTTGGGTGATGCAGATCAAAACCTGATCGTCTTTGTCAGGACGTGACGAGTTTAGCAGGGGTGGAACAGACTGTTCCGATCCTTTTCGACAAATACCCGGAAAAGATAAAGAACACTATTTTCCCGAAACTACTTATTTTTTTTTACCTCACTTTTTACATATTCCAATGCTTCCGCGGCCATATTTCTGATTTCCTTCAACTTATCTGTCATAGCAAGGATGGAGAGTTTTCTCCTGATATCTTCCTGTTGCCTGCTTGTCAGGGTACCATATAGATCTTTGAGCTTGCCAATGCCGCTGCAAACGATATCCTGTTCTTTTGCATCCAGAATAAGAAGAAGGGCTGAGACATTATCGGGCATACCATATTCGGCAATATACTTTTTTACCGTAGAAACAAATCTGTTGGACCCATAGGTGCTGTGAATCTTATTATACAGCTTATCATGCTCTATTGTGCCTTTCTTGCCCATGAAAAGTCTGTCAAGTGCCTCTTTCACCCTGCCAGCTTGATACCGATCTTTCGGTTTTTCTTTCTTTTGCCCTTTTTCTTCTATTCGCCCGTAAAGCTTACTTTTGTCTCTTCTCCTGTCTAATTCCCGCCAGTCAGGCCTGTCATCGTAGTCACCCATGGCTTTTCATCCTCTCTTTCTTCGTATTCATCGGCTTCACGCCTAACGTTTTGGAGATCTGAACGTTTCTGTTAACCCAACCCTCCATACATTATCTTCCTTGTACATTTGGATAACAGCCGGTCGTTCGGCTTTTCTATATATGATATTTATCTGAGCCCTTTCTTTGCCAACCTTACCTATTTCCCACTTGCTGTATTCAAGGACCATGTCAGGATTAAAAACAGTCAGATAGCTGTCCCAATATGCCTGCGCTATGGTTCCTCCTGTTGTAAAGTTATTTCTTATTTCACCTTTGGAGTATGTCACCTCTTTTCCTTTTGCTTTAAAATGATACATTATATTTTTATATGTATCGTCAATTATTGAATTCTGTGAGGCATGGGAAAGGAGAAGCCATATTCTTGCGTAATTTCTTTCTTTCATCATTTTAAAAAAAGACTCAGCAGAAACAAGCATGCTGTCCACTTCTTTGTTATTGTCAGCACCTTTAGAAGGTATTGCTAATGTTAGGAATGCAATGATCAGGAAAATGAGAATACACAGTTTCTTCATTGTAACAGGTGATTTTTGATGTATTAGCGCATGGTTTGTTGTTTGTCAAGATAAATATCCTTTCATTTGACGCAGATACAATGAAGTACAAAACCAATTATAAATTGTAATTGTCAAAATATTGCTTGACAATCAGAGAACCAATTTGATATCTATGTCAAAAGATATGTTTATCTGGCTCTTTCACAGAATCAGTGGTGTATCTCTCATAATTCTCTTTGGTATTAAGATTCTAACAAGCTACTTCCTTTTAACAAAAGATGAAAAACCTGACTGGGCACTCAGCCTTCACAGACAACCTGTCCTTGATGTGTTAATTCTTATTCTTTTCACCTTCCATAGCGTTTACGGGCTTCGTACGATTATAATGGATTTTGGCTATAGAAACGAAAAGCGGCTGTTTTTGCTGTCAAACACGGTCGCCTCAATTGTTTCAGCAGTTTTGATTTATTTATATTTTATTATGTCATAATTATGCTTTATCACGATGTCCTCATTGTGGGAGGTGGCCTTTCAGGGCTCCGTGCAGCAGTCGGTCTTTGTGAAAAGTATGATGTTGGCCTTGTTTCTAAGGTTCATCCCATCAGGTCTCATTCTATAGCAGCTCAGGGCGGGATCAACGCTGCCCTTGCAAATAACCCTGATGCTCGCGATGATACTCCGGAAAAACATACCTTTGACACTGTAAAAGGGGGAGATTATCTCGGCGATCAGGATGCTGTTGAAATTATGTGCAAGGAAGCACCCGTAATTGTATACGAAATGGAACACTGGGGATGCCCGTTTAGCAGATTTCCGGACAACACAATCGCTCAGAGGCCATTCGGTGGCGCAGGTTATCCAAGAACATGTTTCTCTGCCGACATAACCGGCCATGTTCTCCTTAACACACTTTATGAAAGGTCTGTTTACAAAGACGTAAAAGTCTATTCAGAGCATGTTGTCCTTGCACTCGTGACAGACGGCAACCTTTGCCATGGGGCAATTGTTCTGGACCAGATCAAGGGGGAAATTATACCGGTAGCAGCAAAAGCAACGGTTTTTGCAACTGGCGGATACGGGCGGGTTTATCTGTACTCGACAAATGCCCTCTCGAATACAGGGAGTGGCATCGGCATACCATTCAGAGCAGGAGTCCCTGTCAAAGATATGGAGTTTGTTCAGTTCCATCCAACATCTTTAATTGGTACAAATATTTTGATGACAGAAGCCTGCAGGGGAGAGGGTGGCTATCTTCTTAACAACAAAGGCGAACGATTCATGGAGCGATATGCAGCAAAGGCAATGGAGCTTGCGCCGCGGGATATTGTATCAAGAAGTATTCAGACTGAGATTGAAGAAGGAAGAGGGTTTGAGCATGAACTGGGAAAATATGTTCAACTGGATCTTCGACATCTCGGTGCCGAGAAGATCATGGAGCGGCTGCCTGGTATCCGTCGTATTTGCCTTGATTTTATTGGTATTGATCCGATATATGAACCTATACCAATTATGCCTTCTCAGCATTATTCTATGGGTGGAATTGATACGAATGAAAAGTCAGAAACCGTGGTAAAAGGTTTTTATGCTGCTGGTGAATGCGCGTGCGTAAGCGTTCATGGCGCTAACAGGCTCGGGGGAAACTCGCTCCTTGACACAATTGTTTTTGGTAAATTAGCTTCTATATCAGTTGATCAGTACCTCCAATCAGACGGTTTCAAACCTGATGAAAAACTACTCATGAGCAAAAAAGCTGAGGTTGAGCACAAGATAAAACAACTGAATAGCGGTGGATCTGAAAGGCCTTTCAAAATACTCGATGAGTTGAGGCTCACCATGAGCAAACTTGCCGGTATCTTCCGAACAAAGGATGAGTTGCAGCAGGCTTTGAGCAAGATTATTGAGCTGAAAGAACGATATAAAAAAGTAAACGTATCTTCATCTAAAATTTATATGAACTACGAGCTTATTGGGGCATGGGAGCTGGAAAGCATGCTTGATGTTGGCCATATCATCGTGTTAGGCGCTCTCCTGAGGGAGGAAAGCAGGGGTGCCCATTCGAGAAGAGATTTTCCGATGAGAAGGGATGCAGAGTGGTTGAAGCACACAGTTGCCACCATTGGAAAAGATGGTGAACCAAATATCTCATACAAGGGCGTAACTATTACAAAGTATGAGCCCATGGAGAGAAAATATTGACGGATAAGGACTATTTCACATTCAAAATTCTCAGGTATGATGCGGCAGAACCGGACATAGAGCCACACTTTCAGACCTATAAGATACGGGTCATTCCCGGCTTGACTATACTCATGGTTCTCCTCAGAATAAGAGACGAGATAGATGGAACTCTTGCCTTCAGATCTTCTTGCAGATCAGCGGTCTGCGGCTCCTGCGCTATGGTCATCAACGGTAAAATTGATCTTGCCTGCCGGACTCAGGCAGCATCCTTCAGGAGCAACACGATCATCCTGGAACCGCTGCCCAACATGCAGATCATAAAAGATCTTGTTGTTGACATGACTCCATTCTGGGATATGTATGAAAAGGTGAAACCTTACATGATCCGAAAGGGCGATTATCCTGACAAGGAGATAGCTCAAACAGAAGAAGATAGAAAAAAGATAGACCAATATGTCAACTGCATTCTCTGCGCATGCTGCTACGGGGCATGCCCTGTGCTCGCGAGAAACCCCGATTACATGGGGCCTGCTGCTTTTGCCAAGCTCGAGCGCTTCATGCTTGATTCACGGGATGAACGGCCGGATAATTTCCTTCAAAATGTTGACAGCGAGGATGGTGTATGGGGCTGTGACACCGTATTAAGATGTATTGAGGCCTGCCCCAAGGACGTGAGACCCACCGATTCCATTGTAGGGTTGCGAAAACAATTGGTCAAAAATAAGCTCTTCGGGAAGGGCAAAAATGAAGATTGATTTTTCTCTTGTCACAAGGAGAACCTTCCTAAACACCATTTTTGGGGGATGGCTGGCAGCTTTCATGGGAGGGAGTCTTTATGGCCTTATCAAATTTGCCTTCCCCACTCTCGGCAAGGAACCGGATTTTGTTGTGCTAAAGCCAGAGGATTTCCTCGATATTCCTGCCAACTCAGTCAAGCCCTTTGCGTGGGGTGGAAAGCTTGGTCTCTTCTTTAAACGCTCAGATGGTAAAACAGTGGCACTTAAAGGCATCTGCACCCACATGGAGTGTAACATTACCTATTTACCGCAGGATAGAAAGTTTTATTGTGCCTGCCACAAAGGATGGTTTGATGAGGACGGAAAAAATATAGAGGGGCCACCCCCAAAACCCCTTGAATTTTTTGATATCACCATTGAAGGAGATAAACTCATTGTGGCAAAGAAGGGAATAAAAGTTGAACTGCCCAAGGCTTAAAAACTGGTTTTGGGAAAGATACAACATTGACGAGATACGAGATCTCGTAAAACAAAAATCTGTTCCTAAACACAAATACGAAATATGGTATTACACAGGCGGTATAACCCTTTTTCTTTTTATCATTCAATTCATCACAGGCATGGTTCTTTCTTTTTACTATGTACCACATTTTGAACATGCCCATAAGAGCATCATCGAGATTGTCACCAAACTGAACATGGGCTGGTTTTTTCGTTCCCTTCACCATTGGGGAGCCCAGATTGCAATTGTTATGCTCTTCATCCATCTTTGGAGCACTCTGCTTCTCAAGGCATATCGGAAACCCAGAGAGTTTGTATGGGTATCCGGATTCATTCTCCTGGGGATTGCCATTTTCTTCGGGCTCAGTGGCTACTTTCTGCTCTGGGATGAAAGGGCGTTCGCCGCTGTCAGAGTTGCCACAGGAGGAGCAGGCAATCTCCCTGTAGTCGGAGGATTCATCAAGGCCTTCCTGCGAGGGGATATTGATGTAACAGGTGATACGCTAACCCGTTTTTACGCCTTTCATGTTGGTATTCTCCCCCTTGTAACATTTTGCCTCATGGTGCTGCACATCCTCCTTGTTCAATACCATGGCATGAGCGTGCCCGTATCCATTAAAAAAGAGAAGTTGAAAGAGACTCCATTCTTTCCTAATTTTGTTTATAAAGACCTCATTATCTGGCTTGTTATGCTTGGGATTGTTGTCACCCTTGCCACACTTGTACCACCTGAAATTGGAAAAAAAGCTGACCCTCTTGCACCTGCACCAGAAAATATTAAACCGGAATGGTATTTTCTTTTCCTGTTTCAGACACTGAAGCTTTTCCCAGGCGAGATTTTGGGCTTGAATGGAGAGACAATTGCTATCCTTCTCATCTCAGCCGGTATCCTGTTTTTCTTCCTTATCCCGTTCTTTGATAGAAAATCACAGCGGGAAGAACGAAGCACTCTTTTTACCTGGATAGGCCTCATCTATTTTCTTTATTTCGTCCTTATGACTATAATAGGCTTTATTAGTTAGGAAAATTAATGAAAAAAATACTCACATCTTTTGCCGGAATGCTCATAAGCGTCACAGATCTTTTCGCACAACAGGATAAGTTTGATCTTCTTCCTGCAGCCTCCTACGACAGGTTTATTGTGTATCAAAACCTCGTCATTTTCTGGATAGGTATCATCGGCCTCATTGTCATCATTAAGATGAAATTGAAAGAGGTCGAACGCATCCAAAAGATGGGGATAAACAAGGAAGAAAAAAACATTCCTGTCCTTGACTAAATCTCCGGCATCGATTATCATTCTACGACCATGCAACCGCTGATTTTGCAAAATACTCTCTGTACACCTTCAAGTATAGAAACCCTCTCCTCAGCGCCTATTGATGGAGAGGTATATTCTTCCCTCACTGGATTGTTGACTAAATTTCAGGACATCAAGAAATTTGCAAGTGAAATCCACACAGAGATTCACCTTGTGAAACCCATGCTCAAATTGCTCGGTTTTACGTATGAATCAAAACCAAAATTTTTTGAAGATCATGTTAAGGGCCCTGACGTTGCTCTCTTTTATTCAGAAGATTTCCGGGTTAAAAGCTCAAAACTATGGGGCACAAGAGAGTATTATGACAATACACTCGGTATTCTGGTCCTTAAACGCTACGGAAGAAATCTGCATGAGGGCATCACCGGGTTTTATCTTGAATTCGAAAACAGGATTCCCCTCTACCAGATTATGTACCTTTTAAAAAATTCACATGCACCATGGGGCATTCTCACCAACGGTCGTTACTGGATTCTCATCAAAAAACCTGTTGCCTTCGAACAAAAGCTTATTGAAATTGACCTTGAGGCATCCCTGCTCTCTGGAGATGAAAAATCTGCCCGTCTCTTTTTCAATACATTTTCCCATATGGGGTTGAACAAAACCCTACCAGATATTTTAGAGCATCAGCGACAAATTCTCATAAAACATTTGAAGGACAAGAAGAAGGTTTCTCGTAAGGTAGTCGGCTCATTCAAGAAACGCGTTGATATCTACCCAAGAATAAGAGATGTGTATCGGGAGCTTTTTCCTGACGATACATTACCATCAACTGAAACATACCTGAAACATTATGCCATTGAGGTTGAAAATAACACCTACCAGAAAACTGGTATAGTCAATGAATACGATAGAGGCGATATCTGTTCTTATTTGTTCACCGGCAACCAGACTAAAGCGGACTTTGACATTGAAGAAATCATAATTGGTCAGAATAAACAATACACAAAAGAGGATCTTTTGTCGCTTCGTATACTTGATATGACGCCCGGTTTTGGGAATGTAACAACCAAGTTGCTGGAAGGAATAGCATATCTCTCTTTTGTTCTTCCTTACCATGAGAAAACCAGTTTCATAGCTGAGTGGGAGAATGAAAAATCTTTGAAGAAATATATTCTTGATCATAACCTTTATGGTATTGAGCGATCTCACATTTGTTATGATGCCCTTATAAACATGCTGAATCATCGTTACGGGGCAACGGCACATCATTATAAGCCAGGGAATCCTCTCATCGGGATAACTTTAAAAGACATTGGGAATTTGTTCGACATAACAAAACAGGGGTCTCTCTTTGGGAGAAATCCGAAAGAAGTCTTAGATGAATTCAGAGAGATGTATCGACTCTACTTTTCTCTCTCTAGCAAAATTAAAGAAGATCTAAAAGTACGGGAAGAAATTGGAGTTAAACTCAAGATCTATGTTTCGCGCATCAAAGATGTTATGGATGCAACCACAGCGACATTCTTTACGAAGGACATTGACATAAAAAAGCTAGAGGATCTGCTTTACAGCCTCGAAGCAGATGAATCAACGTGGGATATTTTCAGAAAAAAGGGGTGGTACACAGAATTCCAGCATCTTGCCTTGCGAAATGGGTTTTTTCATATGGAGCTTGAATTCCCTATCCTTCTCACCAATGCTTATGATTTTATCTTTATTCAACCTGCCTTGAATTACAGTTGGGAAGATGAAATTCCTGTGGGAGAGGCGACCAAGGCATTCATCAAGAAAGGAATGCCTTTTTTGAAGCAAGACGGAAAGTTTGTTGTACTCCTTGATGATGAGGAGGAAGTACTCCTCTCAGATCTTCAGAAGTCCAAGAAATATGCAGTAAAAGCAAAGAAAAACCTCTTCATCCTCACAAAAAGAGACTTATAGCGCCTTTTCTTTCAAGGTGCTCTCGTCTTTACACAAAAAATATATACTGAACGAAACACATTATTTCAGATTTCTATCTCCATTCCGTCTTCGCCCAAAAGAAGTGGGGGGTGAAGTACACCCTTGTAGTTGTCCCAGTCAGGATAAAGATGTGAAAGGATAACCCTCCTGGGTTTTGCCTGATCTACAACCTTCTGCACCTCGGCAAGGTTGAGGTGACCAGGTGCCTTTCTCTCAGGGAATGAGCATTCAACAAAAAGAAGGTCTGCTCCCTCTGCAAGCCTTACAAGGTTATGGGTATAATCAGTATCTCCGGAGAAAACAACACTCTTGCCCTCTTCTATTCTCACACCGACACTCTCCTTGCAGTGCTCCATATGAGAAGTTGTTATAACAATGCCGCTTTTTTTCAGTACTCCTCCTTGTAACTCATGAGGAAAAAGTTCGTACGATTTCGGCAAAAGCCAGGGATAGATGGTAAGAAGACCCCTGTAAAAATCTTGAAACCCTTCACCACCTATGATTGCTAGTTCTTTTGTTCTTGGCACAACATCATAATTCGATGCGAAAAGAAAAGTGGAAAGATCAGCTGAATGGTCCACATGAAAATGGGTTAGGACTATCACATCGATGTCCCTCGTCGTGTAACCATATTCAAGCAGCCTCCTCACAACAGATGGCCCTACATCGACCAGGACATTTAATTGCTTCGTCCGCACCAAATAAGAAGACGACAATCTCTGCAACGATGGTACGCAGGTCCCAGTGCCAAGTAGCTTAACTTTCATTTCGTGCCTCCCACATCATAGATATTTAATTATTAGCGAGATTGTCGAGCGAGAAGGGGTGGCTCCACGGGCTTCTGCTCGTGGAGGGGGCGACGTGAGCCCCTGTACATGGTACGCAGGTCCCAGTGCCAAGTAGCTTAACTTTCATTTCGTGCCTCCCACATCATAGATCATTCCCATTTTAGCAATATTCACAAATTAATATACCAGTCAACCGTTTCAACGAGGCCCTCATGGAGATCATAGTTTGGCTGCCATTTTAGTTCCTTTTTTGCTTTTGATGCATCGAGCGTGCTTACCTTAATATCCCCAGGCCTTGCCATATCTCTTTTTGGTTTGTCAAACCTATTTGGAATCGTCTTTCCCTTACTGCGTAATGCCCTGATAACCTCTGTATACAGATCGATGGTGTAGGTACCTGTTCCAGTCCCTATGTTGAAGATGCCAACTTTTTTGCTCTTGCTTGCATTGATACTGGCCCGGGCCACATCTTTTACATAGCAGTAGTCTCTAACCATACCCTTTCTCTCCTCTGGAAAATGATTCAGTGTTGGCTGCTGTCCTGCAAGAAGCTTCTCGGTAAATATAGCCACTACACCAGCCTCACCGTGAGGAATCTGTCGAGGACCAAAAACGTTACTGTAACGGAGTATTGTATAGTCCAGACCAAATTGACTGTGGTAGTACTGGATGTAACGTTCGCTTGAGAATTTGGAAATGGCATAGGGAGACGCTGGTACAGGCGGATATTCTTCATCAGTAGGCACTTTTGTTGCCTCTCCATATATGGCTCCGCCCGTTGACGAAAAGATAAACTGCTTAATGCCATTATCCTTAGAAAGGCCTAGCAGCCTCAGGGTTCCCTTAATATTGATCTCAGCATCGAGCAAGGGCTCCTGAACTGAAAGAGGAACTGAAATCTGTGCAGCATGGTGATTCACAATTTCAGGCTTTTCTACCTTAAACACCTTCTCCACTTCCTCATCGCAAATATCTACCTTATAAAATTTTGCTCTTTTGTTCTTGTTCTCCATTTTGCCTGTTGACAGATTATCTACAATGACAACCTCATATCCTTCGTTGACATAGGCATCAACAACATGAGAAGCAATAAAACCACACCCTCCAGTAACCAGAACTTTCATATTTCCTCCATTTAGATTCGAGCTCTTTATACCATAATCGCCGTTTTCAGTTAAACAATAAAGTGATTGGGCTCGCGCTGCCCCAATGCACAGCCCTTCAGTCAAATTCCTATTGACAATCGCGGCATTATATCTTATATCAAAACACATCGGCGGTGTAGCTCAGACGGTTAGAGCATGCGGCTCATATCCGCAGTGTCCGGGGTTCAACTCCCTGCACCGCCATTATTTTGTCTGTTGGTTTTACTTGCACAGTCTGGAGGATGAAGGTTCGCGGGTTCCAGGATTCAGGTTTCGATTCATGCCAATTTCATAGGCAAATATAATATATAAATTGGTAAGCGATTAAGTGCCATTGCCTGTCATTCTTTTCAATGTAAATTCCACACCGGAAGAATAGAAAAAGAGAAAACAACGAAAGGAGTATAAAGACATACCATGCAACATATACTGAATACAGAAAAAAAATTTTTTGCCATCCGGAGGCCCTTAGTTGTCTTCATGGCACTTACTGTTTTTGTTATTCTTGCCACGTGGAGCCCTGGCCTCTGGGCTGCCCAGGAAAGGTCACCCCGAAAGGCTGCACCTGCTCAAAGCACAGGCGCTGCCGCTGCTCCTTCAAAAAGTTTGTTGATAAATGATGCCAACATCAATTCAGCTCTTAAACGAGCCGATGACATGATGAAAAAAGGAGAAGTCGACGGACCCCTTAAAATCCTGACAGGTGTTTATGACTATTCAAAAGACGTTTTATTAACTGTAAAATTTTTTCAGGGCCATTATGAGAAAATCGTGAATGACCCGACTACTTCACAAAGTGAAAAAGAAGAAATATACATCAAACTGAAACGGATGAACCAGTTGTTGCCCAAATATAACACTATCAGGGAAGTGACAACATACAATGTGGGTTATCTCTACGCAAAAAAAGGTGATACTGAGAAAGCACGCAAGTTTTTGACTGAGGTTCTTGAGCTGACCCCTTTTTCTACCAAGAAAGATTCCATATCCATGAAGGCAAAAACACTTCTCCTTGATATCTACGGGCTGGAAGGCGAATTCTAAGTGGAAGAAAAAAAGGCAATAGTCCAGGAAGTCATCAACATCCTGGGCATTGCACCTCTGATTAGCAGTGTTATAATTGAAAATGAAGATTCTCCCTGGAGTGAAAAGGCGCACATTAAATGGAAGAAGGACCACCTGGATGTTAAGGCATTTGTCTGGGATGACCCAACCTATCTCTACGGCCGAATTTATCGTCTTTTCCTCTATATAGTTGACGTTCTCAACCCTATCTTTGAATACAAACCGCGAATATCGCCCGACGAGCAACAAGAACCAACAGTTCGTGAAAGGTACAATCAGATATGGAGTATCTATGTGGATAGTCGTATGGAACGGCTGGAAATAGAAAACTTTTTCGACAAGACTTTGAGAAAAAACATTTTTATCGACTCAGAAAAAAACCTTTCATCAACTGCCGCTGATACAATCTTCGATGCCTTGTGGGAGAAAGAATCATACACCTATCCAGAAATCATAGAATATGCGTATGACCTCAAAAAACTTAAATTAAAGACACCTATTGTGAAAGTAGACACCTTCAACAAGCACATAACAGATCTTCTGCATGGCTCGTCGGTGAGCAGACACCTTGAAAATATTCCATCTTCAGAATTCAGAGAAACGGTAAACGATATAATCAGTTTTGCAGCCTATCACTGTAAGGATGCTTTCATTCTATCGAAATATTACGGTATCTGCATATTGTATAATCGCCAGGTTTTTCTGGAATTGATACCTACAGGGAAAGATTCGCTCTATTTGACCATATTTGATGGTCAGACAAACACCTTTTCAACACTGACCGTTACAAAGGAAACCGATACGAGTTCAATACAAGAGCTTATCAAAGAAAAATACGCCTTGATAGCAAAACAGGATGAACGGCTGTAAACCGGTGGACCATAGAGCATGGGGCAAAGGGCAGAACCAGACAGGCTATTCGCGCCGAAGACGTTTCAGGGCAAGTCCAAAGCTATATTCGTAAAGATGAAGACCTTTGCTCACTGCAGTGATTGTGCCGTCCCCGCACCCTATCTCCTGGCACATATACTCTTTGAGAAGTTGAATAGCTGCAAGGTTTGAAGGAAATCCCGCCCACAAGTCCCAGCTCCGGAAGTAAAGCACAAAGTGTAGTTTATCCTCCATGAGGCGTGTGTCGATCAGCCTCAGACAAGGTGGATCATCAAGGGTAATGTCAGAAGGCATGCCAATCTCCATGATAGCCTGATTAGTGCCGAATTTCTGTTTCCGATAGATCCCTATGACCTCCTGAACAGGATTGATATCAAAGGAGTACTCCAGCCCCTTAATGCATACTTTTGGGTTTGTGAGCCTCTCGCCATAGGTATAAAGCTCGTTTTCAGCTTTTTTATCAGTCATAAGGTATTGCAAATATTCTTCCACATATTCCATACTTGTCGGTGAAGGTATTCCAAGTTCTGTTGGTATGTCCGGGATAAGTGGCTCGGTTCCTGGGTATTTTATATGCACCATCACCAGGTCAAATTCCCGCCGCTTGTTGCCCTCAAAAGAACCCTTATCGATCACATACTCATGTATACCCTCATTCTCGAATATTCGATAAATACACTGAAACCATGCATCAGGTAGATCGCGAGCTTCAATAAAAACCGGTCTCATTCAACCTCCTTGCCCAGGAATCATATTTTCTGAAACCATTACCGGAACCCGATTTATAGTGAATGAGTTTACCAAATAAATTGAAAAAGGGCACCAAAAAGATTACATTTAAAAGAGGAGGTAATTATGTTTGTAAAACAAATGCAGGTTGGTGGTTTTGCGGTTTTTGCCTATCTCGTTGCATGCAAGATAACGAATGAGGCTCTTGTCATTGACCCGGCAGCAGAAGAAGACAGAATATTCAAAGAAGCAGAAAACAGGGGATACACCATAAAGTACATCGTCAATACCCATTCTCACATAGATCATATAATGGGAAACAGGCGCATGAAAGAACTTACAGGCGCTGATATTATTATCCACGAGAAAGAGGCAGGCGCCCTCGTTCAGCAATCGCCCGATATGATGCTGATGTTCCATGCCAAACCATCTCCTCCAGCAGACATTACTGTCAGAGATGGAGATTTCATCACAATCGGAAAGACATCATTAAAGGTGCTCAATACCCCCGGGCACTCACCGGGAAGCATCTGTCTGTATCACAATGGAATGGTGTTTACCGGAGACACACTGTTTGTCGGCGGTGTTGGGAGGACTGATCTTGGAGGCGGTTCATTGCAACAACTCGTTTCTTCTATACGAAACAAGCTCTTCGTACTACCTGACGATACGATAGTCGCCCCAGGTCATAATTATGGTGATACACCCAAGAGCACAATAGGAAGAGAAAAGTTATACAATCCGTATGTTGGTGAAAGAGCTGTGTATTAAGAAGTTCTTTGCCCTGGCGATTGTCTCGGCTTTTCTTTTTATTTCATGCCAGACTGTAACTACTGCCCCGGCTATAATCAGGAAGGGCGATCCGAAAATCGCCCTTGTACTGGGGGGAGGCTCTGCCAAAGGTTTTGCCCATGTGGGAGTTATACGTGCCTTGGAGCAGGAAAAAATACCGATCCACATGATCGTGGGTACAAGTGTGGGCAGCCTTATCGGTGCCATTTATGCATCCAACCCTGACAGCTTCGAGCTTGAATGGAAAGCCTTCAAAATTGAAAGGAACGACGTACTCGACCCGTCACTTATTTATTCAAAGTTCGGGCCTGTGCAGGGGGTACGGCTCGAAAACTTCGTTGACCAGACTGTAAAAACAAAAAGAATTGAGGATACAAGGATACCATTCTACCCAATTGCAACTGATCTCAACACAGGTGAAACCATTGTCCTCGAAAAAGGTTCTGTCGCAAAAGCAGTTCGGGCTTCCTCAGCTATACCGGGGATTTTCGTTCCCGTCACATTTGATAACAGGGTGCTCGTCGATGGAGGCGTTACAAACAACATTGCCTGCGATGTGGCAAAGAGCAAGGGTGCAGATATTGTAATCGCCGTGAATATCAGTAGAGACATAAGAGAAGCTAATATAAACTCGCTCATTGATATAGTCGGGCAATCAGCAGCAATCATGATGCATGAAGCGAGTAAAAACAAATTACAGCATGCTGACATAGTGATTGAGCCAAACACAAAAGGTGTTGGCATGTTTGACTTCACCCAGAAAAAATTTCTCATGGATGAAGGAATAAAAGCTGCAAAACAGGCTATACCAAAAATCAGAGACCTGATAGCACGGTACAAGTCCGGTACACCCTCTTAAGAAATATTCAGGCCAGAGTATTTTGAGTATATTGACAGTCCGCACACGATAGGTGCCTTTTTGGTAAGAACCCCAGATAACCCAATCACTTCTCCGGAAAACTCTAATCTATAGCTCCTGCGTTTCCTGTCCAACTTTCAAACAAAGGCATTGCTACCATTGACTTCCTATGCACTGTGGAATTTGATAAGATAGACCCAATGGGTAACACCACCAACTTTGCGCACCAGCAGATCGCCCTTCTTCGCTCACAGACCATGAGGAATATTAATGTTACACCAAAGGGCACAGGATATGCCTTTGTGGATGTCATGCGTGACATGGGTGTGCTACCCCCAGTGATATGCCTCAGCAGATCCT